>Ga0116230_10002820_pt1 | contig 16798 bp, 11 predicted proteins | sample S1TSphfallax_3_FD_88678 | JGI IMG/M metagenome (GOLD analysis project Ga0116230, IMG submission 88678) | Host-associated microbial communities from peat moss isolated from Minnesota, USA - S1T2_Fd - Sphagnum fallax MG | ecosystem: Host-associated > Plants > Peat moss > Unclassified | place...
AGCTTGTCCACCCTTTAGAATATTCATAGTTTGGAACATAAGCCCAAAATCTATATCTGAGTGTAGCATGCACCCCTCCCATAATTGAGATTTGAATGCACCCAATGACCTAACCATTTAAGCCAAAACATTATAAAGTGCGATACCTGCCATTGAGATTTAAATGCAACAACCCAACCATAAGCTTAAATACTATATTTAAAGTGACTTTGAGCCATTAGCTGTTGCACTATGCACGATATAATCCAAGTTCTGTGGAAAGGTGACAGATGAAAACAAGGATGTGCATTGGACTTTAATTGGAAGACAAATTAAGCTTACTATCATCTGTTTACTGAGATTCAATGGTATGGACACCTCCAGAAAACAAGATTCAAAATAATAAAGAGGTGAAAATTGCTGGGCCTATTGTCAGGAAAAAATTATTATCTTGCCACATAAACAACAATTTGAACCTCTACATGCTCATGCCAACAATCAATGCAAGCAATCAAAACCTTCTCTGAATTTGAAGCTTTGCAAGTGTCAGTGTTGTCTAGTAATCCCTAGTATAGGTTGATTTAGCATCATCCTCTGGCCATCCTTTCTATTACTCTTTCACCCTCCACCCAACCTTTGCATAGAACTTGAATTTGAATATAGTAGTTTTCCCCATGATCAAGGGATGTAAGACCTACTAGATTGACCTACTACAGGCCAGTTGATGGTTTCGCTTGCAAGGATAAATACTTATGGTCAGCAACGAGCCATCTTGTGGGATATCCTGATTCCCAAATATGTAAAGAAAGCTTCTTTGTGTCTCACCCGACAAATTGATATATCTTCATACTTAGAAAGAACTCTCCATACTTCGGATTTTAGTCAACCTGAATATAAATTGTGAGATGACCTACTAATAATGTTAGCAACATTTCAGACCAAAAAGAGAAACCATAAGAAAGACTAACAGAGGAGAGGAACCTCAAAGAAAGTTCACCAAATACAAGGAATCAAATAGGACTACCAAGCTGTGTGAACAATATCAACAGTCTATTCTTGTTCCCCATCAACATCAACACATAAAAAATTCCAAAAGTATGAATTCTGAAAGGAATGCAAAAACTAAGCCATGTGATGGCTAGCTCAAGGAACATTGGAAACACAAAAGGAAAACCGAGAGGAAAAGGAAACACCAAAGAAAAGAATTGATGGTAAAAGGAGGCTTCTCAACTTATAATAAAGAAGCCATTCAAACATTGAAGATTCTCTCATGGCTGAAATTCCGACTCAAATATTTCTCTGGCAAACCAAATTCCAACAATGGAAACTTGTATGCTCCAACCATGGTACTAGTGGCTAATACTAAATCTAGAATCTATCAACAAAAATTGTCAAAATTGCAATATCCAAAGATAACATGTTCAACCACGAATATTTCAGGCACAACAGACTAAGAAGGTGATGCCATCAGATTGCACAACTGATCAAGTTGTAAATGCAACTTGTTATAGTAAGAAGATGTCATTAACATTTGCCAAGAGCAGAAAACAAGGACTGGAGGTTGCTGGTTCACCTGAAAGTTGAGCAAGCTTTGAGGAGGAGACTGCAAGGCTCGTGTGGGTTTACAGCTCCCTGTCCTGCAGTTTGGGGCCAAGCACCAATTGAGAACAGAAAGCTAAGTTGAGCTAATTATGTCAATTCATGGATTTAGGATTTAGGGTTTAAACCCTAAACCCTGAACATTGCTTTCATGATCAATGTAAGTACCCAACTGCTGGTCACTGCACCAAACAGTTCTCCAAATGGACTTGCTTATGTAAGCAATCCAGCCAGTGGAGGGGGTCAGCCCTGTGTTCACCTTGGTGTATTTTTTTGGCATTGCCCTAACTACAATAAGAGGGCTGGGGATCTTGCATAACTTGTGCTGGTTCTTCATATTTTTATTCGATTGTTTCTTTTGTGTAAGCTATAGCACTCACTGTTGCTGGTAATCACAGGACAATTGATGAGAGATTTTAATCTACTTCTATCTGATAGTAGATGAAAGGGCCACAATGCATGTTCAAACTTGTCTAGGCCCATGGGGGTGTATGTGGGAGATCAAGAGACATGCTACCCACTAAGATACTACAGGAAATGATTTCAATAGAAACGATGTAATGTCCAGAATGAGTGTCACAATACAGGGGTCAAATTTGATATGGCATCCACCTACTAACCTCAGCAGGCCCAAACAGGCAGACCTTGAGGTTGCCATCAGCCAAAAGTCATAGTCAATTGCACCCTGCACAGAAATGCTGTGTCATGGATGTGATAAATGATACAGTGCCTTTGAAACCTGGGACCTGAAAATTCTTTGCAGTATCTGTGTGATGATCTTGTAATCGCTGCAGACCTGGGAACTGCTGTTTCTGTGAAACACAAACCAGTGAGTTTGTGTCATGAGGTTATCCCTTCACAGTGATGATAAACCCACCCATGATAGAAACTTCTTATAGAAAATGCCAAAACTTTTGACAGAATAAAAAAAGTAAGTAGATTATGTACCACAGCAGTCAGCATTTCAATGTATGAAACTAGCCTCTTGGAATTCCAAACATTCCCATCAAATGACATGAACTCAATGAACTGCACATTGATGGGCTTGTCCTGTGTTAATCTCACAACATTGCCAATCTCATCATCATTTAGACCCCGCATCACAACAGTATTCACCTGCAGACATATCCAAAGGAAAATATCATATTTTGGAATGTATTCTTACTTTCAAACTTTCGAGCAGGCTAAAAAACACTGAATAATTTACAGACCAGGTCCATTTATGATATCAGAACCTCCAGATTAAAATTTTTTAGAACAACATCACATGCAGTTTTTTGCAAAGCAGTAGGAGCATCATCACCTTCACAGGAGAGAAACCTAAGTCCAATGTAGCCTTGATGGACTGCAGAACCTTATTATGTCCCTTGTGCCTTGTCAAGAACTCAAATTTGGCAGTTACCAATGTATCCAAGCTGATATTTAGTTGATTCAACCCAGCAGCCTGCAATCTCACAAGCTTTCGTGATAAGACAATGCCGTAGAGGTCACTGCCAGATTTCTGAGGCCTGGAAGGCCTCTCGGTTGTTCACATAACTCCTCAATGTCAGGCCTGATGCTTGGCTCTCCACCTGTGAGCCTGATCTTGTTTACTCCCTCTGACACAAAGATTCTTGCTAGTTGCATAATCTTGCTTTGTGACAAAAGCTCCAGGAATTTTGGGTCAATTCAACACCTTCTGCAGGCATGCAATACTGGGAACAAAGATTGCAACTCTCTGTAAGAAATATCCTTAAGTATGTGTGTCTCCTACCATGAGAATCTACCAACATATCTGCAACCTGTGGTTCCTCATCATCACAACCCCTTCTGAAATCAAGAACAGAGGTCTGAAATTGTGATTCTCTTGATGTAGAGGCTGCTGCAAGCTCATTCAAAACTTGTGTAGCCTCCAAACCAGCTTAGGTTCAGAGGACCCATTAGGAACTATGCCACAAAATTCTGACTCCTCCTCACCTTTGCTGCATCCTTCCAACTTTCTTGAAGATCCTGCTCTTCAACTGATAAAGAATGGAGCTCAGCTTTGCTTTGATTTCCCCAGTTGACTATTCGCCTAAATAAAACTACATTCTGTTAGCACAAACAAGTAGTGCATACATCATCAGTAACTGCAACCCAAGGATGGATGCTGCAGACCAATTTCTAACATCCCAACAACTGCTATTATGTTGTTGTTGCTGCTCTAAAAAGACAACAAATTGTGACCTATCTAGAGCAGCAACCTCTTGGCCTTTTTCCTCAAGACATTCCTGGTATTCAGAAGGCAATTGAGTCTTATCACTCAGATTCTGACAAACTCCACTGTGGTGGGCTACCAAACGATTCTTCATTCTTTTCAAGTCTATAAAGTCTGCAAATGCTCCAAGAGTTAAAATTATGTAATTGCAACATTCTTTCCACCCATTGTGCAAAAAATGCACATGCATCTGCATCCTAGTAAAATTGACTGAAAATTAAGAAAGTGAGAACTTGAAGCAGAGCCTGATGGGGGCATCCCCGATTGTTGTCTACAACAACATCAACCTCAAGCAAAAGACTCTTCTTCTCCCACAATCTCACCATGCTGTTCTCTCCATTAGATTACAAAGGGGAGGCATACCATAGCTGAACAACAACTTGTCAAACCCACGGGCTGAATAAAGAATCAATCTCAGGTTTCTCAATTGCTGGGTACCGAACCCTAAATCCACCACAAACACAGAAATTCAAACCGGAAGGTTTCCTGAACGAAATTGACATAGTAAGGGAGGTGAGTGGGCATCATAACCTGAGTGAAAACAGGACAACAATGCATCCATCTCATGCTCCCTCCAAAGCCCAAATGTATCTTGTGGGAATCTCACAACCCTGTCAAAAATAGCAATACCAAACTCAACACCTTCTTCCCCTCACATTGCTAAACAAAATTCCAGCATTGTGCAAAGCCATATTTCTTTTGTCTCAAAGTCTTGTACGAGGATTTTGGCAAATGGGTTTGTTCATTTTGTGGTATTTGGGGAAAATCTTTTACGGTCAACAAAAAGCTTAAACCTCGAACCCTAATTTGTCCAGTCCTTGCAACAGTCTTTCTTTCTCAACAAAGAAGCAGAAGCTGATGATTTCTGTATAAAAAGAAGCAATGAAAATCTTCTTTTCTCTGTGAATTATGACCTGAGTCGAAACCAGTTTCACCGAACTCTGCAACGTAAATCAATTTGGTTACAATCTCTCAAAGTTTTAGCTCAAAGTATGTAAGGTCGCAGTCTGGGGTTGTGGTTTCTAGACATCCCTTCTTTGCCCTCGGGAGAAAAAGCTCAATCTTTTCTTTCTATTCGGGAGAAAAGCGCAATCTTTTCTTCGCCCTTGGGAACAAAGCTCAATCATTTGCTTGCACTTGGGATAAAAGTTCAATTCTTTCTTTGGCCTCAGGAAAAAAGCTCGTGGTGATTAAGGCAGTAAACACAACACGGAGTTGCTGAAGCAAGAGTATGGAGCTACTAAAGCAAGAGCAGCTGAAACAGAAAAAGTCAGCGAGAAACGCAAAAACAAAAAAAACACAAAAACAAGCAACAAAGGCGAAACGACCCAGGTTCACAAAATTTGCAGGATTGAAAACGAATCAAACAAAAAAAATTGAAATTTGTAGGCTAATTTTGGGCTTCTCAAGCTAGGAAATGAGCGCAGAAAATTTCCTATGAACTTTGAACTAAAGGGGGACAAAAAAGAAAAAAAACACACAACACAAACTTGATCGCTAATGGGTCAAATTCACCTCACCCTCTTCTCTACCATACTCATCTTTTCCTTCCACGATTTCAAGGACGCACTACTAGCAATCTGTCTGTGCTCCAACGGGTAATCCATTCTTCAAGGTTGTCGCACACCGCAATCCTGCTCCGCGCAAGGAAGGAAGGAAGCGAGCGAGTGAGCAGCACCGGCCGCTGCGTCGCTGCGCTACCAGTGCAGTGCACCAGGAAACACGTCTTGGATGAAAGTTGGACGACAAATTTAGATGAAAAAGAAGACAAGCCCTTGAACTCCTTTTCACACTAATGTTCAGCGTCGCGGCTGGGGCCAGTGACCACCACCCAATAACCGCCAATTCACCAATGCAATCACTCCATGTGTACACTGCCTGTGGCTAAAACCACAACACCTAGGCTACTTGGAAAGGCAATAGGTAAAGTAAGTAGGTAGTACCATAGCTACCTATATAATTTAGGTTGTAGTAGCATGGATGATAATTTAAAGGTTAGGTATATCCATTTTTGTAATGTGGACGGGAAATTCTCATCCCTAACCACATTTGTACGAAGCTCCCTTCTAAAGGACACTCTAGGACAAGACAATGTTTTTAAAAAAAAAACATTCACAAAAAGAAAAAGTCTTTTCTCACCCTAAAAGTCATAAAATGAAATCTTCAAGAAGGGACCACAAAAAAGGTAGATGCAATCAACATTTTTTAAAATTAAAAATAATTTTTTTGGGATATATATATTTGGATTAAAATCTCCAAAAAATGGCAAAATTAGTCGAATGTTCACCATAAAAACAAAAAAATACCAAAATCTACCACTTAAACACAACACAAACAAAAAAAAAAAAAAAAAACAAACCCCCCCCCCCCCCCCCCCCCACCCAATTAAGGGATGCAATAGGTCAAATAGTTGGTCATTTTGACATTTCAAATAGATAATTCCTAGAAAATTCAATATTTCCAAAATTAATTTAGTTATCACCAGACTTGAAAAGATATTATGATATATATTAACTTGGGTGGCACATATTTTAGACAAATGATGATGAATTCACACTTGAAGATTGGAATCTTAATATAACTTCATTTGTTGCTTGAATCTTGCAATATTAAAACAAAAATCCATGATCATAAATGCATTATGAAATTCAATCTTCATCTATTGGAAATAGTTTAAAAAATTGTGTATTGATTACATCAAAAAATTTATGAAACCATATCAATTTGAAAAAGAAGATTTTAAGAGGATTAACCTTTTATTTAATGTAATGTGACCTATTAAAATACTTGAATATTATGTTGATGTCACTTGGGAGGACAAAAACATTCAATTTTCACCTATCAAAATTGAAAGGTGATGATACAAAAACACAAATTATATGAAAAAGTTTTGGCATGGAATTGTCAAGTTAGAAACCATATGATAAATTATACAAAAATCTCCTTTATACTAGTTCCAATATTTTGTCACTATAATATAATAATGGTATAAAAGTCTTTAGAAAGGAAAGCAATAGAATGATGTATGGAGTTTTCACAATTTAGTAAAAAGTTCAATTCTTTCAATTTTGAAGTTTTTCATTAAGTGTTTTAGTTTTTGTAAAATTCATGTAAACATTCTAGGCAAGTATTTATATAGTTGAGGGTTTGCATGTTTCATATAATACATATTCAAATGTATTTTAAAAATGCTAGCTCATTTCTATGGTAACCATTTTGTCCTATACATAATTATTTTACTATTGCATATTATATAAATTTCCTAGAAATTCATTATATGTCAATGGGACATGAGGATGCATTTGCATGTGAATTGACATGATGTATTTTGACATTTGATAGACTAACAAATAATGTATAAATTTGAGGATTAAACATTTTCATGAAGGATTTGTTATTATCTAATTTTGGAAGTAAAATTTATACGCATTGTGAAATTAATCTAGGCCACACAAAATCTTGAAAACATTTATATACATGGCACTTGAGAATATTATACACGTTTTTTCCCTTATGAAATGCCAAAATGTACCATATTTGTCAATAAGTAAAGGTAGATATTGACATTCATCTTGTTCAAGTTTGTAATTATGCAACAATTTAATAATACCTTGCAACCACATAGGGTAGCTTATCAACATAAACAATGATCGTTACAAGGAAATTTGAAGTTTTTCATTAGATAAAAGTCCATAGACAGTCGAATTCATTAGATATGAATTTAAAATCTTTCAATCTTTCTTTCTTTATTACATTAAAAAACTAAAACTAGGTCCTTAACATGTATTGAAATCCATCATAAAACCAAACCAAAGTCCGTCCACGAATTAATGTTGATACAACAAATTTTGACTTTCAATTTAAAGTTCATAACTTCTATAATTTTATGAATGTTTCACACCAATCAATTGCATTATGTACATATTGAAGTCTACAACCTCAAAATGAGTTCCATTTTGTAATTCCAATTACTATTAAAAATGTGGGTGCAGTTCATTAATCCTCATTCACTAGACTAGTGAATTCACTATTTCTTCATTGGTCCCATCAAACCTTTAGATTCAAATTTTGCATCTTTTTCAATTGTCATCTACATTATTAACTACCTCTTTCTTTAGGTTTAAACTCTTTATCCTTTTAGGCTTCATTTTTTGGTTTTGGTAGTTTTGCACAAAATGTTCTTTCTTGCCATAAACATAACAAAAGTGTTTTCCTTCCATCTTCTTATTGTTTGAATCCAATGTTTCTTTCAGCTCTTGTGATTTCTCATGCTCGAGTTTGGAGTTGATGTTGCGATTTTTCATCCCTTGAACAAAAAATGTTTTTCCATTTAGATAATTTGTTCAATTGCTTTTGCATTGCTTTTCTTAAAACAACTTATTATCATAACTTAAGGTCAATTTGGTCATTAAATAGTCTTCAAAATAATAAAATGAAAATTTGTGTAAATATGAAGTTGACATGTTGAAAATCATCATAATTATCATAGGTTATAATGTGAATAATTTCACTATTCATATCACAATATTATAATAGAAGATGGGAAAAAAAAATTTAAAAATTTAAAAACGAAATGATTGTTTGAAAAAAAAATTATTTGTTTTGTAAATGTCAAAATTGACCTTAGGTTATGGTAGCCAAAAGTTTTTTTCCTTTATTAAATGTTCACCAAATGTTTTCAATTTTTTTGTGAATTTTAATATATTACACAAGAATGGATCCATGTGTTCAAAACATTCAAAAAATAAAAATACATATACCCTTTTAGATTTTAATATTCGAATGTCCTTAAACACTATTATAGTTTTGAATTTGTATTCATGGTTGAAAGTAAAGTTATAGATTTGACTATAATGTAAGGCTTGATGCAAAAAAAATTGAGTTTTTATCATGTTATATGTCATATTTGGTGTCATATTTGATATTTAGTAAAAAACAGTGTGTGAAAAATGCAACATAAACCAATAGAAAATTGCCATGTGGAAAATGCAATCCTTGGAAAGGACTTCAACCTTGGCATGACTAGCTCCTTTTTTCATGCTTTCACCCTAGTGGCAAATTATCACTAACTATGAATGATTGAAGTTAGTGCTAATAGCTTTCAGGCGATGCATTAAGCACAATATGAACCAACCACTGCTTGTTGAACATTTCTCCAACTATTATGCTAGTCTTGATTTCTTTGATGCAATCAATCATAAAATCATGCTCCTTCTTGCATCTCCATCCATATAGCTTGGCATACAAGTTTACCTTCTTTTTGACATCTTATGTTTTGAACATGTGTAGCCAAACCATGTCATTTGATGTTGAGATTTTTAAAGGTCCCCAATGTTTCAAATACATCATCTTTTATGAATGATAAAAATACTTTACTTGGGTTCAAACTCATGGGTGTGAATTGTGCTTGTGTTACCATGAGCCCAACCACCACCATAGTCCATTGGGTTGGATTCGCAAGTTGACCACTACATCCCACAATCCTTCCAAGTTGAGAATGGTCTTAACTTTAATCTTTTAAACATTGTAATTGGAAGCATCCTCAAGCTTAGATTCTCCAATGATCAATCTTCATTGATTAGTGTTTGGTGGCCATGATGCTATTCTAACTATTGTCGTTCATTACTATGGGAACACCAAAAATTCTATCCTTTAGCCAAGTTTGATACCATATAGAAAAATTCATTGACTATGGGAGTGAGAAGACACCATCAACCATTAAAAAAGAAGTTATATACATGTTCATATCAGCTTGATCTCTTAATTAGATTTTGGTGCATCATTGAAACCTATTCACTACATAATTACATGAAGGTGTGATTACAAAAATACTCAACAACCATTGAAAATATTAGTTTACCACATTAGTCTCATCCTTCTGCGTAAATATTTCCAATAGCCTTGTCCTTGTGTTTTGATACTACCAACACAATCAAGTGGATTACTCAAGAAATTTTAAAAAAATTTATCAAAATAAAAAAAATCCTTCATCTCATCGTTTCTAGTTTTGCTTTTATGTTCCACAATAAAAGCTTGCTTGTGCTTTGTCAGCATTTGGTGGCCTCTTGTTTGCATAATAGGTACTAAGTTTTGAATTCCCAACCTTTTGTATAGTCAAGTAACAACATATTTTGAGTTTTTCATTTAGGTAAATTTAGGATATACTTATTTTCAGTTCAAGTTTTATCCATGTGTGTATGTGAGGATGGAACCTTCATAATTTTGCATTTATATGCACACAATGATAAATTAGCTATCATTTCATTGGCATAAAATAATGTTTTTGCAACTACCTAGTGAAATTATTTTATGTTACAAACAAGGATATAATTTTACTACATGTTCTATTGAAGATGGGTTGCTTGTATGTTACTGAAATGCCATTCAATGTATGGGGAATGGAGAAGGGTTGGTTGCATGTGGAATGCCATTTGATGTATAGAGAATGGAGATGGGTTGGTTGCATATTGAAGTGACATTTGATGTGTTGGCACTGAAGATGAGTTGGATGGGTTGAAATGATAGTTGGTGTGTAGGTAATGAAGATGGGTTGGTTTGTCTGTTGAAATAACATTTGATGTGTAGGAAATGAAGATGGGTTGGATGTCAAAGTGGCATTTGATGTGCAGCAAAAAGAAAATTAGTTGGCTACATGTTGAAATGACATTTGATGTGTAGAACATGAAGATGAGTCAATTGGATGCTGAAATGGCATTTGAAGTGTAGGAAATGAAGTTAGGTAGGTGGGATGGTGAAATAGCAATTCATAATTTATGGTTTGGTAGGATATTTGAGATCCCATTTGATGTTCAGGAAACCAAACTTGGGTTGTTTGGATATTGAAATGGAATTGATTGTTTGATGTGTAGGATATTGAAGCCAGAATTGTTTGGATGTTGAAATGAAACTTTTTCTTTGATGTTTAGGAAATTGAAGCTATAATTTTTGGCTGTTGAAATGGAATCAGTTGTTTGATGTGTAGGAAATTGAAGCGAGAATTGTTTGGATGTAGAGATGGCATTCACAGTTTGGAATGTAGGAAATAAAGATGGGTTGTCTGGATTTTGAAATGGCATCCTAAGTTTGAGATCTTTTGGAGCTTGAAGTGCTCATCATGGCAGTTGCATCCTTCACCAACATCCTCGGTGAAGGATTTGCTCTAGAGGAATAAGGACTAGGAGGTTTTTGCAGCTTAGCACCAACTGTGTTTTCACTCTGTTGGCTTAGTTTGGGGGGTGGAGCTCAGAATCAAGCCTCCAAAGGTACATTCCTGTCTGGTTTGAATATCTGTCCCTCCTTGTCTCTTGATATATAGACTGTATGACAATATTGTAATATAATACATTCATAATAGACTCATGATGATTTGAAATGTGAAGAGCAGCTTTTACAACTGTTTTTGTGAGAAATATTATGCCCAGAAGGCTGAAAATTTGCATCTGTGTTCTTGTTGCAGCTTGGCTTCATTTTGGAGATTGATGAGCGGATTGTGCTTTGTCTTTTCTGGACATGATCTCAATTAAACCCATGTGTGGACATCATCAAAGTAGGGTTAGTCTTGAAGGGTTATTTCCTACAAGAATGGGAGAAGAATGAGAGATTGGGTGATGCAGCAACAGGATCTCAGATTGGAACAAAAGATCTTGGCATGGTTATTGACCTAATTTACTTTTAGGTTTGAGAATTAGTAAGACAGGGTGGAGGCTTAGCCACACAGAGATTTTGCAGAGGCATAACAAAGTGAGTTTGCTCATGAAAACCAGCAGATCAACAGTGGAAGGGTTGGAGAATGAATTTGCAAGTATTTCTTCAACCAGGTCATCTACATGATTGTGGTATGTTTGGGTGATGGAGGGCATGGAGAGCTCTGAGCTCCTGGCACCGAAACCAGGGGGTTGCCCAGAAATTGACCTAAGGGGAATGTATGAGGTAGATCTGAAGTGATACTTGGAAACACCTTTGACCTAAGGAGTGTATCCTGGGATCAGACACACTTGAACATTTCCATGGTCCAAAACAGTTCAAGATCATTTCAAAATCACACATAAGATTGGAAACTATGACAATCATGTTGTCAAAATCAAGAAAAGGTTCAGGCAGAAGAAATGTTGATGATAGAGCAGGCAGATTTGTACTAGAATTGATAAGGATGACAAGACACTACTACTGGTCCTTGCTCTCCCTACATTGTCTCTCTTCAGGGTGTTATGTGTCTCTTCCTCTCCTTCTGATCTCATGTATCTTTCTTCTTCTTCTTCTCAATACTTTCTCAAATCTCTGATGATGATCTAATAGTCCTTTCTCTACTAAGTCCACTTGGCTGGCTGGAAGAGTGTGTACTACATTGGTCAACATGCTGAATTTTAGCAATAAAGGGGAGCTGCTGGCCTTGTTGGACCTGCTGCTGCTTAGCTAGAAGCTGCTGGATTCACAAGGAGCTTGCTGTTTTGCAATGACCAGTAAATTCTTATGGTGTTTGTTTGTTTGTAAACTTGTTTGTTCTGGTTTGTCTGTCTGTTTGTTTTCTGATGAGTTCAGCAGAAACTGGAAGTAGTACTGTAGGACCTCATGATCACATCAGATCATCAACAAAAGATCTGTACATAAAACACTACAATGATCTCACTATACTAGAATCACAGTACTACCAGCTGCAGCAGCTAGCTAGCACCTACTCTCTCAGCAGGGAATTCTGAGTTCCTTCCTGCCTTGAAGAAGTTCTAAAAGCTGGGATGTGTCTTTCAGTACATTTTTTTCTCCTCAGAACAGTTCTAACATGTAGTAGACTTTGTACAGCCTGTGGACTCAAGATTTGGCAACTGCTGAAGATCAGCTACTGGTACTTGCAGGATGCTAAAGTCAACAGCAAGCAAGCAATCACGAATCAACAAGCCTCATCTATTTTGGTAGTGCACTGCAGGAGATTGGGTGCATGATGAGCTGAGAGATGTACATTAGCTTGATCTCCAGCGGCATTCAAGCTGCATTGCCAAACCGCCGGCCGGGTGTCGACCGTCTAATCATACCTGCTCACCAGCGATTCTGCGACAGATTTTTTCAAGCTGGTCGGCTCAGAAAAACCAGCTGAACCGAGATGCAGATCCAGAATAATGATATAGATTATTTCATGAATCTATGACAGCGAACCGGACATGTATGTAATTGCATTGCAGTTCATGTATACAAAACATTTTTTAATCTGGATTCACTGTGACAAGCATGAGGTCATTGGGTTTCCAAAGAATGTAAAAACAAATTTGCAGTTTAAAACTTGCTGAGCACACAGAGAAATTTTGCAGAGCTGTGTCTGTTTCCACATGATTTGAATCAAAGATTTACATGTCCAGCTAGCTAGCTTCTTCTCATGATGCTGCAGCAGGCCATCATCTTCTACTACTACTAATACTACTACATGCACATGAGTGATTCCTAGTTCAAATTTTTATACATCGATCTAGACTTTGTTGCAAGCATGATTGTGCAGCTCAATCTGGCTGCATCATCAACAAACTGCATGCAGCTAGCATGCCACAGGCTGAAAACAAGCAGCCACGGCCCTGCAGTGCAGCTGATTCAGGACTTTCTTTCTTCTTACATTGGCGCTGTACACCATCATGCAGCAGCAGCAGCATGATATTGCTGCTGTGCATGCTGTGCGACGTACAGCAGCCTGCGGGTTATACATGCAGGTGAGTACTGTGATGCAGAAAACACAACGATCCAGGAGGCTATAAACTGATCAATAGATGCAGATCTCTAGTAAGTATATCAGAATAATGCAGTAGCAGCAGCAACAATTTGATAAAATTTGATGAATCATATTGTGAAGCTTTCGCCTTTCGTGACCCGAAGCTGAATGTTGCGCTGAATTCTCCTTGAGAGCTAGCACTTGACAACTTGAATATAGATAGAACCTGTCTGCAGGCATCCGCTCTTGAAGAGTCCTAGCTAGCTAGCCAGTTACACGCATGAATGCCGAAGGTGTGAGCTGAGGTTCTTACAGTTTTGATGATCTACTAGAGTAGCTACTTCTGCAGCTGCTGCTTGTGTGCTAGATGCTATGTAGCTCATGATCGAAATTGCATATGTACGTTTAACAATCTGGAATGAATTCATATTGATGCGGGTTTTAAAGGATTTCATAAGTGTGGTGCGCGCGGGTTCTGCTCATGGCTGCTATGTATGTATTTATGTATGAATGCGGACATTGACATGATCTGCACTGCAGCAGCTGCAGGTTTTACGATTTTGAGGATCTCGTAGATTTTAATGTATTACTATTTGGATCTGTGGAAGCAATGATGGAGATCACGTCCTTGGTACCCCAAGTGCGCAATTAGCTGATCTTACATCTGGTCGAGAACAGCCGCCATTCGTTGGAGCTCTTGTGACATGCTGCAAGGCCGGGCTGGAGCGCCGCTTGCGCCAACACGAGGACGGGATTCATGACGCGCGTCATACAGATCAGGGGTTCCATGAGTAGGCGCCTGGTGCATTTGCCAAGCTGCAGAAGAGTCGATCATGGGCGGCGGTGCAGAAGAAGAGCCACCTTGCGACGCAGAAGAAGCTGGTGGTGGCCCGGTGCCTTGATGATCTTGATCATCGACGTCAGGATCAGGGCCTGGGAGTGTCAAATCGTTGCACCATTGCATAACCGTATCGCCGTCTGACTCCGGCGAGGCGCTGAGTGCAATGCTAATTTGATCGCAGCTCTGATCCCTAGCTGACACCATATCGGAAGATGCAGCTGCAACTCCAGCTCCTCGATCTAGCTGCTGATCATGTCGATCCTGCACAGCTGCTGCACCAGCTTTCTCTGAGAAATTCGCCCACATCATGCTGTGGAAGAATCCAGTTTGATGAACATCAGTGTTGGTAGTATCTGCTGCTGTACCCGGCGCGATAGCTTCCCTGTTTGTGCTGCTGACGCTGCTGTCCCACTGCAGGTTGCGAGCGGCCTGCTGCTGTCTTCCGTGATGGTCAACAGCTGCTTGCAACCTGGAGCTCATCGTCATCTCATTGCTTTTCTGATCTTGCTGCATACGTCCTGCGCCTGCCAAGGCATTTTGATGCAGCTGCTGATCTCCAGTCGATTTTTCCAGCATTGATGAGAGCAGGAGCTGCAGCTGGTGAGACGGGATTCTACCAGATTCGTCGTTTCCGGCAGCCTGGTTGATGCTCGCTGTGATTGAGCTCAGATCACCATGATCTTGATCGGCTGCGGATGATGCATAGAAATCTGGAAATCCGCGCCCCAATTTCATCCCATGGCCACGTTGATCTTGTCTACTGCCAGATTGAGCAGAAATGAGAGACGAACCGTCCCCTGCAGCTGCATTTGTCGACATGATCATAGCAGCTGTGGCGTGCAGCTTCGAAGGTGCAGCAGGCAAGATCTCGTCCAACGTTCCCGCGTGAATTCCTGGACGAGTCCCCAAACCAGCTAAAGCTTCCTGATCAGCCTGCGAGATGGCTGCATTCGCTGATGATCCTTGCAAGAGCCAGTAGGCAGGATTGAACGCATTGGGCACCACGGTTGTTGCTGCAGGACACACATGCTGCGCCGTCGACTCGCCCTTGATTCCTACTGATCTACCAGCCTGAGCCTGAGCTTCATCATGATGGGTAGTCGCGGAGGGGTCTGATCTGTTCTGCATCAAATTGGTACAGTTTCTCATGGGTTCGAATCCCAGCTGCTGCAATCCGGTAGCAGCTGATCCAGTCCCAGCTTTTGGTGCCAAGTAGTGATGCATCCCTGATTGCTTGGCGTTGTTGAACAGAAGCCTCTCCAGCACATTGTCCGTGCAGCTGGAGAGAAGGCCGTTGGAGCCCTGCTGAAAACCATTCTGAACACCCCGGCCGGGATGATGATTCGTGTGCAGCCCTGCAGCAGCAGCAGCAGCAGTTGTGGAGGATCTGCAGTTTCTACTCTGCAATTCGTTTTCGTACTTTTTTCCCGAATTCATCATCTCCACTTGTGAATTTTGCGCAAGTGCTGCAGCTCCCAAGAACGTCACATCCTCCTCCTGCTGCTGCATACTACTCCCATGGTAGTTGCCTGCTTGAGGACTAGCCTGGTTCACCAACAATCTGGAACTCTGACTTGCTGCTGCTGCTTTGAAGTCGTGATGGGTAGTGGCAAATGATCTGCCATTGAAGGCTCCGGTGCTACCCATGTCGAGCAGCTGCAGCTTGTTGTAAGTCTGCAGGGGATTGTTACTAGGGGCTGTGCTCGACGGGGGGCAGTTCATGCTTGAGATATTCTGCACGTGACTAGACGCATGCTGCACTAGAAGAGCTCCAGCTGGTGTGGCTGCGACCTGCTGCAGCTTCATGTGCGTGTTGGGATCGATCCCCACTTGGCGCAGCTTCTTCTTGATGCACGAGTTCCAGAAGTTCTTGATCTCGTTGTCAGTCCGACCCGGAAGATGTGTCGCAATCTGGGACCACCTGTAATATATGCACACATGACGACGCATCAGATGAATGCATAAGCAATTTCAGCTTCTTCTTCAGTTCCCAATGCAGTAGTTTTTGCCTTCTAGCTACTGCTTCATCCTTGGTTATATTGCAGATCACAGCTGCACTTCTGCTTCTAGACTTCAAAGCCTGCAGTGCTCAATCCATCACAGTTGAGGCTAGCTAGCGAAAACCGGATCAAAGCAACTCGTGTCTATAATGTGGAGTTCGATCGACATTGTGGGTACTATGTGTGAGCTGCTGAAATCGCGTTTTGCTAGAGGCTCGGGGACTCTCCAGGACGGACTATATATGATTTATCCAGCAAGAACATTTCCAACAACATCATGCAAGTTCTGTGCAATTGTAAAGCTTGGCAGAGATGAAGAAGAAGAGGAGGAAGAAGAAGAGACGTAAGAACGCCATTAGGTGAGATTTAGTAGACCTGTTACCAAGAACAGCATGTAAGTCGATGATCAACTTCTCCTCGCTCGACGAGAAGCCACCGCGCTTCAAATCCGGCCG
>Ga0116230_10002822_pt1 | contig 16789 bp, 19 predicted proteins | sample S1TSphfallax_3_FD_88678 | JGI IMG/M metagenome (GOLD analysis project Ga0116230, IMG submission 88678) | Host-associated microbial communities from peat moss isolated from Minnesota, USA - S1T2_Fd - Sphagnum fallax MG | ecosystem: Host-associated > Plants > Peat moss > Unclassified | place...
CGGCCGCGAATGGGTGGTGGAGCGCGTGCGCCGGATCATTGGCGGCGCGGTGACCGAGACGGTGCACAACCACCACAATTATGCGTGGCGGGAGAGGCATGATGGGCGTGATCTCTGGGTGGTGCGCAAGGGCGCGACCCCGGCCTTCCCAGGGCAGCGCGGTTTTGTCGGCGGCTCGATGGGGGATGACGCCGTGATCATCGAAGGTATGGACGGCCCGGCGGCGCGGGCCTCGCTCTACTCCACGGTGCATGGCGCGGGGCGCCTGTTCGGGCGCAAGCAGGCCAGACAGGTTCTGACACGCGCGCAGATGGATACCTGGTTGCGCGACCGCGGCGTGCTTCTGGCGGGCGGGGATCTGGACGAGAGCCCGATGGCGTATCGGCGCTTGCCGGAGGTTCTCGCCCAGCATGGCGACACGATCCGCGTGTTGCACAGGCTGCGGCCCTTTGCCGTGGCCATGGCGGGGGACGCGGAATTCGACCCGTTCAAGGACTGACCTTGACCCTGATCGAGCTCTTTGGACAAAGATCGCTAAGCAGATCGGCCGGCAGGGAGGCGCAAGGCTTCGGCGCGCCCCCCGCCGATCAAATGCTGCTCGATGACCGCATCGACATCCTGGCGGCTGCTGATTCTATACCAGACACCGGCCGGATAGAGGACGATGCAGGGCCCATCCTCGCAGCGATCAAGGCAGCCAGCCATGTTGACGCGCGCATGCGGAATTTTTGCCTCCTTCACCCGTACCTTCATATAGTCCCGCAAGGCCTCGGAACCGCGGGCGGCGCAGGAGCCGCGCGGATGTCCATCGGGCCTTCGGTTGCAGCAGACGAAGATATGAATGTCGAAGAAGGGCGCGGGGTCGATGGTGGCCAATTCACTCGTCACGTCGTCCATACCGCTATTCCGATCTTTCCCGAAAAATAGGAACCTCATCGCCCGCACCTCATGACGGGCGGTGTCAGCGTCTTCCGTGACGGCCATGCGGTTCCCGGCCATTTGATCCTAAGCCCTAGTCTCGGCTTGACAACCCGGTGCCTGAGGATTGGCATGTGGGTTCACTGGATTGGGCTTGGCCTTGCCTCAACTCTCTCTTCACACGCCGATCGGCCCGATCACCGTCTCCGCAGAAGCGGATGCCATCGTGGCCGTCGACTGGGGCTGGGGCCGCGATCAGGACTCATCGCCGCTGCTCCTCCGTGCCAAAGCCTGGCTGCATGCCTATTTCGACGGAGAGATCGGGCCCATGACCCTGCCTCTCGCCCCCGCCGGCACAGCCTATCGTCAGCACGTCTGGTCGGTTATCGCCGCGATCGCGCCAGGGGAGACGCGGAGTTACCAGGCCGTCGCCCAGCTTGCCGGCGGCTCGCCCCGATCCGTGGGCGGGGCGATGGGCGCCAATCCGATCCCTGTCCTCATTCCCTGCCATCGGGTCGTTGGCACCGGCCCAGGGGGCCGCAGCACCATCGGCGGTTATAGTGGCGGGGAGGGTATCGAGACCAAGACCTTCCTTCTTGATCTTGAGCGTCGCGTGATGGCCCGGCTATCTGGCATGCCGCCGGATGGGCCAGGGCTGAAGGCAGAGGCATGTCGAAACAGGGCGAACGGACTCCCGCGATGACCCATGCGATCCGCGTGCATGCCGTCGGCGGACCGGAGGTGATGGTTTGGGAGCAGGTTCCGACACCGGATCCAGGGCCCGGACAGGTCCTCATCGAGCATGCGGCGGTCGGGCTCAATTTCATCGATGTCTACTTCCGCAGCGGCCTCTACAAGACCCCGCTGCCGATGACCCCAGGCATGGAGGGGGCGGGGACCATCATCCGTCTCGGCCCCGGCGTCACCGACTTCGCGCAGGGCGACCGCGTCGCCTATTCCTCGGCGCCCCTCGGCGCCTATGCCGAGCGGCGCGTGATGCCGGCGGACCGGCTGGTTCGCCTGCCGCCCGATATCTCCTTCGAGGCCGCCGCCGGCATGATGATGACCGGCCTCACGGCGCAATATCTCCTGCATCGCACCTACAAGGTCATGCCGGGTGATCCCGTGCTGATCTATGCGGCCGCCGGCGGGGTGGGGCTCGTCATGTGCCAATGGGCCAAGCATCTCGGCGCGACCGTCATCGGCGTCGTGTCCAACGAGGCCAAGGCCGCCGTGGCAAAAAGCCATGGCGCCGATGAGGTCTTGCTCGCCCATGAGGACATTCCGGCCCGCGTGCGGGAGATCACGGCTGGCGCCATGGTGCCGGTGGTCTATGACAGCATCGGCCGCGACACATTTACCGCAAGCCTGGACTGCCTGGCGCCGCTCGGCATCATGGTGAGCTACGGCAACGCATCGGGTCCTGTTCCGCCCGTCGAACTGAGCGTGCTGGCGGCGAAGGGGAGCCTCTTCCTCACGCGGCCGAGCCTCAACACCTATATGGCAAAGAGAACGGCCCTTCTCGCCGCCGCCGCCGACTTGTTCGCGGTCGTCCAGAGAGGGATTGTCAGGATCGAGGTCGACCAGACCTTCCCGCTTCGCGATGCGGCCGATGCCCATCGCGCGCTAGAAGCCCGCAAGACGACGGGAAGCACCATCCTCATTCCCTGATGGCTTCCGTGTCGTCCCGATGTTGATCAGGCGGCGCTGAGAAGCGGGTCGAGGCCGCCTTTCCGGTCGAGCGCCACCAGATCATCGCAGCCACCGATGTGTTTGCCGCCGATGAAGATCTGCGGCACCGACGTCCTGCCGGACCGCTCGCGTGATTCAGACCGGGCAGCGCTGCCGCCGGGTGCGTCGATTTCCTTGAAAGCCACACCCTTGCTCTCCAGAAGTTTGAGCGCGCGGGCGCAGTAGGGGCAGAAAGGCTGCGTATAGATCTCGATCTCGGCCATGGTCTTACTCCGTCATGAAAGCGCAAGATCGGAGCATCCGCATCCCGCGACAAGAGGCGCCGCCAACCGTTTTCGGCAAACGCCGATCCCGGTTCCATGTGAACACGAGCCAGAAACTTCTCATCCCCCTCCGGCCATTGGCAACGGCCAGTCTCGTTGCGGGGCCGGAACCCGCGCCGCCACGAGCACATCGACGGCAGCCGCCCCCGCCCTTAGCGCCGCCAAGGCACAGGCGGAGGCCGTGGCACCCGAGGTCATGACATCGTCGATCAGCAGGAGTCGCATCCCCTGGATTGCCGGCTGGCGGGATGGCTTGACCTCGAAGGCGCCTGAGACCGCTTCCCGCCGGGCCGCCGCTGACAATTGGCCAAGGGGCGTCGTGGCGTGGTGCCGCATCAAGGTATCCGGCAGCCAGGGCAGGGACGCCTGGCGCGCAAGACAGGATGCCAGCAGTGCCGCCTGATTATATCGCCGCGCAATGAGGCGCCGGCGATGCAAGGGGACCGGAAGGATGGCATCCGCTTCCGCCAGCAAGGCGGCGCCGGCGCGAGCCATCATCGCGGCCAGCACGGGAGCGAGTTCGGTTCTGTCGGCATGCTTGAACGGCAGGATCAGCGGCTGCGCGGCCGTGTCATAGCGGAGCGCCGCTCGCGCCCGGGCGAAATCCGGTGGCCGGCGCAGGCAGCCAAGGCACTCACCATGCGGCCCAGCCTCGCCGAGCGTGGCAAAAGCCAGCCCGCAGCGCAGACAATGCGGCGCGGTGATGAAATTCAACTGGCCGAAGCAGCCAGAGCAGAGCTTGTGCGGACCATCGACGAAGGTTCGGCAGAGCGGGCACTGAGGCGGCAGCAGGCTGTCGGCGCAATGCCGCGCGGCGCGCCAGGCGGTGCGTCCTATAGCGTCCAAACCCAGGGTCATCAGGGGGTGCATCGGTGCAATATGATACGAATTCGTATCATATTGCACCCGCTGATTAGCGCAGGGCGGTGCCCGTCAGCTGACGCGCTCGTGCTCCTCGATGGTGCCCGGCGCCGCCCGCGTCGTTTTCGGCGGGGGCGCCGCGTAGAGCAGCGCGGGTTCGAAGATGAAGGTCGCGATGAGCGTGCAGGCCAGACTGAGCAACAGCAACAGGCCCATGCTCGCCGTTCCCGGATGGTGGGAGAAGGCTAGCGATCCGAAAGCCGTGCCGGTTGTGAGCGCGGAGAACAGGATGGCGCGTGCCGTCGGCGAAGCGAGGAAGCGCTGTTCCCCGGCTCGCCAGTTCATGACGAAGTATAGGTTGAAGGACACGCCGACGCCCTGAAGCAGGGGGAGGGCGATGATGTTCGCGAAGTTCAGCGGCAGCGGCAGCACCACGATGACGAGCACGGTCATCAGGGACGACAGCACCAGCGGCGCCAGGATCAGGAGAACGTCGCGCGGCCTCCGCAGGAAGATCAGCAACATCGCGGCGATCGCCACCAATGCGAGCACTGCGGCTTCCCGGAACGCGTCGATGATCGTGGTGGCGCTGGCGATGACCGTCACAGCCGATCCCCCTGCGTCGGGCGCGATTGCCGTCACCTCGTGCACGAAGGCGCGCAGGCCCTGGCTGTTCATCGCCGATGCCTTGGGGAGCACCTGAATGCGGGCGCGCCCGTCCGCCGTCAGCCAGTCGACGGTCAGGTTGCGGGGCAAGGTCGCCAGCGTGACCGGCTGCGCGGAGAGGGACAGGCGCAGATTGTCCAGTTCTTCCGGCAGGAACTCCGTCAGCGCCGCATTGGCCGCCATCAGCTGGCTGTCGCTTTCGCTGGCCAGCACCTTGAGGTCCGCCCCGATCGCCAGCAGCGGGCTTCCGGGCGCCAGCTTCTTCCGGGCGCTCTCGATCGCCTTGTCGGCGGTCGCCGCCGCCATCCGGATATCTCCAGGCGTGACCGGCGCCGCTGGTCCCGGGTTGAGCGTCGGCGCGAGAAGCTCCTCGGTATCGGCGATCGCGTCGAGCTTGGCTTTCTGGTCGCCCGGCACGAAGGACGACAGCGAGATGGCGTGATCCACCAGGGGCAGCGCATTCAGCCTGGCCGCCATGTCCGCGGCCGCGCTGACGGAGGGCGCAAGGACATCGATGCTGTAGGGGTTGGTCACGGGATTGCTCGCCAGCGCCCGCAGCGTCTCCATCGCCTCGGTATGCGGGTTCTGCGTATCCAGCGGGTCGCTGTCGAAGGTGATCCACGGCAGCAGGACGATCCCGGCCACGGCCAGGACGGCAAAGAGACCAAGGACCGGGCGGCGCTCTCGCCGCAGCAGCCCGTCGAGCGGGGCCATGCCCATGATGCCGGTCTCATGCCCCTCGGCCGGCAGATGCAGCAAGGTGATCAGCGCGGGCAGGAAGGTGATCGTGCAGGCGAAGGCTATCAGCATCCCGACGCCCGCGATCAGCCCCAGCTCCGCCACCCCCACGAAGCTCGTCGGCACGAAGGCGAAGAAGCCGGCGGCGATCGACACCGCCGCGAGCAGGACCGAGTTCCCGGTCTTGCGCAAGGTTTGCACAAGCGCCGTCTCGGCGTCCGGCGAGAGGCGCCGTTCGTCGCGGTAGCGCACGCAGATCTGGATCGCGAAGTCGATCGCGAGCCCCACGAACAGCACCGCGAAGGCGACCGAGATCAGGTTCAGCGTGCCGATGGCGAGGCTCGCGAAAAACGTCGTCAGCAGCAGCCCGAGAATGAGCGTGAGCACGATGGCGAGGATGTAGCGGAGGCGACGGACCGCCAGGACCAGCCAGACCAGGATGAGCACGACCGAGATCACGGTGTCGGTCAGGATGCCCTGGGTCAGGGACGCGAACTGCTGGTCCGCGAGCGCGATCTGGCCGGTGATCCGGAAGGTGGCGCGCCCGCTTTCGATCGCGGGCACCTCCGAGGCGATGTGACGCAAAGCGACGGTCGCTTCGGCGCCGGGCTCGATGACGCCGTAGTCCTGCACTGGCTGGACCAGGACGAAGCGGCTCGGGCCCGCCTTGTCGCTCAGCGTGCCGCCGAGCAACCGCTGCCAGGAGAGTGGCACGGGGTGGCCGTCGGCCGCGGCCTTCAAGCCTTGGGCGAAGCCTTGCAGCGCCGTCGAATAGCCGGAGAGATCGACCTGACCCTGGGCTGCCCCCTGGCCGAGGAGGCCGATCGCCGTCAGTAGGCCGCGCATCGACGGATCGGCCGCCAGCTGTCCAATGAACGGCTGCGCCTGAATGAGGTTGTTCAGCAGCTTTTGCAGGCTCGGCTGGTCGAGAAAGAGCAGGCCTTCGGTCTTGAAGAAGGGCAGGTCGTCAGGACGCCGCACCGTCTTGAAATGGGCGGGGTCTGCCTTGGCGGCGCTCGCGATGGCGGCGGCCGTGGCATCGGCCTCCTCCGGTGTCTTGGCATCGACCACGCCGACGAGCAGGTCCTGATATTGCGGAAAATCCTTGTTCATCGCCATCTGCGCCTGGCGCCAGGGCAGCTTGGCCGAAAAGAGATCGTCGGTGTTGGTGTCGATGCCGAGATGACTCTTTGTATAGAAGGCGCTGCCGACCGCGATCAGCAGGCCCGCCAGGACCAGCCAGGGTGCGTGCCGGCTGCTCAGGCGCGCGATGGCAGCCAGTTTCGTCTCAATCCACATCAGCGCTTTTTCGTCCCTATCGAACCGGGGGTGAAGCACGCAGTATCAGACCACGGTCGGCCCCCGGACCGCGCGGCTGAGGATGCTCATCGAGACGGCGCTCGTGCGGACAGTCCGCGGCCTGTTGCGCATACCGGATCGCCGGACCGGGGTGAAGACCAACCCGCCGATGCCGATCCCGCAATCGCCGCCGCCGCCAGGGCCTGTCGTCCGCCAGGCGTTCTGATGTAGGCTGGGAACCGTGACGACATTCCTGACCGTTCTTCTGGTGATCACGATGCTGGGAGTTGTCGCTACGCTCATCGCGGGCGTCGGCGGCATGGTCAAGGGCGCCAACAATCCAATGCGGTCGAACCGCCTCATGCAGCTCCGCGTGCTGCTGCAAGGCTTGGCGATTGCGATCGTCGCGATCCTTCTGATGATGCGCTGACGGTAAATACCTGGAAGATGGGGGCAGTGCGTATGACTGGAACCGGCCAAGGCATCGACAGCGTCGGCATCATCGGCGCGGGCCAGATGGGAGGTGGCATTGCCCATGTCGCGGCGCTGGCCGGGCTCGGGGTCGTGCTCATCGATGTCCAGCCGGAAGCGCTCGCCCAGGCTGTCGCGACCATCGGGCGCAATATGGATCGCCAGGTGCAGAAGGGTACCATCACGGCGGGAGACAGGGATGCGGCGCTGGGGCGCATCGTGACCGCTGTTGGAAACACCGCGCTCTCCTCGTGTGACCTCGTCATCGAGGCGGCGACGGAGCGGGAGGAGACCAAGCTCGCGATCCTCAGGGGGCTCGTTCCGCACCTCAAGCCGGATGCCCTGATCGCCTCGAACACATCCTCCATCCCGATCACGCGTCTCGCCGCCGTGACGGACCGGCCGCACAAGGTCATCGGGATGCATTTCATGAACCCGGTTCCGGTCATGAAGCTCGTCGAGGTCATCCGCGGCATCGCGACCGATGATCCGACCTTCGAGGCCGTCCAGGCGCTGGCTCATCGGATGGGCAAGACGACGGCCGTCGCCGAGGACTACCCCGCCTTCATCGTCAACCGCATTCTGGTCCCCATGATCAACGAGGCGTGCTTTGCGCTGATGGAGAGCGTGGGTTCAGTCGTGGCGATCGATACCGCCATGAAGCTCGGAACCAATCAGCCGATGGGGCCGCTCGAACTGGCGGATTTCATCGGCCTGGACACCTGTCTGGCGATCATGCGCGTGCTGCAGGCAGGAATGGGCGATAGCAAATACCGCCCTTGCCCACTGCTGGTGAAGTATGTCGAGGCGGGCTGGCTGGGGCGCAAGACGAAGCGCGGCTTCTATGATTACACTCAGGAGCAGCCGCGCCCGACCCGGTAGCGGACGCTAGAGGCCGAACTGCGCATAGGCGGACTTCAGCGACGGCACGGCGGCGATGATCTCCGTCCTGAGGACCACCGCGGCAATTCCCGCCAGGATGATGACTAGAATGAGGATGACCACGAGCCGCCGCGTCCCGCCGCCGCCGCTGCCACTGCCGGCCCACGGCTGCTCTTCCGCCTCGCTGAAATCAAGCTCATGCGACAGCCGGCGTTCCTCCGGATCCGGCGCAAGACGGGTATCGGCCGTGGCACCGTTCGCCAGCAGGGTCCGGGTCGATTCTGCCGTCGGTTCCACGGCCAGCATTGGCCGCGAAACCTCTCTGGCCGGGGTGTCGCTGACCAGCGGCCCGGCCAGACGATCCGCAAGGCGCGCGGAGGCCAATCGTTGAGGGGCTGCGTCCGGCGGAGGTGGCGGCGGGACGGCCAAGGGATCGGGTCGTGTTGCCGGTGCGATCGCCGAGCGGGGGCGCGGTGGGGCAGCCGGTTGGGACGGCACCGGCGCTGGCGCGTCCGCCGGAGCGATGCTCAGGCCTGCCGAGGCCGCGTTCTCCTCGGGCCGGGATCCGACCACTGTCCATTGATAGCCGCAGCGATTACAGCGGACTTCCCGGGGTTGCGGGCCGAAAAGACTATCGGGGGCTTCATAGACGGCGGAGCACTCAAGACATACTAGTCGCATGCGCGGCCATACCTCTGCGTGGGGTCGAAGACCCCCATCATTACACCGCCGGATTGTGGCCAAGACCGGTCCTTCGTGCAATCCTCTGTTACTAACCTTGCCGGGTCCGGGACGATTCCACCTTGAAAGCCGTCTTGCCGAACACCGTCTTCTCCCGAGCCTCGCTTGGGAGGGACCGGAGATCGCCCGGTTCAGCGCGCCATGCCGGCGGCTGGCGCCTGATGCGGCACTTGTGTTTGTCTGAGGACCATCGGGTGCCGCAAGGTGGCCCCACGGATGGCTCTTATGGGAAGGTCTCGGCCTCATCACGATGATCCGCCTTGAAAGCGTGAGTCTTCGCTATGGATCAGGCACGCCGACCCAGACGGAGGTGTTGCACGACCTTACCTTCGACGTGCCGGAGGGCGGCTTTCGCTGGCTCATGGGGCCGTCGGGCGCCGGCAAGACCAGCCTGATGCGGATGATCTATCTCGCCGTGCGGCCGACCCGCGGGCGTCTGTTCATCCAGGGAACCGATATCGGCCGCGCCGAACGACGCAGCCTGCCGCGCCTCCGCCGCCGGATCGGCGTCGTCTTCCAGGATTTTCGGCTGCTGCCGCATCTCAACGCCTTTGACAACGTCGCCCTGCCGTTGCGGATCGCCGGCCGGCCCGAAGGCCAAATCCGCGCCGATGTGGCCGAGATGCTTCGCTGGGTCGGGCTGGCCGCCAAAATGGACTCCCGGCCGCAGCAACTCTCGGGCGGGGAGCAGCAGCGGGTGGCGATCGCCCGTGCCGTCATCAGCCGGCCGAGCCTCCTTCTGGCGGATGAGCCGACCGGCAACCTGGATGACGGACAGGCCGAGCGGCTCATGCAGCTGTTTCGGGAGCTCAACCGTCTCGGCACCACGGCGATCGTCGCGACCCACAACGAATCCTTGGTGGCCCGGCACCCGAACCGCGCCCTTCGCCTGGATGCCGGTCGTCTGGTCTCCGATGGCTGAGCCGGGGATCGAGCCTTCGCCCCGCCCGCCGGCGCGGGATGATAGCCGGGTCCCGCGGCCACGTAAGCGGCCCGCCGCCCGCCGCCTTCGGCCGTCGGGTTTCGACGATCTCGGGCTCAAGCGGGCGCTATCCGACCGTCTCCTGCCGCTGCTGGTGGCGGCCATGGCGTTCCTGGCGGCGCTCGCGTTTGCCGGGGCGATCGCCACAGCCACGCTCGCTCAACGTTGGCAGGAGGGGGCCGCGGCGGAAATAACCATCCAGGTACCCTCGCCTGGCGATCCCGCCGCGACGGCCGGCCGCAGCCGCCTGCAGGCCGTCCTGGGGATTTTGCGTGCGGAGCCCGGCGTGCTCAGCGCGACACCGATGAGCGCGGACGATCTCAGCGGTTTGCTCAAGCCGTGGCTGGGGCCGGCGGGCAGCACGCTGGCGCTTCCCTTGCCGGCGGTGATCTCCGTGCAGCTGGTCGCCGGCGAGGCGGTTCCACCCGATCTTCAGGCCAAGCTGATATCGGTGGCCCCGGACACGGATATGGAGAGCGCCGATGTCTGGGCGTCGCGCCTCTCCAATCTTGCGCGCAGCTTGCAGGCTTGTGCGGCGGTCGCGCTTCTCGTGGTCGTCGCGGTCGCGGTCGCGGTCGTCGCGGTGGCGACACGCGCGGGCCTTTCCGCCCGTCGCGAGTCGATCGAGATCGTGCATGGGCTCGGGGCGACGGATTCCTACATCGCCGGGCGTTTCGCGCGCCGCGCCATGGGGCTGGCCGCGGCCGGGGGTGCCGGGGGCGCGATCGCTGCTTTGCCGGTTCTGCTGTGGCTCGCTTATCTTGCGGCCCCGTTCACCCAGGGTGCCAGCTCAGCCGGTGAGCCGCCGCCGCTGTTCGCTCTGCCACTGGCACTCTGGGTGGCACTTCCGGCCTTGCCTGTTGCCACGGCAGCCATCGGCTTTGTCACCGCCGAGGGGACGGTGCGTGCCTGGCTGAGACGCCTGCCGTGAGCGCCCGTCGCCGCCCCAAACCCCGAACGAGACCCGGCCGCGTCGCCGACCGCGGGCGAAGTGCGCCGGCCAGGCCTCGCAGGCGCGTGTGGCGAGGGGGCCTGCTGCGCCGCGGCCTCGGCCTGCTGTTCATCCTGGGTCTGGTCGCGCTGTGCGGCGGCTTCCTCTGGTTCCTGCTCAATGCCTATTCGCCTTCCGTCCCCCCCGTGCACGCCGACGGTATCGTTGTGCTGACCGGCGGCGAGGATCGCCTGGCGACGGCCTTCGAGATGCTGGATGAAGGGCGGGCCGATCAGCTGCTGATTTCGGGCGTCCCCGCCGATGTCAGCCTGCGCGACGTGGAGCGGTCGGCGCATCTCGCCCGCCCGCCCGCTGACAGCCACGTGACCCTCGGTCATCGCGCCCAGACGACCGTGGGCAATGCCGATGAGACCGCCGGCTGGGTCGCGGCCCACCACATCCGGTCGTTGATCGTGGTGACGGCAGGCTATCATATGCCTCGCGCGCTGCTGGAGCTGTCGCGCTCGATGCCCGATGTCACACTTTATCCCATGCGCGTGCAGCCGGCGGCCATTTACGACGGCTCACGGCCCCATGTATGGCGCCTTCTGCTGGCCGAATACGTCAAGTGGCTGCTGGCTCAGCTCAAGTTCGCCCGGATGGCGACCCTTCTTCGCGGGACCAACAATGCATGAAGCAAGCGCGGGCATGAGGCGAGTCAGGGTTTTCGCGGCCTCGCTGATCTTTAACATCGCCTTCTATGCCGTTACGGCGGCGTGGAGCATCTTCGGCTACACCTGCCTCATGACCAGCCATCCTGACCGCCTCATCCTCTTTGGCCGGTCCTGGGCGCGGGTGGTCATCCGCATGCTGCGCGTCATCTGCGGCATTCATGTCCGCATTACCGGTCTTGAGCATGTGCCCCGGGATGGGCCCGCACTGATCGCGTCGGTGCATCAATCGGCATTCGATACCGCGATCTGGATGCTGCTGCCGCGACCCTCCTACGTGCTCAAGAAGGAGTTGCTGAAGGTGCCGCTGTTCGGCGCCCTGATGCGGCCGAGCGGCATGATCGTGGTGGACCGGCGGGCCGGCGCGCGCGCTATCCGCGATTTGATAAAGGATGGCCGGCGCGCGCGGGATGATGGCCGGCAGGTGGTGATCTTTCCGGAGGGGACACGCGCCCAGCCGGGTGCGACGCATGTCATCCAGCCTGGTGTCGCGGCTCTGGCGTCCGCCATGGGCGTGCCGGTCATTCCGGTGGCGACCAATTCCGGCGAGCACTGGGGCCGGAACTCGTTTCTCAAAATTCCCGGGCTGATCCGGATCGCCGTCGGGCCCCCGCTGCCGGCGAACCTGCCCCGGGCGCAGCTTGTGCAAGCGATTGAGATCGCTTGGCGCGAGCTTGAGGAGAAATTGGCGGAGCCTGTGGATAATCCTGTGGGCGATGTCGTCACGGCCTTCGTCTCACGCGCGAGGCAGGTCGCGTAATCCTCTGATCCGGGTTGGTTTTTTCTGTCCACGATCACCAAAAGGCATGCCGGGCGAGGACTGGGGATCGTTCGCCGCCATCGTTTTCCGGGGCGCAGTGCTCGTGATTCTGCGCTTTCTTCCTGCCGCCGCTTGTCACATGCTGCTACGGATGCTGATGCATGCGAGTTGTGCCGCTCGGGATGGATGGGGCGTTCTGCTGACCGGTGCTCCGGGTTCAGGGAAGTCAGATCTTCTTTTGAGGTTGCTTGACCGAGGCTTTGTGTTGGTCGCGGATGATCAGGTGGAGATTGGCACGGATGGCATGGCGCGCCCGCCTGAGCCCCTCGCGGGTTTGCTCGAAGTGCGTGGCCTCGGCGTGATGCGCTTTCCCTTCCTGAGCGCGGCGCGCCCGGTCCTGGTCGCGGAACTCGTGGCCGGTCCCGTGCCGCGTCTGCCCGAGCCCAGACGGGATAACCTGCTCCGCCTGCCGACAATCGCGATCGATCCCCGCCCGCCCTCTGCCGCCCAGCTTCTTGCCCTCGCCTTTGACAGCGTGACCGGCCGGGCTACTCAGTGCGTCGGCGCCTTCACGTGATTCCTCAACTCCCGCCCCGACGGATTGTGCTCGTCACAGGCCTCTCGGGCGCCGGGAAGTCCTCCGTTCTCCACACGCTCGAGGACCTGGGCTACGAGACCGTCGATAATCCGCCGTTCTCATTGCTCGATGAGCTTCTGTCGCGGACGGATCGTCCCCTGGCGATCGGCATCGATGCCCGCACGCGCGGCTTCGCGGCCACGGCCGTGCTCCAGGTCATAGCCCGGTTCAAGGCGGAGACCGGCCTCGCCCCCGCCCTTGTCTTCGCGACCGCCGATGACGCGGTGCTGCTCCGCCGCTACACCGAGACCCGCCGGCGCCACCCTCTGGCGCCCCAGGGTCAGGTGCGGGACGGCATAGCAGCCGAGCGCGCCCTGACCGATGAGCTGCGGGTGGCGGCGGACCTCATCCTCGATACCTCGGCCATCGCCCTGCCTGTCCTGCGGCAGACGATCGGCCAGCGTTTCGGCCTCACCGCCGACGAGGGTCTGGCCCTGACCCTGATTTCCTTTGCCTATCGGGGCGGATTGCCGCCTGAGGCCGACCTTGTGTTCGATGCCCGCTTCCTGCGCAATCCACACTATGACCAGACGCTGAGGCCGCGGACTGGTTTGGATAAGGAAGTCTGCGCATATGTTCTAAGCGATCCGGATTGCGCGGCGTTCCAGGAAAGCATTCGTTCGATGGTATTGCTTTTGCTCCCGCGTTTCGTGCAGGAAGGCAAGAAATACGTAACCATCGCGATCGGATGCTCAGGTGGCCGCCATCGCTCCGTGTTTTTGATTGAAAGTCTGGCTGAGACGTTACGGCAATCCGGCTGGCAGCCGATGGTTCTCCATCGCGAGCTTGATCGCTCTGAGCGTGCAAAAGAGGCGACGGGTTCGGCGGCTGCATGAACTCACGTTTGGCCATGGGAGGCCGCTAAGCTATTATGATCGGTCTAGTGCTCGTCACTCACGGCCACCTCGCCGAAGAGTTGCGATTGGCAATGGAGCATGTCGTCGGACCTCAGCGGGGGGTGGAGACGGTCTGCATCGGTCCCGACGACAATATGGAAGACCGACGGCGAGACATTCAGCGGTCGATCGATCGGGTTGATGCCGGGGACGGCGTCGTTCTGCTGACCGACATGTTCGGCGGCACGCCCAGCAACCTCGCCATCTCCCTCATGGACTCCGAGACGATCGAGGTGATCGCCGGCGTCAATCTGCCGATGCTGGTCAAGCTCGCGAAGGTGCGGGGACAGCAAAATCTCGCAAGCGCGGTGACCTGCGCCCAGGAGGCCGGGCGGAAATATATTGCCTGCGCATCTCAGGTTCTGCACGGCGTACGCGGAAGTTGCGGGTGAGCGGCGCGCTCCCCGATCCGGCCAAGCCCGAAGGGGCCCCGAGCGGGACGGTTCTGGTGCGTCATCTCCTGATCAGTAACAAGCGCGGCCTTCATGCCCGGGCGGCCGCGAAGCTCGTCACGACTGCCGAGCAGTTCGGCGCGACGATCGACGTAGCCAAGGATGGGCAGACCGTCTCAGCACGCTCCATCATGGGTCTCATGATGCTGGGCGCCGGCCAGGGCTCCAAGGTTATGGTCTCGGCCGAGGGCTGGGACGCCAAGGAAGCAATCGATGCCGTGGCCTCGTTGATCGAGTCCGGCTTCCATGAGGAAGACTGAGCCGGAAGCGGCGCTCAAGCCGCGCCCTGCCGGGTCGCGCAAAGCCAAGCCCACGGCGGACAAGTTCGCGCCCGAGACGTCCGCCGCCGACAAGCCCGCGAAAGCGGAACGGCGTTTCACCGGCCTCGCCGTCGGTGCTGGCATCGCCGTCGGGCCAGCCTACCTCATCGAGGATCAGACGCCTGTTCTCGAACACCGGCCGATCCCCGCCGACGCGGTCGAGACGGAGCTGCGCCGGCTGGACGACGCGGTTGCCAAGTCACGCCGGCAGCTCGGCAAGCTGAGATCCCAGCTTGCCATGCTCCCGGCCGAGGGCCAGGCTGAGCTTGAGCCGCTCATCGACGCCTATCTGCAGATGATTGGTCCGTCTCGCCTTCTGCGCGGGGCCAGGCGGCGAATTGAAGGGCTCGCTGCCGCGGAGACGGCGGTGCTGGAGGAGACCGAGGCGCTCGCCGCCGCGGTGATGGGCGTGCAGGATCGTGATCGCGCCGGCCTCAAGCGACGTGCCGATGAAATCCATGAAATCGGCCGGCGGCTGATCCGCAACCTCACGGAGACGCCGTTTCAGAGTTTCGCCAAGCTCGCGCAGGGGACCGTGCTCGTCATGGACAACCTGCGCCCGGCGGATGCCGCGCTGCTCAGCCCGGCCCGTCTCGCCGGTGTCGTCACCGAAGAAGGCGGGACGGACGGGCATACCGCCGTGATGCTGCGCGCCCTCGGCATTCCGGCGGTGCTCGGCGCCCATGGCGTAACCGACGCCATTCATCGTGGCGATCTGCTGGTCCTCGATGGCAGCGCCGGCATTGTCACGCTTCACCCCTCCGCCGCGACCATGGCGTCCGCCCGCCGGGCCTCGGCCACCTTTGCCCGCGAGCGGCAGAAGCTCGCCCAGCTGCGGCGTTTGCCGGCGGAGACGACCGATGGTCAGACCGTCGAGCTGATGGCCAACCTGGAAGTGCCCCTGGAACTGCCGCTGATCGCGCAGGCCGGTGTCGATGGCATCGGGCTGTTTCGCAGCGAGTTCATGTTCATGAACCGGGCGCAGCCGCCCGATGAGAATGAGCAGGCCGAGGTCTATCGCGCGGCGATCGAGGCGATGGGCGGTGACACGGTGACCATCCGCGTGCTCGACTGGGGCGGCGAAAAGGAGATCGAGGCGCTGCAGGCGGCCGGGATCGCTGAGGTGTCGGGGCTCAACCCCGCTCTCGGGCTGCGCGGCATCCGCATGCTGCTGCGGCATCCGGAACTGCTGGAGACGCAGCTCGCCGCGATCGTGCGCGCCGCCAATTCGGGTCCGGTGCGGGTGCTGCTGCCCATGGTCACGACGATCGACGAGGTGCGTGCCACCCGCGAAATCTATCAGAAGGTGGCGCGGCGCCTGCGGCGGCGGGGAGAGAAGCTGCCCGAGCGGCTGCCACCGGTGGGGATCATGATCGAGACGCCGGCCGCCGCCCTGTCCGCCGACGCCCTGGCGCTGGAGGCCGATTTCTTCGCCATCGGCACCAACGACCTGACGATGTATGCAATGGCGGCGGATCGCGCCGACGCCGATGTCGCGAAGCTCTATGACCCGCTGCACCCGGGCCTGCTGCGGCTGGTGCAATTCACGGTCGAGGCGAGCCTGCGGCTGCGGAAGCCTGTGTCCGTCTGTGGCGAGATGGCCGCCAACCCGAAGCTCACGCCGCTGCTTCTTGGACTGGGGCTACGTTGCCTCAGCATGAATGCGAGCGCGGTGCCGCGCGTGAAGCAGGTGGTCCGTGGCGTCGCCATCGACGACTGCGCGCGACTGGCGCGGCGAGTGATGGAACAGGCCGAACCCGCCGCCATTCGCGCCCTGGTGGAGGAATTCGCGGTGAAGATCGCTTAGCGTTCGCTCTTGGGGAGCGATCGCATGGCTGCCCGGCGGCCTGTCCGCGCGCGGGATGCTGGACTCCGGTGACCCGATCCGGTAACAGCGCCGCCTTCATCGGAACGCGGGAGAGGGCGAGCGATCGCCTTCGCATGTACCGCGGTCCTTGTCCGTCAGACACACGACAGGAACGAGGGTCATGGCTAAAAAGATTACCGGCTACGTCAAGCTGCAAATTCCGGCCGGCAAGGCCAATCCTTCGCCGCCCGTCGGCCCGGCGCTCGGTCAGCGCGGCCTGAACATCATGCAGTTCTGCAAGGAATTCAATGCGGTCACTCAGGGCATGGAGCCCGGGATGCCGGTGCCCGTGGTCATCACCGCCTTTGCCGACCGCACCTTCACCTTCATCACCAAGACCCCGCCGAACACCTACTTCCTGATGAAGGCCGCGAACATCAAGAAGGGCTCGACGACCACCGGCAAGGGTGCCTCCGTCGGCCGCGTCACCATGAGCCAGCTGCGCGAGATCGCGGCCCAGAAGATGGTGCACATGAACGCCAACGACGTCGAAGGCGCTGTGCGCATGCTCGCCGGTTCCGCCCGTTCGATGGGCCTCACCGTGGTGGAGGGCTGACATCATGGCCAAGAACAAGCGCCTCGCCTCCGGCTACGCGGCATTCGACCGCACCAAGGCCTATTC
>Ga0116230_10002823_pt1 | contig 16788 bp, 12 predicted proteins | sample S1TSphfallax_3_FD_88678 | JGI IMG/M metagenome (GOLD analysis project Ga0116230, IMG submission 88678) | Host-associated microbial communities from peat moss isolated from Minnesota, USA - S1T2_Fd - Sphagnum fallax MG | ecosystem: Host-associated > Plants > Peat moss > Unclassified | place...
GAAACAGGTTTGATCCCAGTCCGGTATGTACTGGAACTGGGCTTCAGTGGCCAACAGGAATTACGCACTGGAACAAACCCCTCCCCAGTTGAACCCTTTACCACCCACCTAATCAAACAGTTGCCAACATGAAGTGCACTCTGGAACAGGCCCTCTTAAGTAGACCCATTACCACTACTGGAACCGGGCTTGACATGTGACCTGATGATGTCGGGAACAAATGGAATTTGCAATTCTTGTGTGGTTTTTCTGAAATGGGTGTGTGTGTGTGTGTGTGTGTGTTTGTTTGTTTTTCTGTTGATACGAAGAAGGTGCTCTGAGCTTTGTTCTATTTAGGGCCACTTTAGATGAGGTTTCAAGGTCTAGGGTTCAATGAAATAGAGCAATCCTATTGGCTGAGAGCCATAAAATTGAATTGTGAGCCGTTTGATGAGGGTCCAAGACCAAAAAGTGACAACTTGAGGAGGCTAAACCTACATGGCACAATTTTGGAGGCAAAATAAATCAATTGGTTGGGACCCAAATAAATGAAGACATCAAAGGAGAGAGAGCTCATAATTTGGGAAAACCAAGATGCAAGTTAGGGTCCAAGGTTAGGGACAAACTCAAGGATTCAATTTGCTTCAAATGAGTCCAAATTGGTTCCTCAGAATTTGAACTCCGGACCCCAATCTAAAGTGGGCCTTAGTTAAGAGAAAGGTTTAGAGGTTTGCTCTGAGTTTTGCTACTTTTGGAGGTTTTGTAGAGTGTTCTCTTCCGATCCACTAGCTGCAGGTTCATGTGGACAGGGTGCGAGACAGAAGAATCAGGCAACAGATTGGTCCAACCCCAGAAGAAAGAAAGCAAGCAAGAAAGAGAGTTCGGACCCCATTTTTCTTTGATTCTTTTGCTTGAAAACGCGGTTTTTTTCATTTTTTCTTTTTCCTTTTTTGGGGATGGGTGTTTCCGGGACTCGCGCGCGCAAAGAATGATGCTCCATGGGCTTGTGGTAATCCAGGAAACGCGAGAATCTTTCTCTTTCTGTTGGATTTGCTTCCGACTTCTTCAATGATGTTGAAGATCATAGGTTTCAGTTCAGATCTGGAGTTTTTTTTTTGGGGTAGACTAGACTAGTATTGCAAGTTTGATCACAAGGTGTTGTCTTCTGACGATGTGCGCGACAAGATTCGGATAGACTAGATCGAGGTCGAGCTGCTGGTGCTGGTGCTGCTGTGTCGCGGGAGGTTTTTGGTTGTGGGTGGTACTAGTACTAGTCTCGACGGTGCGCTTCGGCTTCCTTTGGCTGGTGATCGATCTCAGGCAGCAGCGGGAAACTTGAGTTCTGAAGCGATTTGGGCTTCTGAGAGAGTAGTCGCATTGCGTTGCAGCTGGAGAAAACTAGTGGAGCATCGGTCATAAGAGCGCCTGCGCTTTCTGTTGCATTCCTGTTCACATCGAAGTTCCGGCGGATTGGAGATCTGCTCTCTTGCATACTGATGCGCCGTCTTCACGAGGAACTGAGGCGACGACCACGACCACGACGACAATGACGCGAGCTTTGCTCCAGGTTGAAGATCTCGGTGTATATATATACATAACTCATGAGGCTCAGCTGCTGATCTCTTAGATTCTGAACTCGCAGTCCGCGGATCCGGAGCTACTGGCTTCTGAGGATTTGCAGCGCCAAGCTGTAGCTGGGCACGAACACGACGAAACATTTCGACATTTCTGACTGGCATCGGTGCAAAAGCTTTTGTGATCATGTCTATCACGATCGCGAAGAGTACGTAGATGCTATGAGTCCCCGTGGCAGTTTGTAGTACTGCAGGTAAACTGAGAGGAGCTTCTCAAGATTCTTCTTCTTCTTCTAGTTCGAAATCTTCAAGCTGCAGTTGGAAGAGTTGTAGAAGATCATGACGTTTAAGAATCAGCTAGTTCCGGCCGCACCAAGTCGAAGTCTTTCGTCGACAGTAGTGTACATCTCCATCATCTTCGTGCTCTCGACTTACGTGACCATCGACTTCTTCAAACAACATTCTTCCGAGTTCGGCTTAGAGTCGAAGTCCAGTTTGTCGGAAGCTGATCAAGCTCCATCAAAGCTGGCCGCGACAGTAGTTAGTGCAGCAGCAGCAGCCTCGGCAGCCCTGTCGACGCAACCAGCTGAAGACGACGTTTGTAGCTCAGTGTTTGGTCATCTTCCGGAACACCGACCATCGCAACAGCAGGAGGCAGATCCCTGGGATCAGATGAAATGGATAGGAGAACCGGCGAGGTGTCGAGTCAAGGGGGAACTGATCGAGAATCTCGACGAACACTACAACTTCCGTCGCGGTTACGCGTTGAAGTTCACGGCAGATGTGGAAGACAAGACGCATCTTCTTCCCTGGCTTCTGGGAAGCAAGGTGAATCTGAATGCGCGCGAGAGACGCGTGTACCTGGACCTGGGTGCGAACGCCTTGGAGACGAGCATCCAGTGGTTCATGCGCTGGTACCCTTGCGACTTCACGGAAGTCCACGCCTTCGAGATCAATCCGCAGTTGCTCAAGCTTCCGGAAGTGGAATTCGCTGAAGACGACAATGTGGAAGTACCCAATCCGCGTGCGATTGTCGCCAAGCAAACTCCAGGGATTCCCAACTGGATGCTTCAGAGGATGACTTTCTACAACCAGCTGGTGTCGGATGCGGACGACGACGCCACGAAAGCTGTGAACATCACCAGATTCATGAAGGAGACGCTGAATCTTTCCGCGTCCGACACTGTGGTCGTGAAGATGGATATCGAGAGCGTGGAATGGCCGATACTGCAAAGATGGTTGCAGGACCCGCAGATGGCTGAGATCGTCGACGAGCTTTTCGTGGAGATTCATTACAAGCATCCTTCCATGTCCGGGTTCCTGTGGGATTCTTGGGCTCCTCGTACTCGTGATCAAGCTTCCTACTTGCTGGCTTCCTTGCGCTCTAAAGGCTTCTTCGTGCATCCCTGGCCTTGATGCTGCATTGATGATGGGTGGGCTTGTGGATCCGTGCTGCATAACTTCCAAGCTGCATTCATCATCACATTTGATCCATTTTTTGAGCTACTCGAGGAGCTCAAATGGTTTCTTTCTCCAATTTGAGGTTTCCAGCTTGGGGTTTTTGCTGTACAACTAGTTTGTTTTCCTGCCACAGTCTTTGTTGCAATAGAAACAACATGAGAGCAGCCAGCAAAGGAGGAAGTGAAAAAAGGACTCTAGAATTCTTTCTTGTAGTTTGTGAACTGCAAATTGTTTGCAAGCTTGCTGCAAAAATCATCCCAAATGTCTAGCTGCAAAGATCATCATCCCCAATGTCTAGATCCAAAGATTGTTGTGACCCATGACCATCCCCAGTCGAGCTGCAAAGATCATCATTGCCCATGATCATCCCCAATGTCTAGCTGCAAAGATCATCAGTGCCCCTGAAATTTTTCTCTGAATGAGATCCGTAAGGACTTGGAAATCCTGGATTGAGTTTTCTTGCATTCATGAAGGGCTTGTGTGTCTCTAGGCAAGCTGACAGGAAAGAAAGGAAGGTTGCAGTGGGTACCAAACACAGAGTGTCTTTTAGGAAGTTTGTGGGTACTGAAAACAGAGAGTGTCTTAGGAAGATTGTGGTTGCGAAAACACAGTTTCTTACGAAGATTGTAGGTGCTAAAAACACAGAGTTTCTTAGGAAGATTTGTGGGTGGGTACTAGAAGCAGACAGTGTCTTGGGAAGATTGTGGGTACCCAAAACAGAGAGTTTCTTAGGAAGAAATTTTGTGCATGGGTACCAAAAGCAGAGAGTATCTTAGGAAGATTGTGGTACCAAAAACAGACAGTTTCTTTGGAGGATTGTGGGTGGGTTGACTTGGCAAAATAACTGAGCAAACAAATGGTATTAGATAAGTTTTCATTTGATCTCATATTTTGAGGAATACTCACCAGGTATTACTATGAACTGTGAGTTCATTCTTTGGGGACTTCATGGAGCATTAGAATGTTGCTGATTTGAACTAGGTGTAAGGGCCAGAGCCATTCCGCAATGAGCCACTTGTTCTTCTGCTGTAGTAATTTTGGAGCCATATCCTAGTTCAAAGCAGCAGCTGTGAATGGTGATTGATATGATGAGTTGTGAACTGATAGTATGTAAAGGGACAACAACAACCCACATCGAATTTTTTTCCCAAGTGGACTATGCAACAAAGGAAATTACACCAACACATGGATAACCAATATTTTACAATTCTCTGGAGTTCACAATCTAACTTGTCTGAGATAAAAGATTTCCAGATCTCCAATTTCAGCCCATTGTAGGCTGGTTGAAGACATGACCAAGATTATGACTTTTTAATGGCTTCCTTATATGGTGAATTTTTTTGATGAAGTCACAAATTGTTTTCCACTTTGGTCATGTGGTTTCAATTCCTTTTCCTTGAATTAGGTTGCAATTATATTCTAATCAATATGGAAATTCTCTAGTTCTGAACAGCTTTGCAAGATACATTAGCAAACAGCATCTGTTGCCTATGTTTTATAGCACTCATCTAAATGCAGATTGTCAACAAATTGTCAACCACTCAGATACTTGGATGCCTCAACCATACCAAATCCTTAGTTACCAAAAAAACTTGTGGTGATCTTCAACTACACCAAAAAAAAAAACACTTAGTTATGTATAACTACTTAAAAATCTTAAAACTTAAAGCTCTAAAAGTAGGTAAGAGAAGGCAAATGGGTTTGACATTTCATTTATTTTTGAAGGGTCTATTCTACTTAATTTGTTACATGTCTCATTTTATTTCCATCTTGTGCAATTTTTGGTTTGTTTATAATTTTAGTATTTTAAAAGTAATATAAATAATTACATATGTTATAAATGATGTGACCTGAAGTGCAATCATAATTTAAAATTGTAAAAATAATGCAAATATCAAAGCATGGCCCATGTGTATTTTACACCTTGGTTGTTTATGCATGTTATTATTCAATCTGCAAGAACATGTTTTTATTTCAATGTCTATAGTTATGACAAATTTTGTTTAATTATAAAACAAATTTCCATAACTTCAACATACTTGTTATGTTAGGTCTACTAAACCAAAACAATGATGAAAGTAATGAATGCAACCATTATCTTGTATGTGCCACTCACAAATTATCATACAAATAACCCTCTTGCGTTTCTTTCATGATTGGACCTCCATGCCATCATGATATCACATACTAAAGTTGCTTGTCTTTCAGCCCAAGTATAAAATCATCATGATGTCTAAATCTAGGGACCTATAATAGCCCTCCCTTGGCTTTGTTTCCACTTCACAAGACAAGGTTTAGTATAATCGCCCGCCTTAGTGAAATTTAGGACAATGTATCAAAATAGCAATGTATATCGACTAAACAATGTATTGGTCATAGCCCCATGGCGATGTAAGAATGCACCATCATCTTCATGCCCATGTCAACCATGCAAGGGTGTACCATGCCATGATTGTCATGTATGCTAAGGATTATGTTTTATTCACCTCTTCCTTTAGGTTTAGGTTTAGGTTTTCTTGTGTTTATTTCAAATGTAGGAAAGAGATAGCTATGAGAGAGAAAAGATAAAGAGGATGATGAAAAGAGTAAAGAAGAGACGAATGAGAGAGACCAAAAGGCCTAAAAATATAAAAGACGAACTTAGAAAAGAAAGTACAAAAAATAGAGAACGGAAGATATAGCAAGGAGAAAAATGTTAAGAGAGGGGAAAAAGACCAAGAAAGAAAAAGATGATAGAAAGAATCAAAGATGAGAAAGAGATAGTAAATAAAAAATACAAAGAAGATGAGAGGTGGAAAAAAAAAGGGTAAAGAATACAAAACCAAACAATAGAGAGAAAAAGATTGGTGAGAGAGAGAGAGGAAGGGTTGACTCAAGGAAGAGATAATAGGAACAAAGAGATAGAAGATGTTCAAGTTTGAACATGATATCATTTTATGGTTGGAAGAAGTTGAAAGGAAAATCACTTAGGAGATTAGTATTCAAGGTTCTTAAAGTATATGAGCAAGTGGGCTATATTATGTGCAAGGTAGCTCTCTCATAGGACTTGGTGAGAATGCACAAATTTTGGCTATTATTTCCCCTTTGCTAGATTTTCTTTTCATGTATTGTTGTATTTGTGTTTCACTATTTTCGAGTTGTAATGTATGAATGTATTAATATTTATGTCTTTTTTTTGGTACAAAATGCAATGTCTCTGAACCCAAAATATATATATTGAATCATTCATTGTAATATCATATTATTTGAATAGATTCGGCATTAATTATCTTATTTTCTAAGTTGCTGAAGTTTTTAGAAATTTATTGGCCCAAATGTCGAAATTTGGGAAATTCAAAATGTTTTTTGTCAAATTTCTAAAAACCTAATGGGACCACCATAGATTGTCGCTTTGTTCAACAAGTAATCATGAATCATAAGCTTTTAAAGCTAGGGTGGTAGTAGTATATTGGAACACCATTTCTTTTACTTCTATTTCTTTTTCTTGGGATAAAAGAAGCTACAAATGATGTAGTGATGGAGGATTATCATGTCTAGTTATTGTGCACATCAAGTCTTCAACAAGTCTATTCCATTAGGAAATGCAATAACAACAATAACAACAATTTGCAACATTGTTGCATGTGAGTCCTTTTTTTGGCAAACATTGGATGGCTCATATTGGCAGAATCCTACAACTTCTAATGTTTGATGCAATTAAATCATAATGTTGTCAAATATCACATATATGATGCTTGAACTTTTTTCTCACAAAAGACAAACTATTTTTGCACAAATAAGGAAAAAGAAACTTTGTTTCATTCCATGTCAATGTTGCTTCTATTATTGGTGGTGATGGCGAAAGTGATGTCCTTATTGCTTGTGCTATTGGTGGCGACAATGAGGAATACATTGTTGTCCCTTCCACTACCAATGGCAATGGCTCCCTCACCATTACTTGTGCAACAACACCAAAAGAGTTATTGCTTGTTACAACAACCTTTGCAACATTGAATGAATTATTGTTTATTACAACATTTGTTACAACAACATTGAAGGAGTTGAATATTACTTGTTACAACAATAGTGAAGGAATTACTTGTGATAGGACCACCACCACCATAGCTTTAAGTGAAATGCATCTTCATTCATGCTCGAATTTTTAGGGGATCGATGGTAAAAGCTTTTTGTCTATTGATTCCGTTGTAGTAAGAAAGATGCCTTTGAAGTTGGATCCCTCGTAAATGGTGAAAAGTGGGTGTAGCCTTGTCGCTTGCCCCCAAAATTGGTCCATTATGTCTATCCCCAAATAAGGTTGGACCTATGTTTTTGTTGGTTACACAATTGAGGGTAAAGACCCAAAAGACCTATAGAAGGAAATTGATGAAGGTGAGGTTGAGATCTTAAGGTAGAAAAAAACACGATGTTGTAATTATTTTTAATTAAGCTTGAATTCTATTTTCTAGCTTGTGAAAGTTGGTGAGATTTAAATGAGATGCATTTGTTGTGAACATGGGTCTTTCTTTTTAGGAACTTGCGAGCTTGCTTGCTTTGGTTAACTTTGTCCTTAAGGTCCATCCTTGCACAAAACAAAATGCAAACAATAATGAAATGGTATGGCATTCTTCATGTTGGCTTTCTTTTCATTTCTTTCAATAATTATGTGAGTTTGTTGTGTCTATGTGTTTGTGTTTAAGGATTGTCATAGATGGAAGTGAATCATGAAATGATCATCCTTTAAATCCATGATGTGAAATAGTTCAACAATGTGTTCACACTTTTGGTGAGACATTTTGCAAATGATTCTTGAAGAAACCATCAAACTTATGTGGGTTGTTGCCATATGAAAAAATCATTGCTACACAACATTTGTTGTTGGTGGGTGGTCAACTAGGATTAACATTAAAAGTATTAGCTATGAGGACAAACAAGTAAAAGACAAAAACTTTTTTGTGGATGAAATTATGTAAGTTTGATGGCATCATGATTTTCATTCATGGTGCAATAGATTTCCTACTTCCAAAGAAGTATGGGCTGTTAATGTTTTTGTCTCCTAAGATAATCTATAGGACCAATTAACATTAGTAGGCAACCGTAACTAGGACAATTTATGGCACGTGCCAATAATGGATAGAATACAATTACCATGGTATGATCACAAAGCCATGAAACTTTTACCTACATGAGTGTTTTTTGTTTCCTAACTAATTATTAAGTATTCTTATATTACCCACAAATGTATAACTTGTAGTTGCAATTCATGTTTTGACTATATTTGCTTGCTAGAAGCATTCTTCCATTATTATCAATGTTGTTTTTGTTGGATCTATCTCCATATCAATTTCATTATGTTCTTCAATGTTGATGTGAAATGGAATAAGGAAGTATTTACCTTTGCTTCCATTGCAACAAGTTGAAATTCACTTTTAAAAGCCTTGGTAATTCCTATCTTATCTCACCCCTTTCACTATGGTTTCTTCCATGTTTTGCACTTGCTTCCGTGCACAATATAGCCACTCACAAATGTGAGGCTTTAGGTTACTCATTTTGAAATTAATCTATGGATCTTGGATATCTTCAATTTGTTCTTTGATGAATACAATAATCCAAGAGTTGAATTGTACTTTGAATACATGTTTTACCAGCCATTGCAAAATGATATTTGCTATTTTTAGAGGAAATTCATTTTGAATGGTTCAATAAGTTAAAATAAATATCACCAAGATATTTGGGCATGTTTCCTTCATCAAAATCACGGCCCTTATGCATAGACCAACAATCTAACAACCTCACCATCTTCTAACTTTCCTACAATCCTAAATGGCAAATTTGAATGTGCAGGTATGGCAACAAGATCTTATGGATGAATTGTCTTGTTCTTTCCAATGTTGACCAATAGTTTTCACTAAAGGTAAGATCCCAACATGAACTCATGCATTTGTCTTTCCCCCCATTAGATGGTGGCAAACACAATGAATTGTACCCGTGAACACAATTTGAAGGGGAAGTAAGAAACCATCTATAGCTAAAAAAATAACCATTGTAATCTATCTTTTTTTTTCAACCTTTAAAATTTGAATGTGCTTCAATCCTTTATTCTCCCAATTCCTTTCCTCTATTGTTGAGATGAAATGAACACTTTCTGGTCAATATTAACAACTAAGGCTAGAGGAATGTTATAAGCCTTCATTAGTTAAGCTACCCAATAAGCCATATTGCATTTTTGTTTAAACCAATTACGTGGTAGTTTATTTGTTGTTGTGGCCATTCTAAACGACCAATTCGTGTATTTGTTTCATGAATTGATGGGTCCATTATCTTGTGACTATAAACTCTCCAAGGCCTTCCTACAAGATTCAAGTCTTGCAAATTCTATCATTCCAAGAAGAATAGGTTGCACAATGTCAATTGAAAGTGGATGTCCAACTTTCATTTTTCATAACATGACAACAAATAAGTCATGAACTTATGGGTAGTCCTTCAATGCATGTATAAATTCTTTGTTGGATTTCACTAGTGTCCCAACCTCCATTACATGTTTATAGTTTTGGTTAATTCACCATTAATAATGAACCACTCCCATAAGGATGCCCTATTCAATTTTTCATAAGGAGTTGGCATGTTGGTCTTCTTAAATGTTGTTTTCAGAAAGTGTAGTGCTCTAGAATTGTTATTATGTTTTTTTATTGCAGCAATAATGGGAGGCCACAAATGAGGCTAAAACCAGTTTGTGTACGATCTTATATTCTTTGACCGCTTCCCAAATCATCTTTTGTAGGTGACAATCTTCTCCTCTTTTGTTGCTCCCATTTTTAGTAGGTTTTCATCCTCTCTTTTTATCTCTTGTGGAAATAATATTGTAATTACAACCTTTTTTAACCTACCAACATGATGATATTTTGGTTTGTTGCCAACCAATAGCTTTTAAACAACTTGTTCATTGAAAATTTATACATCATGTTTCAACTCTCCTTCTCTTTCTTCATTTGTAATGCTTTTGTACATTATTGTGAGTAGTTGTTTTCTCTTCATTCTGGACATTGCAAACCTCTACGAAAAGCCTTGTAACTCACAAAAAAATGACTTCCATACCAAAACTTTCATATTCACTCAAGAAAACTTTCATGATTAGGCTTTCACCATATCTTCATAGACTTGTTGTTTTTTAAGTTTGTTGAAAAGGAAATTAGGAGGGAAACAAGAATGAAGATTGTGAAGGCAAACAATTTAATTAAGTAACATAACAATTGAACAAAACTTCAAGTGGATGAATTCATTTTTACATTCATCCATGCCAAAAATAAAAATATTTTTTACAATTTAAGTCAAAAATATGAAATATTAATATTTTATATGCAAAAATGTAGTTTGACAAATAAAAAAACAGGTAGCATTAAATTGTTGAATCTATTTGAATACAATGGTAGTTGTCCAAATTCAATAGTGTATAAATTAGTGTTGGCTATTATTGCCAAAATTTATATACCTAGGTAGGTTATCAAAATGAGGTTTTAAATTTTAAACCCACCAATTATCAATATCAAAATAATACTTTTGACTATCAACTTAATTGATTTTTTTGGGTAATAATTGATGGTTATGAATAAGGATTGGTTTTTAAATACTTGATTGAGAACCATCGATTACTTTGTCAGTTATACATTATTTATAAAAATTACAAAAATTAATATTATATATATATATTTCCATCTTTTTTAATTTTTTTTGATACATTTGTTTAACATTTAAAGATGATAACCTACCTAGATGATAATTAATCATTCAGGTGGGGTATTAAAATTTGAAAATCCAATGGTAGGTGGTTTATTTTATGGGTTTCAAAAAAATTCAATACTCAACTAACTAGTAAGTTATAATTATACTTATTAAATGCACTATTTTTATTACAACATATTTATTATCTTTGTGGTTAATTGGTTGAGGACCATATCATTTGTGTGTACTAGACCAAGGTTCAATTCTTGTTGCCTACGAATTTAATTTTTTGGAATTTTCAACATATAATGTTGATAATTTTTCAAAAATTCGGCAAAACAAGATTTTTTTTTAATGCCCAAGCTACCCGTGTACTACATTAATAAACCAACACTAGTATTAACCCATTTTTGTATCACTACATAACAATATTGTAATAATTCATAAGTACACCAATGTCTTAATGAATCAATGTTAGCCATTTTGCACTTGAGAAATCAACTTGATGTGATCCACCATCTTGATTTTCTTCATTTCATATGAAACCATCCACTTGGGTTGTGACCTAATGAGTACACCCTTGACAATTTGAGGATTTGTTGACCCTTAGTATGTTAAAAGACAATTTCCCAAAATAGGTCTTCATGATCAAATGGGCCATTTGGTGGGGATTGAATTGAGTGTTCCAATGTAATGAGTTCAACTTAACAACCATGTTCACAAAAATGCAATAATTTCCCCTCCATGGTTATTGAACTTGTGTGAAATTTAGAGTTTTGCAACAATAGAAGTTTACATGCCCTTCATGGGCATGGAACTAAAAAGACAATGTCTCATGTGTATGTTGTGGCTTGTGAATATATTTAGCCTCACATTGCAAGGTTCTTATCATTACCATCTTATTACAAATAGCGATTTCACATCATCACATTGGTTGAATGAAACAATTACACAACACACTAGAAGTTGCAAAAAATGAAGATAGCCTAGGTATGGCTGTAACATTAAAACATGCTAGAATTTGTAAATATGTCAAAATGGTAAAAACATGGGTCACACCACAAGGAACATCATAGTGTCATTTTCTTGAGCCACCTTGATTTCAAGAATGATATATGATTTTATGCTACACAATTGAATATATATTTTATATTCTTACATTATTTGACCCATCATGGATTTTTTTAATGGTCCATGTGAATCAAAATTTAAACCTATTTCAATGCTTGACTTAAGCTTTCCTATACCAATTTTTTTAAAGGCATGTAACTATTTCAAGATTGAACAAAATAATTATTTAGGAATCCTTAATGATTTCATATAATTATGTTTCTTATTGGAAGAGATGCCTATGACACGATTTGCCTCTAGGGAAAGTGTCCAATAACAATTTAAAAATATGTATACCAAATTTTTGATTTATAATTGAACATTTGGAAAAGTACTCATCCAAGGGCCACATGAATATAAGGAACAATTTATTTTTTAGTTCAACTTTGATTATTGTTTGTAGGATTGGTGAATTAATTTATGTTTGTAATGACTATTAATAAAAAAATGAAGACTTGGCTATTGTGATGTCTATCAACAATTATGGTGTTTTTAGTCAAATTCAATATATGCATTTAAGAATATGGTGTCTTGAACCATATCATCCTTTGAAATTTAAAAAGAACACCCATATTTTGTTTTTAAAATAATCAAGACCTTGAGTACATGAATGCACTAATAGGAAAAAAAGAAAATAAAAAATGACTTTAAAGATTTTTATTAAATATTTCTTGACTATTCATGAAAAATGACCTTATGTCATTCCTTGTGGTACCACCCAATCATACTTGCCATTAATAGGGGGGCGAGGGTCCTAGTTCACCTTGCATATCATTAGTTTGATAATGAAATTAAGACAATTCTTTTGTAATCAATTCAACTTAGCTTGCTCCTAGTGATCAAGGGCTAGTTGTTATTGAAAGGTAGCACATGTCACTTTTAGTTGGTGATTTCACTAAGGTTCACACATGACCCCAATTTTTTTAAGAATGTGACATGTAGCATTTTATTTCCCCACCTAATGAAATGAATTCACCGACCTTGTCACCATTTCATCCACGATTTGGGAACTTAACCTACTAAATTCACCATGATCAATCCCCATTTTGGGCACAACTTAGCCACTTAAACTATTGACTTCACCATGTTCCTTCACATTTTGGGCACAACATAATGATTTAATGTATTGATCAATTCACCATGGTCTATTCCCATTTTCATGGGCACCAATTATCCATTTAACCTACTAAATTCACCATGTTCCTTCCCATTATGACCCAAATTGTTGAAAGCCATTAGGCTAACAAGAGTTGTGGACCTTTATTGTCCAAAAGCCAAAATTACATGTTGTTGGTAAAGATTAAAGGGATACATTCACAGTAAAAGGAGACAAGGAGGTTGTTAACAATGCTTAAAATTGCACTTACATTACTTTGGAAAATCATCATTAATTGTATTTAATGAATTATTTATCCATAATTTGTAATTGTGTTTTGGTGCTCATGAAATTGGACTCCTATGAATTTGGAGTCATTTCACTATGTTATTACAATCCTTTGTCATACACAAAGCACTTGTTGACAAGGTCCTTTCAAGGACTCTAAAATTTGAATGTGTTTTTTGTTACTCAAACCTTCATCAAATGTTCTCAAATTTATTATGGGCTCTAATATACTTCATAAGAAAGGCCACATGTGTTTATATTTTTAAATGCACATGTACTGAATCCTTTTAATGGATGTTGTTGATTTTGATTGTGAACATCCTTAATGGTCAAAAAAGTTCAAAGTTTGTCATCATGGTTAAAAACAAAATTATATATTTGATTATAATCTAGGTCTTCATGCAAAAATATATAGTTTTTATTACAATATGAATCATGTTTGGTCTCAATATTAATATCCAGTCCTAGAAATTACATTTAAAATATAGTTTTAATATTTAATAGACCAATACATGTAGGACAAGTGTAAAATACAATCCTTGGTAAAAATTCCAACCTTGGTTGCCATGGTTCCTTTTACTATGTTTTTACCCAAAGATTGTTGGTAACTAGTTATGATATTGTCATTCTCTTCACCACTATTATACAAATAAGTCACCTCTAGCATTGAATGACACAAAAACACTTCCATAAAACTTACACTATATTGCAAAATGTTAATACATGGGTCTATAACATTGAAAAACACACATACCCTAAACTTATGTTATTATTACTCATACAACTATTTTCCATGAGCATTATCTATGGCAACTAAAAAATATAATAATTTTGATGGAAATTAAATTGTATGTTATGTGATGCAATACTTTTGATGAACATTATGATACACATGACATGGGTCATGAAAAACGTACAAAAGAAAATGAGATCATGTGGCTATTAAATATTACCTTTAGATAGTCTTCATTTGTTTTATATACAAACCAACATCATGATTGAATGACATAAAATACTCAAAATATCAAGGGAGTTATCTTTAATACATTGAAAGTCTTAACATCTAGAACTAATGCATTTTAAATCTTGGTCCACATTAAATTATCAAAAATCCATTATGGTATAAAATAATATATTGTTGGTTTATTGAAATTTGATTGCAATAAAAAAATGGCATGCTATAGCATAATTTATGGGCTAGTATTACAATAGTTAATTTACAAGTTTGCATAATAATCAACATTTTACTATCAGCAATAATGTCATGCATACCTTAATTTGAAGTTCATTTAGAATTAAATTTTTTTCACTTACATTCTTATGCATGTTCTATCACATCAAGGCAAAAGCACATTAGGGTGTCACAATTTCGGCAAATTAGAGTTCCTTTTCAAAGTCCTTTTCTAGTGTATTTAAAAATTAGCTTACCAATATGAATATTTAGATGATATTGAAAAAAACATTTTTTTCCATTTCCAATTTCAAATCATGATGCTATAAGACATATAAAAAAATTACTCAAAATAAATTATTTTAAAATAATTATAGCTTTTGAAATTTTAAAAAGCCCATAATATAATAAATTAAAATCACATTCCATTCATTCAATGGATCTTTAGTTTCTTAAACATAATTCATCCAATGTCCCAGATTTTTAATCACATAAGATTAACACATTGTAAAATAAAAGTCCATATTCATGAGTTTTACAAGTGTGACAAAAAATATGAGCAAAATTCAAAAGTCTATTACTTATTGACTATCCATGATTTTGATTTGATTTTGTCATTTTTGAAAGGTTGATAGTTTAGATAAGTGAATCCCTCTTTTTAATTATTTTGATGGATCTTATTTTACTTATTTTCTTGTATGTAAGGAATACAAGAAAAATTGCAATTGTGACATACATATAAAGTCACAAAAGTGTGCAAACACCCTACACATTTGTAATTTCCATCCAAATAAATTATTTTAATCCTTTTAAGCTATATAAATAATGTTCAACAAGGTCCCATGTAACGACCTTCAACTTGAAGGTAATATTTGGGAAAAATAATGCATGTTACACACTCACAAAACTAATTTACTAACTTTCTTACTCTACTACAACTACTCACATAAGAAAAACCAATTGTATATGAAAAGGGAAAAAATCTACTATTTAGATGATAACCTACTTTCCCATTCTAACTTCCACTCTCTAAGTGAGGAATCCTAATGTGATAATAGGTTAGTTGCATAAAGAAAAATGACCATAACCTCATTAGTAAATAAAGGGATGATAATTTGGGCTTGCAACATAATTATCACCATAGGGCAACAACACTTATAGTCACTCAAGAAAGGGATCTTTTGATGAAAATACATATTTAAGCAGTAAATAAACTTGTTCCAATAATGCCTACCTTTTGCTTTTATGTCTTATCATTTTCCCAACCCTCTTATCATCCTACCAAAATAATAAAAGCTAAAACTCAAGATAAATCTGAAGAAAATAAAGTTGTACATAAGCACCTTTGTTTTATTGCCTTCTTGATTTCGTTCAAATACATCCAAGGATTGTTGTCCCTTCCCTTCTTTTACTCCATAATCGACATAAATTATTAGCCTAAAGAGAAATAAAACAAAGAGAAACAAAAAATAGATAGAGGAAAGGAAAAAAAAAACAAAGTAGAGAAAACAAGAGGGAAAAAACAAAGAAAAAAAAATCCAACAAAGGGAAAAACAACCATGTAATAAGAGGCCTTCCCACCCCTTAAATCCTCCTCCAAGCCCATACTCAAAAAAACAATCACTAGAAGTCCCACAAAATTAGATTCAAATCCTCATAATTTTACTTCAAATTATTTCCTACCTTTTAAATAACTAATGAACTAATTACCAATTTTAGAAGGTAGATGGTTAACTTGTTACCTGCCCTCCTTAGAATAAAGATGACAATTAAAGCATGGTTTTTAGGGCAATCTTTGATCAAAGTTTGTGAATTTGGCATGCATCCTTCAAGTTTCCTAAATATAATTCAATGATGTGAATATGTTCGATTGATCATCACTAATGGGTGATTTGCTTTGTGGTGAAGGCAATGGCTTGAATTTCACAATCAATGGTAATGTGCATCCTTGGTATTACCTTTTTGCAAATGAGATTTATTTGCAATGGAACGATTTTGTGCAAATCGTAGAAGTGTTCACACTTTGCAAAAATGCAAGAGTCTTGTAGCAAGGATGTGAAAAGGTGTTTTGCAATCTAGATTTGCCATCATGATTCACAATCCATGTCATCAAGGGGACATGGCCAAGATAGGTTGCTTACAATTTGGAGGTCTTGTTTGACCTAGTTGTGGCATGTATATCAATTGAGAGAGGCTTGAGCTTTAAATGCATGCAATACAAAAGGATTCAAGAGCTAGAAAATATTGGAACATATCACAATTTAAGGACATATTTAGTTGAATATCTTTGGATATTGAAACCAAGAAAAAACATCCATTGAAATAAAAATCCATGATTCATGTTGAATGTCAATCTTCATATGTGCCAAGGTTGCTTGGAGGCCATTTCATTCTTTTCCAAATGGTGTGAAAAA
>Ga0116230_10002824_pt1 | contig 16785 bp, 16 predicted proteins | sample S1TSphfallax_3_FD_88678 | JGI IMG/M metagenome (GOLD analysis project Ga0116230, IMG submission 88678) | Host-associated microbial communities from peat moss isolated from Minnesota, USA - S1T2_Fd - Sphagnum fallax MG | ecosystem: Host-associated > Plants > Peat moss > Unclassified | place...
AAGTGGATGCGATGCAGGGCTATGCGGTCGACGAGGGCGTGCGTTGGCAGCGCCGGGTGGGAGCCGAGGCCCGCTTCCTGTCCTTCCGGGCCCTGGGGTTCGACTCCTATTCCCAGGTGATTTATTCCACTGCAGCCGAGACCCGGCGGCATGCGTTGCTGATCGGGGTGTTCGTCGAAGCCACTCGGCGCGGCTGGCGTTACGCCCTGGCGCATCCCGACTCGGCCGTCGACAGCGTGATGGCCCGGCTCAAGCCGGGTGCTGATCGCTCGCTGCAACGGGCCATGCTGGAGGCCTTGCGGCGTTACGTGGCGCCGGCCGGGGAGGTTCCGCTGGGACCCATGGACGTGGACAAATGGATGCGGATGCAGCTGGCGTGTGTCGACATGGGGCTGTTGCCGCGGGCCGAACGGCCGGTGGATTTCCTCTTTCTGCCGGGCCCATGACGGTCCGGCCATCGACGGGCTCGAGCCGCCGCGTCCCTCGGGTGGCCTTCGACCGGGCCGCGGCTGCTCGGTTTAGGTTCCGGCTCGTCCGTCCGCGGTGATGAACGCGATGAGCTGGTCCAGCTCAGCGTCGGTGTAGTGCGGATGCGGCTCCATCTTCGCGGTGGGCACGAGCGATTTCGGATCGCGCACGTAGTGCATGAAGAAGCCGCGGTTGCCGCTGGCGAAGGCCGCGACCACCTCGAAGGGGATGCCGGACTTGGTGCCCCCAAAGATTCCGCCGGGTCCCGCATGGCAGCTCGCGCAGGAATTGATCCACGTCGTGCGCCCGGCTTGCGCCGCGGGCGATAGCCGGGCCCAGCGGCCGCTGAACGCCCCCTGGAATCGGTCCTCGTAACGGGCCACTTCAAGGGTGGTCACGCCCCACGGTTTTTTGTGTTCCAGATCGGGAAAATGGGCCACGGCGGGCGCCAGTTCCTTCGAGACGGTGATGACGTACGGCGCCGGGTTGAATTTCAGGCCGGGCGGCGGCCAGCGGTCGGGCCCCCGGCCGTTGATTTCGAGGACCAGGAAAGGCCGGTCGTCGAGGATGAAGACCGTGGTGTAAACGGACGCATAGCCGTCCTGACAGACCGCCAGGAGGCAATCCGAGCCGGGGGCGATCGGGAGCGCGCGCCACAGCACGGCCAGCGGCACGGCCGTGACGGTCTGCGTTCCGGCGACGAATTCGCCGTTCAGCGGGAGGTCCAACGTGGGCAGCTTCCGCAGGTCCGCCCACCGCACGTAGCGGGTCGTGCCCGGCGCCACTCCGATGAGCCGGCCCGTCAGCGCCAGATCGAAGGGCGACGCGCGCTCGGGGTGCAGTTCGAGGCCGCGTGCCAGGGTGGCGGTGAGCAGGAGGACGAGTCCCGCGAAGGCGGAACGGAGAGCGGGGATCCCGGTTGAAACGTGCATGAGGCCGATCACTAGACCACGCGGGATCCGATTGGATGCCGTGGCAACCCGCGCCAGGTCCCCGGCCGGGGTAACTTCTAGCACGAACAATGCCGCGTGCGTCAATCCCGGGCCACCCGCGTCGTCGGCTGCGGCGAGGCGCACTGTGCAGTTGCAGGCCGGCCCCCGGCTTGTCATCTCTCAATTCGCATGGTCACTTCCCGCTGGCGCATCTCCGCGGCGCTCGTTCTCCTGGTCCTGGCCGGCTGTGCGAAGCATGCGGCCGCGCCGGGGCCGGCCGGCGCGCCGGCCCGGGCGGCGCCTTTTCCGATCACCGTCCAACTCGACTGGGTGGCCGAGCCGGAGCACGGCGGTTTCTATCAGGCCCAGGCCCGCGGCTTCTTTCGGGCGGCGGGGTTGGATGTGACCATCGTCCCCGGCGGACCGAACGGCTTTGTCCTCCAGAAAGTGGCCACCGGCAAGGCGGACCTGGGCCAGTCGGACAGCACCAACGTCCTGCTCGCGATCAACCAGGGGCTGCCGATCATCCAGGTCGCGGCCGTCTTCCAGCACGATCCGTCCGTGCTGATGCTGCATGCCGACAACCCGGTGCGAACCTTCGCGGAGCTCAACGGCAAGACGATCATGGCGCGGCCGGAGTGGGCGTTCCTCCCGTATCTGCGGAAGAAGTACCACATCGACTTCTCGATCGTGCCGCAGAACTTTTCCGTCGGCAACTTCATCGCCGACCGGAACTTCATCCAGCAGGGCTTCTACATCGCGGAGCCCTACCACATCGTGCAGGGCGGCGCCAAGTATCCTAAATTCCTTTACGCCTGGGATGCCGGCTTCGACGCCTACACGGTGGTCGTGGCCAACCGGAGCTGGGCGGCGGCGCACGCGCCCCAGCTGCGGGCGTTTCTGGCGGCCTACATCCACGGGTGGCGGGATTACCTCGCGGGCGATCCGGCCCCCGGCAACGCCCTGATGCGTCAGGTGAATCCGAACAACACCGAGGATTTCATGGCCTTCGAACGCAAGCAGATCATCGCGGACCAACTGGTCGTGGGTCGCGGCGCCCCCGCCGACGATGCGACCGGCCGCATCACCCGGGCGCGGTTTGCGAACCAGATCCACCAGCTCGAGGAGCTGTCGATCCTGCCCGCCGGCAAACTCACTCCCGATCAAGTCATGACCACCGCCTACCTCCCGTGAAATCCACCGCTCATCCGCCGCGCTTCGCCCCCGGCCTGCTCGCCGCCCTGCTCGCGCTCGCCGTCGCGGGCTGCGATCACCTCGACCTCGGCCATGTGGAGGGCGACCCCAATCACACGCTCTCCGGCACGGTCCACGTGCGCGGCGATGCGGCCCTGCCGGCCGACGCCAAGGCCGTGGTCCGGGTGGTGGATCCGTCCAATCCGGCGCTCCCGCCCCAGGTGCTCGGCGAACAGGAGATCGACCATCCCGGCCAGCCGCCGATTGCGTTTCAGGTCGCCTACAAGGCGACGGACGAGCAGCTGCTGCACGGCCTGAACGTGGAGGCGCGCATCTCGTATGGCGGCTCGGTGCGCTTCTACACGCTGAGCCACGTGAGTTTCAATTCCGGCAACCAGAGCGACCCGCAGGTCGTATGGGTTGATCCGATGCAGCGGTGAAGCGAGCGAGCCGGCGGCCACCCGGCGATTTCACGAAGTTCATTCAGGAAAGATCCGGGTGAGGGAATAAGTGGCTGGGTCGATCCTCTCAATTCCAGCCGCCGGTGGGGCGAGTGCCTCGGTCCGATGGTCTTCAGTAATCAACCTCAATACGTTCCTCATGACTAAATCCACTCGTCTCCTCGTCACCGCCGCCGCTCTCGCCGGCCTCTATGCCGGCTCCGCCGCCAGCCAGGCCTTCGCCGATGACATGGCCGGCAGCAGTGATTCCTCCAAGGCCGCGACCGGCAAGCACGACTGCAAGGGCCAGAATGCCTGCAAGGGCCAGGGCGGCTGCAAGTCCGGCGACAACGGCTGCAAGGCGCAGAACTCCTGCAAGGGCAAGGGCGGCTGCAGCACGAACACCCAGCCGGACGGCAAGTAAGCTCCGACTGGATTCGAAAGCCAATCGCGCGGCCGGCCTTCGGGCCGGCCGCAGTGGTTTACGCCTTCCGCATGCCCGCGAACCCATTCAATGGCCAAACCGATTACGGCATCGGCATCGGTCTGCGCGTGCCGCATTACGCGCATATCCTGGCGAAGAAACCGGTGGTGGACTGGTTCGAGATCATCTCGGAGAATTTCATGGTCGACGGCGGCCGGCCCTTGGAGATCCTGGATCAGATTCTCGAGCAGTACCGGGTTGTGCAGCACGGGGTTTCGCTGTACTTCGGCTCGGCGGACAAGCCCGACCGGACCCACCTCCGTCGGCTGAAGGCCCTGGTCAAGCGGACCAACACGCCCTGGCTGTCGGATCATCTCTGCTGGGGCAGCGTCGACGGCACGTACACGCATGACCTGCTGCCCGTGCCTTACACGATGGCCGCCGCCCGGCGGACGGCGGAAAAGATCCGTCAGGTCCGCGACTTCGTGGGCGTGCCGATCTGCGTGGAGAATGTCAGCAGCTACGCCGAATACCACGCTTCGGAGATGACCGAGTGGGAATTCCTCTCCGAAGTCGTCGAACGGGCCGACTGCGGCATTCTGCTCGACGTCAATAATATCTATGTCTCGTCGCGGAACCACGGGTTCGATCCCTACGAATACCTGAATCATCTGCCGCATCACCGGGTCGGCCAGATGCACGTGGCCGGCCACACTCGTTTCGAAAAGTACACCCTGGACACCCACGATCACCCGGTGCTCGACCCGGTGTGGAAGCTCTACGCTCACGCGACGAAGCTCTGCGGGGTGACCGCGACCCTCCTCGAGTGGGACGACAAGATCCCCTCCTTCGACGAGGTCCATCACGAGGCCCTCAAGGCCAACCAATTCATCGACGGCGCCCGGCAGGCGGTGGGATGAAACCCTTCGGACTCCAGGCCCCGCCGCGGCGGGCTCCCGCGCGGATCGCCTCGACCGCCGATCTGCGTTCGCTCCAGCGCCTGATGACCCGAGCGCTCGTGCGCCCGCTCACGGCGGACGACGGACTCCAACCCCGCTGGGTCGACGGGCGGCCGATGGCCGAGGTGGCGGCCGAATTCATCAAGCCGAACGACCGACTCACTTCCTTCGACCGCCTCGAAATCTACGGTCGGATGTACTGGTTTCGACTGCTCGACGCCGTGCGCGACGATTGCCCGGGCCTGCGGGCGCTCCTCGGCGAGCGCGCCTTCGACGGGCTCGCGCAGGCGTACCTGGCCACGTATCCGTCCCGCTCGTTCACGTTGCGCGACCTGTGTTCCCGGCTGGAGCGGTTCGTGGCGGAGCATCCGCGCCTGACGGCGCCGCGCACCGCGCTGGCCCGCGAAATCGCCCGTTTCGAATGGGCGCAGACGGTCGCCTTCGACGGCCCGTCGCGGCCGGCCCTCACGCTGGCCCAGTTCGGGGCGGTCTCGCCGTCGCGTCTGCGCCTCGGCCTGCAACCCTATCTCACGCTGCTCGTCCTCGAGCATCCGCTCGACGATTGGGTCATCGCGGTCAAGCGCCGCAACGCACTGCGAGGCGCGGCCAGTCAGGCGATCGCGGCCGAGGCCGGCGGCACCCGACGGCTCCGGCGGCCGGCGCCCCCGCGGCGGGGCCGGATCCGGCTCGCGGTGCACCGCCATCAGAACAATCTGTTCTACAAGCGGCTGGAACCCGCCGCCTTTCGCATCCTGTGCGCGTTGCGCGACGGAGCGACCCTCTCGCGCGCGATCGCCGCCGGCGGCCGCGGCGCCAAACCCGAACTCGTCCGGAGCTGGTTCGCCTCCTGGCAGGCGCTGGGCTGGTTCTGCCGCTGGCAGCCGCCGGTCGCGCCCTCTTTATGATTCCCCTCCTCGGTCGTATTCATCGCGGGCTGGCCTGGATCGGCCGCAGCCTTCAATCGCTGGTCTTGCTCGCCATCCGGCTCTACTGGGGCTGGCAGTTCATCCAGACGGGCAAGGGCAAGCTCACCCATCTCGAGCGCACGGCCAATTTCTTCGGCAGCCTGCATATTTTCGGCGGCCCCCCGTTGCCCGCGCCCAAGGTGAACGCGCTTCTGGCCGGTGGCACCGAATGCATCGGCGGCCTGCTGCTGTTGCTGGGCCTCTGGTCGCGTTTCGCTTCCCCCGCGCTGATCGGCGTGATGGCCGTGGCCTACGCCACGGCGGATTGGGACGCGCTGCAGGTGATCTGGTCCAATCCGGACAAATTCCTCGGGGCGGACCCCTTCCTGTTCATGGCCGCAGCCATCCTCGTGTTCGTCTTTGGTCCCGGCTGGTTCGCGCTGGATACGCTGATCTTCCCGCGCGGGGCAAGAGCGCATAACCCGGCGGTCGATGCGGGGCGGCACCGTGGCGCCGAAAGGCCGCCCGATCAAGCCGCGGGCGCCGAACAGAGGTCCAGATAAGCGTAGACCAATGCGCCCGTGATGAGGGGCAGCACGACGAACAGGCCCACGCCCAGCGCCGCCATCCCCAGCAGCGCGAAGGGAATCGCGAGCAGCAGGAGCCCAAGCACCCGCCACCATTGGGCTGTGATCACCCGCCGGCTGACTTCGAGCGCCGGCCAGAAGCCGAGGCCGCGATCGATCACCAACAGATCCGCGAACTTGTAGGCGACGTAGAGATAAATGCCCGGCAACACGAGCAAGACCAGGCCCGCGCAAATGAGCAACGCCATCACCACGCCGGTCAGGATCAGAGGCACGAGCGCCCGGCTGAATCCGGCAAACGCATCGCCCACCTCCGTGGGCTGGCCGCGGACTCGCTTCAGAATATAATAATACAATCCGCCTTCGAAGACCGCGCCCAGCAGCATTCCCGCGAACGAGCCGAGGTGGTTCAGGCTCAGCAGCGTCTCCAAGCCCACGATGAGGGCGTTTACCCCCACCAGCGGCCAGAAATTAGCCTTGAGCAGATTCCAGCTCCGTTCGTAGCAGCCGCCTATATCCAGTGGCACGGCTCGGGCGATCATGCGCTGGGCGATCGCGTCCGGACTGGCGCCGGGCGGAAGTTCGGCGGAATGGCCGGCCGCGGCGGTCGCGACGTCTTCCGCCGCCACGGCGCCGGCCCCCGGCCGGCCGCCGCCAAAGTCCGCAAAATCTCCGAGGCGATGCCAGGCATCCGTGCCGAACAGCTTCGCCTGCGTCTCCAGATTGGCGCGTCCGCCGGCGATCCAGGCGCGCACCTGCTCCACGGCGACCGGCCCATATTCCCTCCCGTCGCTGCCGATGATCAGGTACATGGCCGGAGGAGAGCACGCCCGCTCGCCGCGGTCAACGCCCTCCGGGCAGGCGCGCTCCGCATCGCGCGGGCAGTGGGAGCGGGTTCAAGGCTCGATGGCAGAGAGGCTAAACGGCGCCGCCGCGGCGGTGCGCGTAGGTTCGGTCGGCGCCCGTGAAGGAATCCTGCTTAGTCTGGAATGTGCGTTGTAGAAGGGGCGCATTCGCCCCACGGTTGGGGGCGTCCCGTCAGCCACGCCTGCCCCGGTGAAACCCGCCACTTCGTATCCGCTCGCGCGAATTATCCTCTACGTGAAGGACATGCCGACGGTCGCCCATTTCTATCAGAACCATTTCGGCCTCCGCCCCCGCCCGTCCGACCGCGCCGACTGGCTTGAGCTGGAGTCCGAAGCCGGCGGATGCACCATCGCTCTGCATCAAGCCGCCCGGACGCAAAAAAGCGGCGCGGCGGTTAAGATCGTCTTCGCCGTTGCCGACGTCCGGTCCTTCGTCGCCCACCGCACCCAAGCCGGACTGATCTTTGGGCCCATTCACGCCGCGCCCGGATTCGAGTTCGCGAACGCGAAAGACCCTGCCGGCAATTCCATCTCAGTCTCGAACCGGGGCCTTAAAACGCCGTTGGCGAAAAAATAGCCCTCTCCGCTGGGCGCGGGCTGGGCTCGCGCAGCGGCGCTTGATGGCCTTATCGACCGCCTCCGTGGGCGGGCATCTGGGCCGCCACCCTGGCGGCCGGTTCTGCCCGCCCGGCTCGGCGGTCGAGATCGGGCTTGGCCATCACCAGCCGCGGAGTCGAGCCCAGCCCGCGCCCAGCGGCCGAAGCCGACTCTTCGGCCAAATTTTACGGATGCGGCGCCTCACCCGCCGCGCGCGACACCGCCTGGCTCGCGAGCACGCAGTCATAGCGCGCCTGCAGCTGGGTCAGCTCCGCCGAACGCGCCGCGCTCTCGGCGTCGAGCAGCTCATAGTTCGTGATCACGCCGTTGGCATAGCGCGTCTTGGCGAGCGCCAGCGCCTCCTTGGCCTGCGCCACGAGCGTATCGGCATTGCCCAGCCGGGCCTGCGCCGCCGTGGCGTCCGTGAGCGCGTTCTCCACGTCCGCGCCGATCTGGTCGGTGAATTCCCGCACCCGCGCCTGCGCCGCCCGGATGCCGGCCCGCGCGGCGCGTTCCTCGCCGGTGATCCGTTCGCCGGTGAACAACGGGACGCTGACGCTCACTCCCGCGACCACGTAACCCTTGTTGTCATACATCAGCGGCAGGTTGCCGTCGTCGACTCCGCCGGTCGCCTGCGCACTCAGCGTCGGGCGCCGCTCGCGGTTCGCGGCTTCGAGCCGGCGCTGGGCGCTGGTCTCGTCGTCGCGAATCCGCTTCATCTCCGGGCGATGCTGCAGCCCTTCGGCGATCGCGGTCGACAGATCGAGGGTCGGCCTCGCCGGGTCGAACTCCCCGATCACTTCCACGGGCGTGCCGGGCGCCAGCCCGAGCAGCTGCCGGAGCGCCGTTTCCTGCTTGGCGAGCGCCGCGACCGCGTCCGTCCGGCGATCGCGGGCATTCGCCTCACGCACCTGCGTGGTCAGCACATCGAACTTGGTCGCGCTGCCGGCCGAGAATTTCCGCTCGGCGATCCGGCGCGCCTCGGCCAGGGCGCGCAGTTCCTCGTCGGAAACGGCGATGGATTGCCGGAGCAGCACGACGCCGTAGAAGGCCTGGATGGTCTGATAACCGAGCTGGTGGCGCGCCTGTTCCAACGCGTCGCGCGCGGACAGTTCGCCGGTGCGGGCGAGTGCGATGAGGGCGTCGGTGCGGCCGAAATCCGTCAGCAATTGGCGCACCGTGACGCTGGCATTGTAGCTGTTCGTGATGCTCTCGTAAAACGAGGTCGGGGGGCCGCCCGGAAAGGCGAACCCGATATACGGACGCAGCGAGTTATAGGTGTAGCCGCCCTGCGCCGAGATCTGCGGCAGCCGGTCCGCCTTGCTCTGCGTGGTCCGCGCCTGGGCTCCGTCGATTTCAGCCTGCGCGGCCGCGAGCGAAGGATAGCGGGCCAGCACCAGGTCGATGGCCTGGGCCAGGGTGAGCGGCATCGTCGGCGTCGGCGCCGGGTCGGGGTCGGCCCGCACGGCGACGGCGAGAGCGAGGACGGCCAACAGCGAGGAGAGGAGCGATTTCATGGAAAATGGACGGGGCGACCGGGACGAAAGGGGACCCGGGCGTGATTCAATGGGCTTCGGCCGCCGCCGCCGCCGCCGCGGCATCCGGCCGGCGCGTCTGACCAGCGAGGAGGATGAGCGGGAGGCAGGCGAGACAGATCAGCGCGACCAGGTGGAAGGCATCGAGATAGCTCAGCAGCGTGGCCTGTCGTTCCACCGCGAGCTCGAGCACCGCCAGCGCCCGCCGCGGCGCCTCCCAAGCCGAGAAACCCTGGGCGAGCATCGCCTGGGTCGACTGATGCAGGCGCGCGTCGGTGGCCGCGTCGCCCGTGGCCAGCTGGGTGACGAGGTTCAGGCGATGGGCGGCGCTGCGGTGGTCCAGGAACGTGTTGATGAACGCGATGCCGAACGAGCCGCCCAGCTGCCGCATCATGTTGTTCAAGGCGACGCCCTGCGGGATATCCCGCGGCCGCAGGCCCGACACGGCAAGCTGGGTCAGCGGCACGATCATGAGGCACAGTCCGATCGCCCGCAGGATGACGGGCCAGAAGAAATCGTGTTCACCCGCCGCGAGGTTCAGATGGGAGAGCTGGGTGGTGAACAAGGCGACGGTCAGGAATCCCATCACCACCATGATCTTGGGGGAGAATCCCTTGCCGATCAGCCGCCCGATCACCGGCAGCACAATGACGGATACGCCCGCTCCCGGCAGAAAGAGCAATCCGGTCTGCAGGGCGGTAAAGCCGAGCAGCCGCTGCGCGAATACCGGGACGATGAACACCGTCGAGAATAGCGCGAAGCCGAGGACAAAGGTCAGGGTCGCAGCCGTGGCGAGGGTCCGGCTCTTCAGCACCCGCAGGTCGACCACGGGATGCTCGGCGATGAGTTCCCAGATCACGAATCCGACCAGGCTGATGCCCGCGGTGACGGCCAGCACGGTGATGTACGGCTTGGAAAACCAGTCTTCCGTCTCGCCCCGTTCCAGCACCGTCTGCAGCGAGCCCAGTCCCACCACCAGCAGCCCGATGCCCGTCCAGTCGATCACCGCCGACTGGCGCGCGGAGGCCGGCTCGCGCACATAGATCCAGGACAGCAGCGCGGCGGCCAGCCCGATCGGCAGGTTGATGTAGAAGATCCAGGGCCAGGAATAATTGTCGATGATCCAGCCGCCCACCGTCGGTCCGATGGTCGGCCCGATGAACACGCCCAGGCCGAAGATGGCCGAGGCGAGGCCGCGTTGGGCGACGGTGAACGTCTCGAACAGAATCGCCTGCGAGGTCGACAGCAGCGCGCCGCCGCCGATGCCCTGGATGAACCGGAACGCGACGAGCTCCCAGATGTTGTGGGCATTGCCGCACGCCACCGAAGCGGCGGTGAAGAGGAGGATCGAGCCGATGTAATAGGGCCGCCGGCCGAAACGCGCCGCGAGGAAACTCGTCATCGGGATGATGATGACGTTCGCGATCGCGTAGGCCGTCACGACCCAGGCGACGTCCTCCAGCGTCGCCCCCAGATTTCCGCTCATGTCGTTCAGCGCGACGTTCACGATCGACGTGTCGATCAGTTCGATCACCGCCGCTGCGATCACCGTGACGGTGATGATGAACTTCCTGAATCCGGTTTCCGCCATGGCAGGGCAGGCCTGGGCCGAAGCTTGGGTCTACTCCCGCACCTGGACCGCGGCGTCGACGCTCATGCCGGGCCGCAGCGGATGGTCGCCCGCGGGCGACGCCGTCACCACGATCTTCACCGGAATGCGCTGCGTGACCTTCACAAAGTTGCCCGTCGAGTTATCGGGAGGGAGCAGCGCGAAGCGCGCGCCCGTTGTGCCCGCGATGGAATCCACCTTGCCGTGGAAAATCACGCCGGGGTACGTGTCCGCCGTAAACGCGACGGGCTGTCCGGCCCGCATCCGGGTCAGTTGCGTTTCCTTGAAGTTCGCGATGACCCAGACGTCGGTATCCGAGGCGATCGAGAGGATGGTCTGGCCGGCCTGGACGAACTGCCCGGGTTCGACGTTCTTGCGCGAGACATAGCCGGTGATCGGCGCCACCACCGTGCCGTACGAGCGTTGCAGCTTCGCGAATTCGAGGTCGGCCGAACGCTGGTCCACCTGGGTCCGCGCCGCGACGATGCGGGCGGCCGCCACCGGGACCTCCAATTCGGTCGCCGCCGCTTCGTCGCGCAGCGAGGCAAGCTGCGCGACGGCGGTGTCCGCCGCCGCCTGGGTGTCCGCGAGCTGGCTGTCGGTGATCGCGCCGGTCTTGAAAAGCTGGGTGTCCCGCGCCAGGTCGCGGGCTGCTTTGCGCGCCCGGACCGCGCCCGCACGGATATTCGACGCTGCGGTGTCCGCCCGCGCCCTGGCTGTGGCCAACGCCGCCTCCGCCGTGCCTAGGTCGGCGCGGGCGCTGAGCAGGGCCGCCTGCGCCTGGGCGACGCGCAGGTCGAGCTCGCGCGTGTCGATTTCGATCAGGGGTTGGCCTGCTGTAACCCTTTGGTTGTCGTCCACCAGGACCTTGGCCACATAGCCCGGCACCCGCGGGAGGACCGGGCTGACATGGCCGTCGACCTGCGCATCGTCGGTGTCCTCATGGGCGAGGGCAAATTCCACCCGCTTGATGCCGAAAATGATCGCGACGACCGCAGCGACGGTCGCCACCACCCCGACTGCGATCCGCCGGGGTCCGAGGCCGGTCTTGGCCGAGCTGACGCCGGGCGCGAGCCCGGCGGTTTCTGCAGAGGAAGTGGTCATGGCAGGGAAGGAATGGAAAAGTAATTAGGCACCTAATTACTTAATTATGCAAGCCCTCGATTGCGAAAGGCCCTGCCTTTCATCCGAACGTATCGATGGCCAACTCCCGCCACGCTCCGGGAGCGAGATCGCCCAGACTGAGCGGGCCGAATTGGGTGCGGTGGAGCGCGACGACCGTGCAGCCCACGGCGGCAAACATGCGCCGCACCTGATGATAGCGGCCTTCGGTCAGCGTGACCTCCGCCCGCCTTGGCCCCACAGCCTTCAATTGGGCCGGGGCGCAAGCCTCGTGCTCACCGGGCAACGTCCATCCGCCCATCGCCCAGCGTTCCGCCGTTCCCGCCGGAGCATCCCGGTCCAGTTCGACCCGGTAGACCTTGGGCACCTTGTGGCGAGGCGACGTGAGCCGGTGCACCAGGGCGCTGCGGTCCGTGAGCAGGAGCAATCCCGAGGTTTCCTTGTCGAGGCGGCCTACGCTCGTGACCACGGGATTTCGCCGCCGCCAGCGCGGCGGCAGGAGCCCGTAGACGCTGGCGCCCTCCCGCTCGTCGTGGGAGCAGACGACGCCGACGGGCTTGTGCAGGAGCAGCAACAGCTCCCCGGGATGGTCGAGGGCTTCGCCCGCCCACCGCACGTCTGCGGGGCGCACCTTCGTTCCCGGGTCGACCGCAGGGCGTCCGCCGACAGTCACCCGTCCGGCCTCGATCGCGTCGTGCACTTCCCGGCGAGAGCCATAGCCCAGGCTGGCGAGGAGCTGATCGAGGCGGGGCATGGCGGAAGACGCCAATAGACTCGCCGTCGAATTCCGCCGGTTCAAGGCTGCTTGCGCGCTCTATGAATTCCCTCCGATGGTGTCTGCTCGCCTTCGGGCTTGCGCTCTTCGCCTGCTCCCTGCTCACGGTGGTCAAGGCGCCGACGTTGACCGGATGGAAGCTGGCGATCCTGGCGGGCGGCTACGGCCAGTGGCTCGCGCCGGCGGCTCTGCTGACGGGTTTGGCCGCGGGCTGGTCGCTGCGGCAGGCGTGGTCGGCGCCGGCGATCGGAGCCTGCGCTGGAGCGGCGGTCGCGGTGATTCTCTTCCTGCGCCCCACCTTCAGCGCCCAACGCATTGATCGCACCCTCCCGGCGCGGCTGGCGGCGGCGTTCGGTCCGCGGGCGGCCCGGGTCGATCCTTTCACCTGGGTGCGACTCTATCGCGGGGCGCGCGTCCCCAACGTGCCCATCGAGACCCGGGTGTTCGCCCGGCCCGGAACGCCGGACGCGACCGCGCTCGATTTCTACCGGGCGCAACGCCGCGATGGCCGGCCGGCGCCCTGCGTGGTGGCGATCCACGGCGGCGGGTGGGACAGCGGCGACCGGGCTCAGCTCCCGGAGCTCAACCATCGCCTGGCGCGCCGAGGTTACGCGGTCGCGGCCATCGACTATCGACTTGCGCCGCGCTCGCGTTGGCCGGCCCCCAGCGAGGATGTGGCGCTCGCGCTCGCTTATCTGAAGGCCCACGCCGATGAACTCGGTCTGGACCCGACCGATTTCGTGCTCTTTGGGCGGAGTGCGGGCGGCCAGATCGCCACGGCCTACGCCTATCAGGCGGGCGATTCCGCGATCCGGGGAGTGGTGTCGTTTTACGGTCCGCAGGATCTTCGCTTCGCCTGGGACTACGCGCGGCCGGACGACGTCCTGAACTCATTCCAGTTGCTCAAGCAATACCTGGGGGGAAGCCCGGAGCAGGCCCCGGCGGCCTACGCCAGTTCGAGCGCGCTCTTTCACGTCGGCCCCCACACGCCTCCGACCCTCCTGATCCACGGGGTGCTGGATACCCTGGTCTGGCATCGCCAGAGCGAGCGGCTGGACGCCCGCCTGGCCGCGGCCCGCGTGCCCCATCTCTTCCTCTCTCTCCCCTGGGCGACCCACGCGTTCGACTACAATCTCGACGGCCCCGGCGGCCAGCTGGCGACGGGAGCCCTCGACGCTTTTCTGGCCGCCGTCACCCCTTAGTCCGGGCCTGGCATGAACCACCCGGCTTCGCCTGGTCCAGAATAGGCTCGGCAATCGGGCGCCGATTTGGGATAGCTTAACTCTTTCAGCAATATTTCATCTATGGCAGTCTGGGAATATAAAGTCATTTCAAGCGGCAAAGGGGGCTTTGCCACGCCGGCGCTGCTCGAGTCTTTTCTCAACCAGCTCGGCAAGGACGAGTGGGAGATCGTCGAATTTCGCACCCAACCTGAAAACGTGCTGGCCTGCACCGGTTTGGCGCGTCGTCCGACGCAGCGGGACTGGACGCTGGAGGACGCGGCCGCGGCGGCCGCCCGCACCGAGGCGGACAAGCTGAGGGCGGAATTCGAAGCCAAGTTCAAAGGCGGCGTCGGCGCCGCCGGTGCGGCGGCCGAGACGGGTCCGACGCCGGTCGAGGCGGTGGCCGACGACGGGTATCGCAAAGTGCGCGATACGGAGCGCGATCTCGATCCCGAAGCGCCGGACGAGGAAACGGACGAATGGGACAAGGTGGGCGCCGAAGACGAGCTGCCGACGTTCTTCGAAGCCATGCGCCCGCATTTGCGCCGCAACCAGCGCGGTCCCGGTATGTCGGTGGGGGTCGATTATCTGGCGAAGAAGTGGGATTTGTCCGAAGAGGATGTGCTCGGGGCGCTGAAGGAGTGCGGTCTGGCGATTCCGGACGACGAGGACGCGAAGGCGGTTTATGTCGAATACGACGGCGACCTGTTCTGGGTGAACATGAACCGCCGCGGCGAGTTGTGGATCAATACGAAGGAGAAGCCGCGGCCGGTGTTTCGGACCGTGGCGGCGACGCCGCTGGCGCCGGAAGAGGCCGCGGCGCTGACTCCGGCTCCGCCTGCTGAGGGCGGGTCGGCGGCTGAAGCTCCGGCTGGGGTTGAATCGCCGGCCGCCTCTGACCGGCCCGAGCGGATGGACCGGTCCGATCGTTCCGAACGACCCGACCGGGGCGATCGTTCCGAGCGCGGCGACCGCCCGGCCCGTGGTGATCGCTCCCGCGGCGAAGTCTTTACGCCGAAAGCGCGGGGCGAGCCCGCGGGCGCGCCGCTGCCGACCGGACCGGCTCTCCTCGACCGCATCCGCCCGATGATGCGGCGCAACCGCCGCGAGCCGGGCGGTTCGGGGAGCGTCAGCTTTCTTTCCCGCGCGCTGAAATGCAGCGAAGCCGACCTGGTGGCGGCCTTCTCCACCCTCGGACTGACGGCGCCCGCGGCACCGACCGATCGGCCCGAATTCGTCGAGATCGGCGAATACCTCTGGTGGGTGAACCAGGATCAACGCGGGGGCATCTGGATCAATGCCCGCGAGAAGAGCGATGGCATACCGGCGGACTCGGCTCCGGAATCGGCCGAGGCCGCGGTTCGCCCGGCCGAGCCGGCGGTCTCGGGGGCCGATGCGCCGCCGGAATTTCCTCCGAGCCTTGCGCCCGGCGAGAGCGTGCCCGAGGCTGGTCCGGCGACGTCCGCCTTCGAGCGCTCGTCCACGGAGTCGGAAGCGGCGCCCGCGGATGCGTTTTTCTCGGCGAGCCTCCCGGCCGAGCCGGAACTGCATCCTCCGGCCGCCACCAGCCGCCCGCGCCGTCCGAAGAAGAAGAAGGCGGAGCCCCCTGCCACCGATGTTCCGCCGGAAACGCCGGCTTAACCAGGCGGCGGGGGTGAGTTTCGACCCGGCTGTGTAAACTAGTCGGGCTGACGTTAACCGCGGCGCCGGGTCCGCACGGCCTCGGCGAGCCCGGCGAGCACCGGCTCGGTCTGTTCCCAGGCGAGGCATCCGTCCGTGACGCTCTGCCCATAGACCTTGGGGTGGGCGGAAAATTCCTGCGCGCCCCCGATCAGATTGCTCTCGAGCATGACGGCGGCGATCGCGGTTTCGCCGCCGGCGATCTGGGCGCCCAGATCGGCCGCCACGGCGGGCTGCCTGGCCGGGTCCTTCCCGCTGTTCGCGTGGCTGCAATCGACCATGAGGAATGGCGGCAGCTTGAAGTGGGTGAGGAGCTCGGCGGCGGCGCGGACCTGGCCGGCCTGATAGTTGGGGCCCTGGGTGCCGCCGCGCAGGACGAGGTGGGTATGTTCGTTGCCCGCGGTGCCCATGCAGGCGGGCGCCCCTTCGCGGGTGAGCGAGGGGAACCAGTGCGGATGCCGCGCCGAGCGGATGGCGTCGATCGCCACGCGCACGTCGCCATCGGTGCGGTTCTTGAAACCCACCGGCATGGAGAGACCCGAAGCGAGCTCGCGGTGCACCTGGCTCTCGACCGTGCGAGCGCCGATCGCGCCCCAGCTCACGAGATCGGCGTAGTATTGGCCGAGGGTCGTATCCAGAAATTCGGTGCCGATCGGCAGTCCCAGCCGCGTGATGGCCACCATCAGCTGGCGCGCGAGCCGCAGGCCTTTGTTGATGTGAAAGGTGCCGTCGAGATCCGGATCGTTCACGAGGCCCTTCCAGCCGACCACGGTCCGCGGCTTCTCGAAATAGACGCGCATCGCGATCAGCAGGTCGGCGGCGTGCCGTTCGGCGGCCGGCTTCAGCCGGCGCCCGTATTCGCCGGCCGCCGCGGGATCGTGAATGGAGCAGGGTCCGACGACGACGAGCAGCCGGTCGTCCTGACCGGTGAGGATCGCCGCGACCTCCCGGCGCGCCCGCGCGATGAGCGCCGCGCCGTCGTCATCGAGCGGCAGTTCCTCTTCCAGCACGGCCGGCGCGAGCAGCGGGCGGGTGGCGAGGATGCGAAGATCGGCGGTGGACGGGTGCATGGACGGATTTCCGACCCTACCGGAAAGCGGCCGCGAGGCCAGACTCAAGGTGGGAGCGCGGCGGCTCCCGCCGCGGCGTCCTGGTCAGAAGCCGATGCTGGCGCCGCCATCGACGGGCAGCACGATCCCGGTCACAAAACGCGCGGCGTCGGACGCGAGATACACGGCGGCCCACGCGACGTCCTCCGGTTGGCCCAGGCGCGCCATCGGCGTTCGCCCCAGAATTTTCTCGCGGCGGGCCGGATCGCCGGCCAGCGCCTTGGTGGACATCGGGGATTCGATCCAGCCCGGAGCAATGGCATTGACCCTCACTCCGTGCGGGGACCACTCCGTCGCCAAGGTCCGGACGATTCCAAGATAAGCGGACTTCGCGGCGCTGTAGGCGACAACCTGGGGGAT
>Ga0116230_10002826_pt1 | contig 16782 bp, 14 predicted proteins | sample S1TSphfallax_3_FD_88678 | JGI IMG/M metagenome (GOLD analysis project Ga0116230, IMG submission 88678) | Host-associated microbial communities from peat moss isolated from Minnesota, USA - S1T2_Fd - Sphagnum fallax MG | ecosystem: Host-associated > Plants > Peat moss > Unclassified | place...
CAAGCAGATGAACGAGATCACCGCAAAGGCCAGCCGGCCTTTGGGCGTCGACCCGTGGGCTGCGAAGAAGGTCGGCATAGTGGGTGCCGGCATGATGGGCCGCGGGATTGCCTATGCGTGCGCCGCGGCGAATATCACGGTGTATCTCAAGGACGTGTCAATCGAGAACGCGGCGTCCGGCAAGGCCTATTCGGCGAAGCTGGTGGACAAGCAGATCGAACGCGGCCGCAGCACGCCCGAGAAGCGCGCAGCGCTCCTGGCGCTGATCTACCCCACGATCGACGCCGCCGACCTGGCGGACTGCGACCTCATCGTCGAGGCGGTATTCGAAGACATCGAACTCAAGCGCAAGCTGACCCAGGAATTGCTGCCGTTCCTGAAGCCTGGCTGCATCTTCGCCAGCAACACGTCGACCTTGCCGATCAGTCTGCTCGCCGATGCGCATCCTCACCCCGAGTTGTTCGTGGGGCTGCATTTTTTCTCGCCGGTCGACAAGATGAATCTGGTCGAGATCATCAGAGGCAACCGTACCAGCGCCGCGACGCTGGCCTTTGCTTATGACTTCGTGCAGCAGATCAGCAAGACGCCCATCGTCGTCGGCGATGGCCGCGGCTTCTACACCTCCCGGGTGTTCGGTGCCTTCTGCGATGAGGGTGTGCGGCTCTTGGAAGAGGGTGTCGATCCCGTCTTGATCGAGAATGTCGCCAAGCAGAGCGGCATGCCGGTTGGGCCGCTGGCCGTGATGGATGAGGTGGAGATTTCGTTGATGGCCAAGGTCGCGGTCACCAACAAGTACTTGGATGAGCTGCTAGGCGAGGATTTCTCCTCGGTGCACCGTCATATGAATTCCCGGGCACAGTCGATGGTCGGCGAAGGCAGAACGGGTCGTGCTTCGGGCAAGGGTTTCTACGACTATGCCGCCGACGGCTCGAAGACACTGTCGCCGCTGTGGCGCCAGCGCTTTGGTCGCACGGCAGACGTCTCGCTGGACGACATTCGCGATCGTCTTCTGTTCAGGCAGAGCATCGAGACGGTCAACTGCCTGCGGCGGGGCGTGCTGGGCAGCGCGCGGGACGCCAATGTGGGATCGATCTTCGGATGGGGATTCCCGATGCACACGGGCGGTACCGTGCAGCTCATCGAGGGCTACGGCCGCGACGCATTCATCCGGCGTGCGTCTCAATTGGCGGCGAAGTACGGCGAGCGGTTCGAGCCGCCGGCGGAGCTCGCTGCTTTACTCGACAAGGCGGCCTGACCAGGCCCGCCCCGTACAGCATGAACCCCTTAAGAGCCGCCGCAGTGCCAGGCAACGTCATTCCGGTCGCGGCCGATTTAGGAGTCGTCTCCGACGTGTCGCTGCGACAGGTCGAGCGAGTGTTCGCACTGCAGCACGCGGCATCGAGGCGGGATCCGTACCCATCGGAGTCGGCGAGGCGCGACCGGCTCGAGCGCATGGTCGACTTGCTGTGCACGCATCAGGATGCCCTGTGCCATGCGGTCGCCGCCGACTTCGGGCGTCGCTCCCCCGAAAACACCAAACTGTTCGACATCATGCCGCCGCTCAACGCGCTCAAGTATGCGTTGGCGCATTTGTCCGCATGGATGCGCCCGGCGCGACGCCGTGCCAACTTTCCGTACAACTTGATCGGTGGGCGCGCCTCCGTCGAGTTCGTCCCGTTGGGCGTCGTCGGCAACATTGCCCCGTGGAATTTCCCGCTGACTCTCGCATTGAGCCCTCTGGGCGGTATTTTGGCCGCCGGCAACCGGGTCATGATAAAGCCTTCCGAACTGACGCCTCATACCTCTGAACTGTTGGGCAGGGTGATCGCGCAGTACTTTACCGAGGATGAGCTGTACGTTGCCACGGGAGGCACGGACGTGGCGATCCGTTTTTCGACGCTGCCCTTCGATCATCTGCTGTTTACCGGTTCGACCGCAGTCGGTCGGCGGGTCGCGCAGGCGGCGGCGGGGAATCTCGTACCCGTGACGCTGGAACTCGGCGGCAAATCACCCGTGCTGGTCAGCGACTCGGCCGATGTGGCCGACGCGGCGTCGAAAGTCGTGTTTGCGAAGACCACCAATGCCGGACAGATTTGCCTGGCGCCGGATTACCTGCTGATTCACCGGTCGCGGCGGGACCAATTGGTGGCCGACATGAAGCGCGCTGCCCAGGCCATGTATCCCGACGGTGCGGCGAGCAAGGACTATGTCAACGTCATCAGTGAACGCCATGCCGAGCGTTTGCGGGCACATCTGACGGATGCCGTTGCGCGCGGCAATGCGGTCGTCCCGCTGTTCGAAGGTCCGGAGTCGACGGACCCGAGATGCCTCACACCTCATCTCGTGCTGATTGGCGCGCACGGCGGCACGCTCATGGACGAAGAGATCTTCGGACCCATTCTGCCCATCCTGACTTTCGACACGCTCGACGACGCCGTGCAGATGATCGCGGCGAGGCCGCGGCCGTTGGCCGTGTATTTCTTCGGCACCGATGCCGCGCAAATCCAACGCATCGCCCGCGAAGTTGCCTGCGGCGGTCTGGTCATCAATGATCTGATGACGCATTTCTTGCAGGACGACCTGCCTTTCGGCGGTCTCGGCGACAGCGGCATGGGCAGCTATCACGGCCGGGAGGGATTCGAGCGCTTCAGTCACGCCAAGGCTATCTTCAAGCAATCCTCGCTGTTCGACATCGGGCGCCTGCTGCGACCGCCGTTCGGTGCGCGGATCGGGCGCGTCATCAAGATGCAGATCAAGCGGTAGCGGGACGCGTCGTGAAAACGGTTCTCATCACGGGTGGCGCCGGCGGCATCGGCCGGGAATTCAGCAAGCTGTTTGCCAAGGATGGGTATCGGGTGGTCGTGTTCGGCCTGTTGCCGCACGAACTCGAGTCGCTGAGTACCGAATTGCGACGACTCGCGCCCGGAGCGGACGTGCTTACGCATCAGATCGACCTGGCGCAGCATGATGCCGCCGAGAAGGTCGTGGCGTGGTGCCAGAACCGGTCGATCGAGGCCGACGTGCTCGTCAACAACGTGGGCTTCGGGCTGTTGGGTGAACATGTACAACTCGATCCGGGACGCGTCGAACAGATGCTATCCCTCAATAATTTGCTGATGACGAAGCTGACGCTGCTGGTGGGCCGGCAGATGCAAGCGCGGCGCAGCGGCCACATCCTGATCGTGTCCTCGATGGTGGGTTTCTCCCCGGCGCCGTTCTTCGCCGCCTACAGCGCGACGAAAGCCTATGCGTTGGCTTTCAGCGTCGCAATTGCGCGCGAACTCGAGGTGTATGGAGTGTCGGTCAGTTGTCTGTGTCCCGGCACCACGCGCACGCGGTTCCTCGACACCGCGCAGACCGCCATCGAGTCGGCCAAGGGAATCACGCGATTCGTCTCCGCCTACACGGTGACGCCCGATGTCGTCGCCGCCGCGGGCTATCGAGGCCTGTTCGCCGGAAAGCTCATCATCGTTCCGAATCTGTTTCTCAGCATCCAGTCGGTGTTTCTACGCTGTTTGCCGATGCGGCTCATCTCCTGGTTCGTGCATCGCCGGTCTTTGACCAAGGAAGTCTTGGCATGATCAAACGAACGATATTTCAAAAGGAGCACGAGCAGTTTCGCGATGCGGTGCGTGCCTTTGCGCAAAACGAGGTGCTGCCGCATCTCCTGCGTTGGGATGAGGAGGGTGCCGTGGACCGGGATGTGTGGCGCCAGTGCGGCGAGCTCGGCATGCTGTGTCCCGCGATCCCGACCGAATATGGCGGAGCCGGTGCGGACCGACTCTTCAGCATGATCGTGCTCGAGGAACTGGCGCCCCTCGGTGGACTGGGTATTTCGCTGTCGATGCATTCGGACATCGTTGCGCCCTATCTGTTGGCGTTCGGCTCCGAGGAAATCCGGCGCAAGTACCTGCCGCTGATGGTCACGGGGCAGTCCATCGGGGCGCTCGCCATGTCAGAGCCGTCCGCCGGCTCCGACGTCAAGGCCATCCGGACCACGGCGGCCAAGGTCGACGGCGGCTACGTGCTCAATGGTTCGAAAATATTCATCTCCAACGGCGTGGAATGCGGCTTGGTGGTGGTCGTGGCGAAGACCGATCCCGCAGCGGATGCCAAAGGCATTTCGCTTTTCTTGGTGGACACCGCGTCGGCCGGCTTCGAGCGCGGCCGCAAACTCAAGAAAGTCGGCCTGAAGGCACAGGATACGGCGGAGCTGTTCTTCAATGACCTGTATGTACCGGCAACCCACTTGCTCGGCGAAGAGAACAAGGGCTTCGGGTATCTGATGCGGGAATTGCCCTGGGAACGTATGCAAATCGCCATCGCGGCGATTGCGAGCGCCGAGCATTCCCTCGCACTCACGATCGACTACACGCGAGAGAGGCACGCTTTCGGCAAATCGATCTTGGACTTCCAAAACACCCGCTTCAAACTTGCCGAACTCAAAAGCGAGATACAGATCGCCCAGGTGTTCATCGATCGCTGCATGGAACTCGTGCTCGGCAACGAGCTGGATGCCACGACCGCCGCGATGGCCAAGTACTGGTGCACCGACCTGCAATGCAAGGTCGTCGACGAGTGCGTACAGCTGCATGGGGGATACGGCTACATGCAGGAATATCCGATCGCGCGCGCGTGGGTCGATGCACGGGCGCAGAAGATCTACGGCGGCACGAATGAAATCATGAAAGACATCATCGCCAGGAGCCTCTAGGGGAATCTCATGCATCCATCCGAACACGCGAAAGCCACGCCGAACAAGCCGGCCTATGTCATGGCGCTGTCGGGCGACGTCGTCACTTACGCCGAACTGGATGACGCCACATTACGTGGCGCACAGTGCCTGCGTGAAGCCGGCGTGGGACCCGGCGATCACATCGCGGTGTACATGGAGAACAACCGGCACTACCTGCAGATCGTCTGGGCGGCGCAGCGCTCAGGCGTCATCGTCACGCCGATCAGCAGCCACAGCAAGATTCCGGAAGTGCTCTACATTCTCGAGAACAGCGATGCCAAAGTCTTGGTGACGTCCGGCAAGATGCAAAGCGTGGCCGAGGAGCTGCGCGCGGGCGCGTGCGGGGTCACGCACTTCTTCATGGTGGAGGGCCGCGCGCACGGCTACCGGTCGTGGGAGGATGCATTGGCCGGCGCGCGTGCGGAGGCCGTCGCGGACGAGTGCGCAGGCGCGCTGATGATGTATTCGTCCGGCACCACGGGCTCACCCAAGGGTGTGTATCCCAAGTGGGAAGGCGGTCGGCCGATCACCTACCTCGAGCCGGGTCAACAGCTCATCAAGAAGTATTTTGGATTCGGCGAGGACACGGTGTTCCTCTCCCCGGCGCCGCTGTATCACGCCGCGCCACTGGTCGCGAACCTCGTTGTGATGTTCGCGGGCGGTACGTCGGTCATCATGGAGCGCTTCGACACCGAGGCGAGCCTCACCCTCCTCAACAAGTACTCGGTCACCCATAGCCAATGGGTGCCGATCATGTTCATCCGCATGCTGAAGCTGCCGGCGGAGGTGCGCGCGCGGTATCTGCCTGGGACGCACCGCTGCGCGATTCATGCTGCCGCGCCGTGTCCGAAGGAGGTCAAACTGCAAATGATCGAGTGGTGGGGCGACATCCTGCGTGAGTACTACAGCTCGACCGAAAACGTCGGCATGACCGTTCTGGATACGCAGCAGTGGCTCACCCATCAGGGCTCGGTGGGCAAGCCATTCGGGTGCAAGCTGCACATTCTCGATGATGACGGCCGCGAACTCGCCGCGGGGGAGGTGGGCAACGTCTTCTTCGAGAGCGTGGCCGTGGGCTTCGAGTATTACAAGGAGCCCGAGAAGACCCGCTCGGTGACGAATGCCCAAGGCTGGATCACCATCGGCGACATCGGCTATCTCGATCAGGAAGGGTATCTCTATCTGACCGATCGCAAGAATTTCATGATCATCACCGGCGGCGTCAATGTATACCCGCAGGAGGTCGAGAACGTGCTCATACTGCATCCGCGCGTGGCCGATGTCGCCGTGTTCGGCATCCCGAATGCGGAGTTCGGACAGGAGGTGAAGGCCGTCGTGCAGGCGCGGCACGCCGGCGAGGCTTCGCCTGAACTGGCCGCGGAACTCATTGCGTGGTGCAAGTCGCGGCTGTCCAGCATCAAGTGTCCCCGGTCCATCGATTTTGCCGAGACTTTGCCGCGCCTCGAGAACGGCAAGTTGTACAAGCGCGAAATCGCACAACGCTATAGCGACTTGGCGGGTAGAGCGCCATGAAACAGACGCCGAACTGGAATGAGCTGCTGCAAGACGACGGCGTACACGGTTCGGTCTACACCGATCCGCAACTGTACGAGTCCGAATTGCGCCACATCTGGCGCACCACCTGGGTGTACGTCGGTCACGAGAGCGAGGTGCCGCGGCGGCACGACTTCGTCATGAAATCCCTTGGGCCGGAGCCGGTCATCATGACCCGCGACGGTGACGGCCAGGTGCAGCTCCTTCTCAATCGATGCAGTCATCGCGGCAATCAGGTCTGCACCCAGGCACGCGGCAACGCGTCGGTCTTCACCTGTCCCTACCATGCCTGGTCGTTCGGCAGCGACGGCGCCTTGAAGCACATGTCGCTACCCGACGGCTATCCGGACGTGAACAAAGCGGAGCGGGGTCTCGCCAAGGTGACGCGCGTCGCGAGCTACCGCGGTTTCGTGTTCGGCTCCTTCGCCGCCTCAGGTCCGTCGCTCGAAGAGCACCTGGGCGGCGCTCTCGAGGTCTTCGACCGGCTCGTCGCCGTGTCACCGGAGGGTGAAATCGAAGTCACGGCCGGATTTCTGCAGCACAAGGTGACGGCGAATTGGAAACTCATGCTCGAGAACGAGACCGATGGCTATCATCCGACGTTCGTTCATTCGTCCATCTTTGGCGTCGCCGACAGCGGGATCGGCAAGCTCTACGGCCGGCAATCGGCCGCCATCTCGCGCGACTATGGCAATGGCCACACCGAGTGCGACCTTCGTCCGCAGTTTCGCAAGCTCGATGTGCCGATGGGGTGGTTCGGTACCACGGCGGAACGGCTTCCCGATTACGTCGGCAAGATGCGCGCAGCCTACGGCGACGAGCGCGCGCGGCAAATCATGATCGACGGCACGCCGCACGTCATGATCTTCCCCAACTTGTTCATCGCGGAGATTCAGCTGTTCGTGCTGCAGCCGGTGGCCGTCGACGAAACCATCCAGCATGTCACCGCCCTGCAGTTCAAGGGGGCACCCGACCTCAATCGCCGCATGCGGCAGCAAACCATGGGTTCCGTGGGGCCGGCCGGGTTCCTGCTGGCTGATGATTCCGAAATCTACGAACGAACCTACCAGGGACTCCTTGCCAGTGCACCCGCCTACACGTTCACCAGCCGCGGTGCGCATCGCGAGCGGCGCGACGACGGCGGTTATCGCATCGGCGACATCACCGATGATCTGCCGTCGCGCGGCATCTGGCGCCATTACCGCAGCCTCATGGAGCCGCGGACGAGCGTGGAGCAATCCGCATGACCCAGGCCGGCGAGTCGGTGCGGGACGGAGCAGGGTTGCGGCACGGCGATTTGTTGCGCGAGGTCGAGGCATTCGTCTACCACGAAGGCAACCTTCAGGATCGCCATGAGTACGATGCCTGGGAAGCGCTGTGGACCGACGACGGCGTCTACTGGATTCCGGCGAACGGCGAGGATATCGATCCGGAGAAGGAGATGTCGATCATCTACGACAATCGATCGAGAATCGCGCTGCGGATCCGGCAGCTGCATACGGGCCGGCGTCTCGCCCAGACGCCGAAATCCAACCTGGTGCGCGTAATGTCGAACGTCGAGATTGTCGGCGAGCCGGCGGAGGACATTCACGTGCGGGCCAACGCCATCATCTTCGAAAGCGCGCCGCGTCGCGACACGCTTTGGGGCACGCGAAACGAATACACGTTGCGCCGCGTTGCCGGCTCGTTACGCATGGCGCGGAAAAAGGTCGTGCTCGTGAACAATGCCAAGGCACTGCCCAACATGGCGTTCTTGATCTAGCGAACACGTAATCTGCAACATGGAAAACGCGTCAAAACATGGATAACACGCCCGCCGAGCCCCGCATCGCCGCCGAGCCCCTGATCGACTCTGGAACGGCACTGCTGGATCTGCACGGCGGCGTCGCCCACCTGCAATTGAATCGGCCGGACGCCGCCAACGGGCTCGACATCGGCATGCTCGAAGGCGTGCATGCGGCGCTTCACCGCTGTATCGCCGAGCCGCGCGTGCGGGTGGTCTTGCTGAGCGGCCGGGGAGCGAATTTCTGTGCGGGCGGCGACGTGCATGTGTTCGCTTCGAAGGGTGCGGACTTGCCGCACTACATCCGCCGCGCGACGGCCCTGTTACAGGAGGTCATCGGTGCGTTTATCCATCTGGATGCACCGGTCATTGCCGCCGTGCACGGTTATACGGCCGGCGGCGGCGGCTTGGGCCTCGTGTGCGCGAGCGATCTCGTGATCGCGGCGGAATCGGCCAAATTTCTCGCGGGCGCAACGCGAGTCGGGATGGCGCCGGATGCGGGTTTGTCGGTGACGTTGCCGCGCCTCATCGGGGCGCGCAAAGCCGCGGAAATATTGCTGTTCAATCCGACCCTCAGTGCGCAGGACGCTCTCGACATCGGTCTCGTCAATCGCGTCGCGCCCGACGCCAACTTGATGTCCGCGGCGTTCGACTATGCACAAAAGCTCGCGGCAGGCGCCCCGTGCGCGCTGGCCGCGACCAAGCGTCTGCTGTGGGCCGGCGTGGGCTTGAGCGTGGAGGCGGCGATGCCCGAAGAGGGCCGCACGGTGGCGGATCTGTGCCGAACGGACGATGTCCGCGAAGGGCTTGCCGCCGTGATCGAGAAGCGTGGCCCACGCTTCACGGGCCGCTAGCGCATGGCCGAGTCATTCGACTTGAGTGGACGTCGCGCCTTCGTCACCGGCGGATCCAAGGGTATCGGTGCCGCCATCGTGCGCCGGTTCACCGCGCACGGGGCGAAGGTGACCTTCACGGCCCAGGATGCGGTTGCCGCCCGGCCGGTTGCCGAGGAATTGGGTGCGCAGGTCGTGCAGCTGGACGTGACCGATCTGCCGGCGGCGCATCGCGCGGTCAGCGACCATGGTCCGTTCGACATCCTCGTCAACAATGCCGGCATGGACCAGCACGATTTCTTCACCCACACCACGATGGAGCAATGGCGCTACCTCTTGGCGGTGAATTTGGAGGCCGTGTTCGCGACGACCCATGCCGCACTACCCGGCATGCAATCCGCGGGCTTCGGCCGGATCGTCAACATTTCATCCGAGGCGGGCCGCCTCGGGTCCAAGGGCGGCGCCGTGTATGCGGCGGCCAAGGGTGGCGTCATCGCGTTCACCCAATCGATCGCCCGCGAGAACGGCCGCAAGGGCATCACGGCCAACGTGATCGCGCCCGGACCCATCGATACACCGCTGCTGCGCAAGGGCGTGCAGACGGGCGGTGAGAAACTGTTGAGCGCCATGCGGGCCGCGACGTTGCTGGACCGCCTCGGCACGCCGGACGAAGTGGCGGCCGCGGTGCTCTTTCTGGCATCCGACGAGGCGGGTTTCATCACGGGTGAAACGCTGGGTGTTTCCGGCGGCATGGGATGCGGCGCATGACCGTGGGCGCGCCCGTCGATCAAGCGATCGAGCGACTGCGCCGCGTCTATGCTGGATGGCGGCGCGACACGCCGGTCGCGCAGATGCGTCACGATTGGGACCAGTTGTTTGCGGTCAGCGGGATCGCGTCGCACGCTGAAAGCGTCTCGGCCGGCGGAGTCGAGTCGCTGTGGATCTGCGCCGCCGGCGTCGATGTGGGACGCGTGCTGATTTATTTTCATGGGGGCGGGTACAAATTGGGATCCGTGCGGTCGCATCGCGACCTCATGGCCCGGATTTCCGCGGCTGCCGGCTGCCGCGTGCTCGGGGTCAACTATCGCCTCGCTCCGGAGCACGGCTTCCCGGCACCCGTCCACGATGCCGTGACGGTGTATCGGTGGCTGTTGTCGCAGGGCGTTCCGCACACGCACGTCGCGTTCGCCGGGGACTCCGCCGGCGGCGGCCTCGCGGCGGCGGCCCTGTTGGCCTTGCGCGATCAGAAGCTGCCGCTGCCGGCCGCGGCGGTGCTGTTGTCGGCCTGGACTGACCTCACGGCCGAGGGGGAGAGCTATACGACGCGAGCCCACGCCGATCCCGTGCATCAGCGGCCGATGATTCTGGCCACGGCCCGCCACTATCTCGGCGTGTCCGGCGATGCCCGGGATCCCTTGGCCTCACCGCTGTTCGGCGCGCTCGATGGGTTGCCGCCGCTGTTGCTGCAGGTGGGTGACCGCGAAACGGGGCTCGATGATTCGACGCGCTTCGCCGCCAAGGCGCGCGCGGCCGGCGTCCGCGTCGAACTCGAGATTTACGACGACATGATTCATGTGTTCCAACAATTTCCGGACCTGTTGGTCGAAGCGCGCGAGGCGATCGCTTCGATCGGCCGCTTCTTGACCCGGGTCTGGGCCTGCTAAAGCGAGAGACGAATGACCATGCCAGGAATCATCGGTTACGGCGCTTACATTCCACGGCTGCGGCTCTCCCGCAAGACCGTCGTGCAGGCGAACGCGTGGTTCGCGCCGCAGTTCGCGGCGCGCGCGAAGGGCACTCGGGCCATGGCGAATTGGGACGAGGATTGCATCACGCTGGCGGTGGCCGCCGCGCGCGATTGCCTCGGAACCGCGGAGGACAGGACCCACATCCGGGGCGTGTATTTGGCCTCGTGCACGCTACCGTTCGCCGAACGTCTGAACGCGGGCATCGTGAGCGAAGCGTTGACGTTGCAGGATACCGTCGAGGCCTTGGATATCGCGGGATCGCAGCGCGCCGCGTTGTCGGCCGTGACCAGCGCGCTCACGAAGACAAAGAGCGGCGCGGGTGCGGTGCTGGTGCTCGCCGCCGACATGCGACACACACGCGCGGCCAGCGCTCAGGAACTGGATTTCGGCGACGGTGCGGCGGCGCTGCTCGTGGGGACGGATGGCGTGATTGCGGAGCATCTCGGCAGCGGCACGGTCACGGTCGATTTCGTCGATCACTTCCGGCAGGTCGACGCGGACGTCGACTATCAATGGGAGGAGCGCTGGGTACGGGACGAGGGCATCGGCAAGTTGATGCCGCGCGCGATCGCCGCCGCTCTCGCGGATGCCCATGTCGCCGCGGAGGCCGTCGACCACTTCATCTTTCCGAGCACGATAGCCAAGATCGATGCGCAACTGGCCAAGAGTTGCGGTATTCGCGCGAGCGCGGTGGCCGATAATCTCGCGATCGCCGTCGGCGATACGGGTGTGCCGCATGCGCTGCTGATGCTGGCCTTCGTCCTCGAGAAGGCCACGCCGGGACAAATGATCCTGGTCGGCCAGTTCGGCAGCGGCGCGCAGGCACTGGTGTTTCGGGTGACGGATGCCATCAGACGCTTTCGTCCGCGGGTGGGCGCGGCCCAATGGTTGGCGCGAGGCACCGAGGAGACCAACTACACCAAGTTCCTGGCCTTCAAGAGTCAGCTCGAACTGGAGCGCGGCATGCGTGGCGAGCAGGACAAGAAGACCGCGCTTTCCACGCTCTATCGGCACAAGAGCGCGATCCTGGGTTTCGTTGGAGGCCGCTGCGCCGTGACGGGTGACGTGCACTATCCGCCGAGCCGGCTCTCGTACACGCCGGGAGCGCCGGCCCTTGATACCCAGACCCCGTACAAGCTCGCCGAGCGTCAAGCCCGCGTCTTGAGCTGGTCGGCAGAGTATCTGTCCTATTATCCGTCGCCGCCGCAATTCTACGGTCAGGTCGATTTCGATGGTGGCGGGCGTCTGTTGATGGAATTCACGGACATTGCGCGCGGCGATGTCGAGACCGGCACCCGGATGGAGATGGTATTTCGGGTCAAGGATCTGGACGAGAAGCGCGGGTTCGTCCGCTATTTCTGGAAGGCGACGCCGGTTCGCCCCACTGTACTGGAGTAACTCATGCCCACAGGTATCAAAGACAAGGTGGTGATTCTCGGCATGGGTTGCAGCCGATTCGGGGAGCGTTGGGATGCGAGCCCGGAGGATTTGATGGTTGAGGCGTACGGTGAGGCCATGGCGGATGCCGGCATCGGCGCGCAGCAGCTCGATGCCGCCTGGTTCTCGACGCACATGAGTGATGTCGGCACCGGCCGCGGCGGTCTGCCCATGGGCATCGCCTTGCGTCTGCCCAATATCGGCGTCACGCGCGTCGAGAATTTCTGTGCCGGTGGCACCGAGGCGGTGCGCGGCGCGGTCTATGCGGTGGCGGCCGGCGCGTGCGACATCGCCATCGCGCTCGGAGTGGAAAAGCTCAAGGACACGGGCTACGGCGGCCTGCCGGTCGCCACGGTCGGTACCTTCGTCCCGCAGTGGTACCCCAATGCCGTGGCGCCCGCCAATTTCGCACAACTCGCAACGGCCTACCGGCACAAGCATGGCGTCGACGCCGCGACGCTCAAGCGCGCCATTGCTCATGTGTCGGTCAAGAGCCATGCGAACGGCGCCAAGAATGCCAAAGCGCATCTGCAAAAGTCCGTGACCGAGGAACAGGTGTTGAATGCACCGATCATCGCCGAGCCACTGGGTTTGTTCGATTGTTGCGGTGTCTCGGATGGTGCCGCCGCGGTGATCGTCACGCGGCCCGACATCGCGCGCGGCCTCGGCAAGCGTGATCTCGTCTCCTTCAAAGCGCTGCAGCTATCGACTTCCAACGGGTGGGAGATGCACTCGAGTCAATGGGATGGGAGCTACTTCCACACGGCGCGCATCGCGGCCAAGCGCGCATACGAGGAAGCCGGCATCCGCCGCCCGCGCGACGAGGTCAGCATGCTCGAGGTGCACGACTGCTTCTCGATCACCGAGCTCGTGACCATGGAAGATCTGTACCTCTCGCCGGAGGGGGGCGCGGTCAAGGACGTCATGGACGGATTCTTCGATGCCGACGGTGCCATTCCGTGCCAGATCGACGGTGGCCTGAAATGCTTCGGTCATCCGGTCGGTGCGAGCGGTATTCGGATGCTGTACGAAATGTACCTGCAACTTCAAGGGCGGGCCGGATCACGCCAACTCGCCGATCCGCGCGTGGGTTTGACGCACAACTTGGGTGGCCAGCCGTCGCAGAACGTCTGTTCCGTGTCGATCGTCGGCAATCTGAACGCGTGACCATGCCGCCATCCAGCGCGATGCCGTCGTTCAGCAAGTTGATCGTCGATCGGCCGGCGCCGCACGTGCTGCGGCTGCTCATCAATCGGCCGGACAAGCGTAATGCGATCGATCATGACGTGCGACAACAGCTGACCGAGGCGTTCACGCACGCGTCGGCCGACGCGGACGTGCGCTGCATCGTGCTCGGTGGCACGGGCGGGCATTTTTCCGCGGGGGGCGACCTGCCCAGCATGGTCGGCTTGTCCGCCGCCGATGCCCGGCGGCGCATGCAGCACATCGCGACCTTGTGCCGCCTGGTATACGGTGCGCGCGTGCCCGTGGTGACGGCCATGGAAGGGTTTAGTGCCGGTGCCTGTGTGGGTCTCGCCCTGTTGGGTGACCACATCGTCGTCGGCGAGCACACCAAGATTCTTTTTCCTTTCATGAAGCTCGGTCTGGTTCCCGACTGGGGTCTGCTTTACACGTTGCCGAAGCGAGTGGGCCTCGCGGCCGCGCGCCGGCTGCTCGTGTCCGGAGAAACACTGACCGGGAGTGAGGCGCAGCGCATCTTGCTCGCCGATGAATGTGCTGCCGGCGACGTCATGAACACCGCGGTGCGCCGCGCCGCCGAGTTGGCGGCGCTGCCACGAGCGGCGCTCGAGCGCATGAAACGCCGCCTGGTGTTCGCGTCGGCGTCCTTGGACGAGGAACTGGCGCGCGAAGAGGAAGATCAAACCGCGTTGCTGCTGGGCGCGGATTTTCGCGAGGGCTACGCGGCATTCGTGGAGAAGCGGTCGGCGGATTTCGTGCGGCGGGACGGGGAGACGCCATGAGCGCAGCGCCGGAGCCGGATCGCCCACCGGTGGTACTCGAACGCGATGGCGCGGTCGGCATCGTGTTTCTAGACCGGCCGGCGAAGCGCAATGCGTTGGACCTCGCGATGCGGGCGGCCATCGCCGCGGCGGTGGTCGCACTCGACGGTGATCCCGCGATCCGGGCGATCATCATCGCGGGCAACGGCGGCGTGTTCGCCGCGGGTGCGGATCTGAATCTGCTCGTCGATAAAGGTCCGCGGGCAGTGCAGGAGTTGAATCTTGGTCAGTACTGGGCACCCCTCGAGCGTTGCCGCAAACCCGTGATCGCGGCCGTCAGCGGCGTCGCGCTTGGGGCGGGATGCGAGCTCGCCATGATGTGCGACATCATCCTCGCGGATGCCACCGCGCGATTCGGACAACCCGAGGCCAAGGTCGGGATCATGCCGGGCGCCGGCGGCACACAGCGGCTCGTACGCGCACTGGGGAAGGCCGTGGCGAGCCTCATGCTCATGACCGGTCAGACGTGCAGCGCCGAGCGCGCCGCTCAATTGGGATTGGTCAGCGAGCTGGTCGTGGACATGCCGGTGCTCGAGCGCGCGCGCCAAATCGCGCGGATCGTCGCGGATATGCCGCCGCTCGCGATGGCCGCCATCAAGCGCGTACTGACGCTCGGGGCCGATCTGCCGTTGCATGCCGCCATGGCGCTCGAGAATCGGGAGTTCCTGCTACTGTTCGACACAGACGACAAGACCGAGGGCATGCGCGCGTTTCTGGAGAAACGCGCGCCGGCTTTCTCCGGAAGATGATCCCATGGAATCCATGAGCAGCATGACCATCGGCGTCGTCGGTACCGGCACGATGGGCCGCGGCATCATTCAGTTGTTTGCACAAGTCGGCCATGCGGTGCGGTGTCACGACGCCGTGGCGGGCGCTGCGCAGGGCGCCGCCGACACCGTCGGCGACCTGCTCCGGCGCCGGGTCGCCAAAGGTACGCTCACCCAGTCCGAGTGCGATGGGATGGTGGCGAACGTTCATCCCTGCCACGCGCTCGCCGATCTCGCGGGGTGCGATGTGTTGATCGAAGCCGTCGTCGAGGATCTCGGCATCAAGATCGAGTTGTTCCGCGCACTCGAGTGCCTGGTGTCGGACTCGGCAATTCTGGCGACCAATACTTCCTCGCTGCTGGTGTCCGCCATCGCCGCCGGATGCCGAATTCCAGGCCGCGTCGCCGGATTGCATTTCTTCAATCCCGTGCCGCTCATGAAGGTGGTCGAGGTCATCCCGGGGATGCGCACCGCCGACGGGACCATCGACACCCTGCGCCGACTGATCGACGGTACCGGACATCGCGCCGTGATCGCCGCCGACCAGCCGGGATTCCTGGTGAATCACGCGGGTCGCGGACTCTATACCGAGGGTCTACGGATTCTCGAGGAGCAGGTCGCCAGCGTGGCGCAGATCGATACGCTGCTACGACAGTCGGCCGGCTTTCGCATGGGACCCTTCGAACTCCTGGATCTGACCGGACTCGACGTGTCCGGCAGAGTCATGGAATCCATATACGAACAGTTTCAACAGGAACCGCGCTTCCGGCCTTCGTCTCTGGTACGGCCGCGCATTGCCGCGGGCTTGTTGGGGCGCAAGAGCGGCCAAGGTTGGTATTCGCATGAGACGGGCCGGGACCAGTCCTCACGCCGCGAGCCGAGCACTCCAGAGGCGGCCGCAGCGTGCGCGCCGGGACTTACGGCGTGGGTGGCCCCCGATGCTCCGGACCGTGACTTCATTGCGGCGCTCGCGGAGTCGGCCGGCGCTACGCTCTCGGACGTCGCGAATGCGGATCTCATCATCGTGCAGTTCTGGGGATGGGATGCGTCGGGCTACTGTGCCGCGCACGGTTTGGATGCGCGCCGCTGTGTCGCCGTCGATCCGCTGCCCGGCATGGCGCGTCACCGTACCGTGATGCTGACGGCGGCGACGACCGCCGCCGCGCGCAATGCCGCCGTGCCGCTGCTCGGCGCCGACGGCGTGCCCGTCACCGTCATCAACGATAGCGCGGGATTCGTGCTACAGCGTGTGCTCGCCACGATCATCAACATCGCGGCCGACATTGCCCAGCGCGGCATTGCATCGGTGCGCGACATCGAGGATGCGGTACGGTTGGGTCTCGGCTATCCGGAAGGACCGTTGACATGGGGTGATCTCATCGGCCCGTCGCGGGTGCTGCAAATCCTCGGCACACTGCACCAGCGTAGCGGCGACCCGCGCTATCGAGCGAGTCCTTGGTTGGCGCGCCGCGCGGCATTGGGCTTGTCGCTGCTCACGCCGGAGCCGGCGCGCCAATGACCACCGCTATCGACGTGGATCATCTGCGGACGTGGATCGGGCGCCAACAGCACGGCAGCGAGACCCTGAGCCCATTCCCGGCGCGTGCGCTGGCGGCCACGCTCAATCATGCGCGACTGCCGGACGTGGGTGATGCGCTGCCGGCCGCTTGGCATTGGCTGCATTTTCTCGATACGCCGAGCACCGAGGGTACCGGACCGGACGGCCATCCGCACAAGGGCGGCTTTCTGCCGCCCATTGCGCTGCCGCGCCGCATGTGGGCATCGGGAAACTTGGAGTTTGAAGAGCCGCTGCGCCTCGGAGAGAGGGCCGACAAGGTCTCGACGATCAGCGCGGTCGAACACAAGAGCGGCCGGTCAGGCGACTTGGTGTTCGTCACCATCGA
>Ga0116230_10002827_pt1 | contig 16781 bp, 16 predicted proteins | sample S1TSphfallax_3_FD_88678 | JGI IMG/M metagenome (GOLD analysis project Ga0116230, IMG submission 88678) | Host-associated microbial communities from peat moss isolated from Minnesota, USA - S1T2_Fd - Sphagnum fallax MG | ecosystem: Host-associated > Plants > Peat moss > Unclassified | place...
AAAATATGCTGAGCGGCCGCGCCATGCGCCCCGGCGATATCGTCACTTCCATGGCCGGCAAAACCGTTGAGGTCTTGAACACCGATGCCGAAGGCCGCCTGATTCTGGCCGATGCCATTACCTACGCCAAGCGCGAGGGCGTCACGCATATGGTGGATGCCGCGACCTTGACCGGGGCCATTGGCATTGCGCTGGGTCATCACAACATCGGCGCATTCACCAACGACGAAGAATTCCTTGCCAGGTTCATTAAAGCCACAAAAATCGCCGGCGAGAAGACCTGGCAGTTGCCGATGGACGAAGAATATAAGGACTACTTGAAATCCGCCTTCGCCGATCTGCCGAATGTCGGAGGCCGCTATGGCGGGTCCATCACCGCCGCCTGGTTCCTGCGCGAGTTTGCCGACCCCACGCCGTGGGTGCATCTGGATATTGCGGCCACCGCGTGGCTGGATGACGGTAAAGCCTGGCTGTCGAAAGGCCCTAGCGGAGTGGGCGTGCGCTCCTTCGTTCAGTTAGCCCTTGATTGGTTAGCTTGATTGCTTAGGATGATAAGCTAAACCGCGTGCAGCGCCTTCTTGACGCTTTACGGGACGACCGTTCTTCCGTGACTCTGGATGTTGCGGCGCTGGAGCTTGCCGAAATCGAGTTTCCCGGCCTGGATCAGGAGGCCTCGTTTTTTCGCCTCAATAATCTGGCGGACCAGATTCAATCTCAGCTCACTGGAAACGCCACCGGGCTCGATTTTATTTCCGCCTGCAACGAACTGATGTTCGACGTGCTTCAGTTCCGCGGCAATGAAGAGGATTACTACGACCCGCGCAACAGTTGCCTCAACTCCGTCCTGATGCGCCGTCTGGGAATTCCTATTTCCTTATCCGTGGTCTACATCGAAGTGGCCAGGCGGCTGAACCGGCCTGTTTATGGAATCGGGCTGCCCGGTCACTTTATCGTGGTTTATCAGGACATGGATTCACGTTATTTTCTTGATCCTTTTCATCGCGGCCGTATCCTGTCTTATGCCGAGCTGACCGCGCTTGCCAAAGAAGCCGGCGGCGTGGATATCCGTTCCAATCCCGCTGTGCTGGCGCCGGTGAACAACCGCCAGATTCTGGTGCGCATGCTCAGCAACCTGAAGGTCATTTACGTGCGAGGGGAGGCCTGGGATAAAGCGCGCCAGGTGCTGGATCTGCTGATTGACGCCATGCCCGATTACGCCGAAGAATACCGTCATCGCGGATTGATCCATCTGCGGCAGATGAATCACCGCGCTGCCAAGAACGATCTGGAGACGTATCTGCGCTTGGAACCGCAGGCGCCAGAACGCGAGCAGGTGGAACAGCAGTTACTGCTGATTGAGCGCTGGAAAGCCGGGCTTAACTAGCCATTTCTAACTCGCGAATTCGGCTGTTGATGATTCCGAGATCTCGCACCAGAAGACCATATTCCTCGTCATAACGTTCTGGAGGAGCGCGCAAAATAGCCGAAGGGTGAATGGTGGCGACTAACTCCTTCGCCCAGCGGTGCGGAAAGAAGTGGCCCCGTTCGCTGGTAATTCGAAAATCGCGCCCCATCAAGGCTTGCGCCGCCGTCGCACCCAGACACACCACCAGCTTCGGCTTCACCACCAATAACTCGGCTTCCAGCCATGGCCGGCAGGCCGACACCTCCACACCGGAGGGCTTGGCGTGAATGCGTCTCTTGCCGCGTTCCTCAAATTTAAAATGCTTCACTGCGTTGGTGATGTAAATTTTTGAACGATCCAGTCCCGCTTCCTTCATCGCCTTATCCAGCAAGCGCCCGGCCGGTCCCACAAATGGATGGCCCTTCTGGTCTTCCTCGTCTCCCGGCTGTTCTCCCACCATCACGATGCTCGCGTCGGCAGGTCCTTCGCCAAAGACCACTTGCGTTGCGTGTTCATACAAGTTGCATCCGCGGCAGTGCTGGGCCGCGCCATGCAACTGAGCCAGGTTCGCCGACATGGGCACGAACTCAGCCGCCGAGCCCTTTTGTTCCTTCGCCATTTCCAAAACCCTCGCATCCGCCTTCAGCAGCAGTTCCGGGATCACTTCCGCTTCCGGCAGCGTGGCCCAATGCCGCACCGGCATTTCGGTCTTCATCGCCTTCACCTTGACGCGAGCGGGATTAAAAATGGATCGATAGTAATCTTTCCATAGCTCCTCCAGAACATCTCCATCCGGCGCTTCCGACCGCGGAACTCCCGGCCCATAACGGAGTTCCGCCAGATCCCAATGCGCGCACTTGTCCGGCGTCAGAATGGACCAGCGCATATTGCCAAAGCGCTTTTGAAACCACGGCGCCATGCGCTCCACAATCAAATGATCGGGCCTGTGCCAGGCAACAAAATGATCTTCCACTTTGCGGAAGCGCACAAAAGCAGTCATCTTGTGCATATCCCGCCGCAATGCTTTTTCCATCAGGCGGAGCTGGCGCACATCATCGTCGATATCGATTCTTAAGAGCTGCCGCTCGCCATGCACAATCCGGTAAAGCACGCGATACAGCAATGGCCATTTCAATGGATCTCGATGAAGCGAGATGAGTTCAGCAAGATCGAGATATTCTTTCGGAACGGACAAGAGCGCTGTCCGGCATTCTGGAATGGCTTCGTCAAACAGAGACTTCTTCCACAGCACTTGCCGCGGAGTGATGCCAGCCGCCAGGAGCTTGCGGGCCATATCTCGGAATTCCGAGAACGTCTCCGGCTGAACCGAGATCATAACTCCCCGGTTCGCGCCGTTTCGGCCGCATCGAACAAGCCAAGCTGCTTGACGGGCAAACGGACGGCGTCAATCTTCTTGGCAGCCGGATTCTGATCGGCTGTCACCACAAAATATTGCGATTTCTTGACCGAGATTTTGAGCTTGGCCAGATCAGTCAAAGTCAAAGCGCGGAATTTTCGAATCTGCAAAATGCGGGTGACGTTTCGGACGCCGAAACCGGGCACTCGCAGCAGGGCGCTTTTGCTGGCTTTGTTCACATCAATGGGAAAAAATTCGCGATGCCGCAAGGCCCAGGCTAATTTGGGGTCGAAATCTAAAGAGAGATTGCGGTCTTGGGGAGTGGTCAATTCATCAGCGGAGAAACCATAGAAGCGGATGAGCCAGTCGGCTTGATAAAGCCGGTGTTCGCGGACGAGCGGAATGGTTTTCAATGGCAGCGCCGGGTCGGCATGAGGGATGGGGCTGAAGGCCGAATAATAAGCGCGGCGCAGCTTGTAGGTCTGGTAGAGGTGGGATGATTTGGCCAGCATTTCGGCATCGGGAGTGGCGGTTGCGCCGACGATGAATTGCGTGCTCTGGCCGGCGGGCGCGAACTTGGGACCTTGGCCCTTGGCGGTGGTTCGGTCTTTGGCGTCCAGGATTCCGTTGGCAATCTGGCGCATGGAGGTTTCGATTTCGGCGTGTGATTTTGCGGGGGCGAGCTGCGCCAGATCGCGGTCGGCGGCCAGCTCCATGTTGGCGCTTAAACGGTCAGCCCAGCGGCCGGCTTCGAGCAGCAATTCCTGGCTGGCACCGGGGACGGCTTTCAGGTGGATGTATCCGCCGAACTTCTGTTCGGTGCGCAAGAGCTTGGCGACGCGCACCATTTGCTCCATGGTGTAATCCGGGCTTTGAATGACGCCGGAACTGAGAAACAGGCCCTCAATGTAATTGCGTTTGTAGAACTCGGTTGTCAGGAAGACGACTTCTTCGGGAGTGAAGCGGGCGCGCGGCGTGTCGCTGGAAATACGGTTGACGCAATAGCTGCAATCGTAGACGCAGTAATTGGTCAGCAGCAGTTTGAGCAGCGAAACGCAGCGGCCATCGGGCGTGTAGCTGTGGCAGATGCCGATGCCGTTGGTGTTTCCCAGACCGCCTTCCGCGCGGGCGCGGCGCGAACCGCTGCTGGCGCAGGACGCGTCATACTTGGCGGCATCAGCCAGGATTTTCAGTTTCTGCTGGACATCCACTTACGCCATTGTAGATGCGTGTGAATGAGCTTCTGTTCTACTTTTATTCGCCTGGTGATCTAGAATATCGCCGTGGGCATCAAACCGCAGGTCGAAGGGCTCGGAAACCACCTTTGCGCCGGGGGCTAGCTGATCAATAAGATTCTCGCTGACCAGCAAGTGCGCCAGTTCCAGCGTGTTCTTGATGCGGCAGTAAGTGACTGTTTCGAGATCCAGTTTGCCAACCGTCGGCGCGATGGCTTCGAGCGCGGCGCGGTCATTGGGGAAATGAATGGGCGTGCGAATGGCGGCGGGAGTTCCGGCGGTGAGTGAGTTGATGTAAGTGGGATTCCAATCGACATCGTTCACCAGGCGGTCATGCACCACGTCGGCCATGCCGAGACCGACGCCGCTGTGATAAGTGTGTTCACTTAAGGCGCGCGCGTAGAGGCGATGGACTTTGGGCGTGTTGGGCCAGGGATTGTATTCGCCGTTCACGCTGCGGTTGATGACTTTGGTGTCCATGCCGGCGCCGCTGATGTTTTTGCCGATTTCGTCCACAATCAAGATGTCCATTTCAGGAACGGGCAGCTTGCCGGCCCAGCTTTTTACTTGCGCCAGGAGGCGCTCTTCCTGAGCGATCATGCCGTCTAAACCTTGCGACGAAGTGACTGCTACAAGTCCGCCCGTCTCATGATGCGCGCCTTCCTGAATGGCCAGACCGCCCAGCACTTTGTTGCTTGAAAAGACGCTGGCGCCGACGCTGCGAATCATCTGTTCCAGGCCGAGTCGGTAAGCGTGAGAATGATATTGCTGCGCGCCGGCGAACTTGCCCAGGCCAATGGCCATCATCTTGAACAAGCCGCTTTCAATTGCGCCGACAAAATCGGTGTGCCATTTCACGCGCGCCACCAGGAAGATACCGTCCGCTTCATAGCCGGCTTTGTCCATGAACGTGTGAATGCCTTCGGGAGTGACGCCGAGTTCGACCACGTCCAGAGCGCTGATGACAGGAACGCCCATGGTGGCTTCATGAATGCCGTAATGCGCCAGGACGTCCAATTGGCCTTCGGCCGACGCCGCGCCGTGGCTGCCCATGGCCGGAATGATGAAGGGGTGCGCGCCTTGCGCTTTCCAGTACTCCACAACCGATTTCACGATGGTCGCGATATTCGAAATTCCGCGGCTGCCGACGCCGATGGCGATGCGCGCGCCTTTGGGAACGCGCGCCGAAAAATCGGCCGCGTTCAGTTCGTGGCGGATGTGTTCGGGGATGTTGGAGATGGAGCGGTCGGGAAACGATTGTTCAGCAACGACAAAGCGCGGGAATTTCATCCCTTACAGAATATCGCTTCTTAGATAGTCGGATCGCCGTGAATTTCAACTGCCACGTCGTCTTCTGTTTGTTCCGGTTCAGGCAGTTTTCCGGCCCAGTTGGCCCAGCCCCAGAAAATGGCCGTTGATGAACTGAACAATCCGGAAACCACGCCAATCAGCCGGATGCCCACATGCTGGGAGGCGATGCCGGCGGCCATCATGGAGAGCATCATGGTGGACCAGTTCATGGTTTCAATGGTGGAAAAAACGCGCCCGCGAAAACGGTCGTCCACATGCCGCAGAAGCGTGGACCAGTTTAGCAGCGAACTGACTGCCACGGCCGCGCGCGAAAGACACATAAACGCCAGCGCCCAATACCAGTTGGCCATCTGGCTGAAGACCACATACGCGCCGCCATGCAGCAGATAACAGAAGAAGACCACGCGCTTGTATGTTGGATAGCTGATGCGCGGGCCCAGATAATTGCCGATGGCCCCGCCAATCAGCAGGCCCACACCCGCAATGCCCCACAACTGTCCCAGCCCCGCCGCGCCGCGGTTATAAAGCTGTTCGCTCCAAAGCGTGAACAAGACTTGGGCCGCGCCGCCGCCGCTGGCCCAGCCCACGGCGATTAAGCCGATGCCCAGTATCAGCGGATTCTTGCGCATGTAGGCCAGGCCTTCGCGATACTCATGCCAGGGGCGCGCGACCTTCGTCTCGTTAAGGCTGCGATGCGCTCGAAAGTGGCCCACTTTCGAGCGCAGATTATAAATGCAGAACGCAGAGATGAAAAAGGAGAGCGAATTGAACAAGAACGCAAACTCATAGCCGAACTTGGCGGCCGTGGTTCCTCCGAAGAAGGCGCCGACGGTCAGCGTCAGCCAGCCGGTGGTCTGCGTGAGCGAGTTAGCGGTGTGCAGTTCGTCTTCCGTGGCAATGGAGGGAAGAATGGCGGAGCGCCCGCTGGTGAAAAACGGCGAAGCCATGAACAGCAGCGCGCTGAGCAAATATAAAAGCCAGGTTTGATGATGGCCCAGTGTGAGGATGAAGCCGAGGGCGATGAAGCCGCGAATCAGATCGCTGGCAATCATGATGCGGCGGCGGTCGAAACGGTCCAGCACGATGCCCGCCAGCGGACCCACCAGCATGGCCGGGATGGCGCGCGACATCATGAGCGTGGCAATGACGGTGCCGCTGTGCGTTTGCGACATGGCCAGGCTCAGCACGGCGATGTTATTGAAGTGGTCGCCCACTTCGCTGACAATCTGCCCCGACCAGGCAAAGCGGTAGTTGCGGTTGCGCGCCAGTAATCGAGTGAAGTCCGACATCACCCGCGCAAGATTTTGCTGATCAAAACGGCTTGGCCCAGATGACGCTGGGTGTGTTCGCAGACATGGACAATCAATCCGAGAACGGTGGTGGGTAACTGGTTGCGCCCGACAACGCGGGGAGCATAGAGTGATTCCGGCTTGATTTCGAGAAGTAACTGCTCGGCGGCGTGGAGATTTTTGTGGATTAGTTCGAGTAACTCAGCTAAGCCGGAATCTGAGTTATGCTCACTTTTCAAAAACTCGAGCTGAGCAGGAGATAGCTGGCGGCCGGCGAGATAGGTGGTTAAGCGGTCCACGCTGCCGGCGATATGTTTCAGATGATAGCCGAGGGAATGCTTGCCGGCCATGGTGGACCAAAGCTGGTCACGGGAGATTTCAACCGTATGTTTGGCAAGATCTTCCCGCACCTGCTGAAAGCTGAAGAACGCCGGCATCACATGCACGGGAACGTTCTCAATGGGGCCGCGAAGCCATGGTTCACTTTCCACTTTTCAGTTACCGCATGTTCCCCGTGTGTCCCAGCGAATAGCGGCCGGGCTGCGGATAGACGCACAAGCCATGCGGCTGGTCGCCCACTTTGATGCGCGCGCGCAAAGCGCCGGTGTCCGTGTTAAACACATACACTTCCTTGTTATAGCGGCCTGACAGCCACAATGACTTTCCATCGGCTGAAACATCGCCCATATCGGGGCTTCCGCCGCCCGGAATATGCCACATTTTCGCCACCTTGTTGGTGTTCACGTCGACCAGCGAGATTGATCCTTCGCCGCGGTTCGAGACATACGCGTACTTGGCGTCACGGCTGAAGTAAATGCCATGCGCGCCTTTGCCGGTGGGAATGAATTCCACTTCCCTGAACGAATTCGGCTCAATCACATGCACGCCGTTGCTCATCATGTCGGCCACATAGAAAAGCTTGCCGTTGGGAATGGTGCGGCAATCCTGAGGCATTCCGCCGGCGGGCGACAATTTCAAATGCGCCAGCACTTTTTGCGCGGCGATGTCCACTTTGATCAGCTCATTGGAAAATTCACAGGTGGCGATCATGATGCGGCCGTCGGGAGTGAAGTCGGCATGGTTGACGCCTTTGCAATTCACCGGCACGCGGTTGACAATCTTCATGGTCTGGGCGTCGCGGAAGTCCAGACGCATGTCGCGCTCAGCCATGACGATGGCGTATTTGCCGTCGGGTGTGTAGTACATGTTGTAGGGATCGTCAATGTGAATGGTTGGTCCCTGCTTGCCGGTCATGGGATCGATTTCAGTCAACTGGTCGCCCAGATCCTGCGCCACCCAGAGCTTTTTCAAATCCCAGGAAGGAATCACATGCTGCGGCTCCAGCAAGCCTTTCGTGTGTTTGGGCAGGGCGAAGTGGCCGATGATTTTGTAAGTGACGGGATCAATAATATCCACCGTGTCGCCCTTGCAGTTGGGCACGTAGACACGCGTGGGCATGCCCTTTACCGCGGGCGCGAAATTGCCCGGAACGGCGGCGGAATAAATATTTTTTGGATCCAGTACCGGAGGCATTCCCGGCAAACTATCGCTGGTGAAGGCTTGAACGGTCAGTGCGGCGGCGGCACACAGCAGAGCCGCGCACGGCCGAAAGTTAAATCTCATATCTCACCTAGTACTGTATCGCGCGGCCTCAAGTACAATGCAATTTAGAAATGCCAGCGAGCGTGCAAGAAGAATCGGAAATTTTATTAGGCAACAAACAACTGCTTTTGGTATTCGCGCTGGTGGCCGTGCTGCTGGCAATTGCCTTTGGCGCGGGTTACATGCTGGGCAAGAGTTCGGTTGATAAGAAGAACGCGGAATCCGCGCAGACCACGCCGCAAACGGACAGCAGCGGCGGCCCCATCACGCAGAAAATTACGCCGGACGATTCGCAGCCGGTGAAAACAGATGTTCCGCCAGCGATGGAGACGCCGGCTCCGGTGGAGGCACCGCCCGAGAAGATTCTGGGTGCGCCTTCGGTCCCCAGTGGGGCGCCTAAGCATGGTGAGAATTATGTTCAGGTGGAGGCGGTGGTGCGCAAAGTAGCGGATGCCACGGCTGATGTTTTGCGGCAGCATGGATTTGCGGCCCGGGTTGCGCCGACGCCGGGAAACAGCGGAATCTTCCGCGTTCTGGTGGGACCGGCGAAGGATGCCGGCGATCTCAGAAACACGGAAGACAAGCTGCGCAAAATCGGCTACACCAAGTGCTTCGTTCAGCACTACTAAGCTTTACCAGCTAACCGGAACACCCTTTTCGAGCGTCCAGACCTTGATGCCGTCTTTATCCAGCATGGCTGCCAGGTCTTCCGGCTTGCCCGCCAGCGCCGGAAACGTTCCATAGTGCATCGGGATCACCTGTTTCACTTTCAGCAGACGTGCGGCGTAGGCGGCTTCATGCGGCCCCATTGTGTAGTGGTCGCCAATGGGGAGGATGGCCAGTTCCGGCTGATAAAGATCGGCATAGATCGCCATCTCGGAGAACACAGCCGTGTCACCGGCGAAGTAAGCCTTGCGCCCGTCTTTGAAAGTCAGTATGAAGCTGGCAGCCTCACCGGCATAAAGATTCTGATCGCCATCTTGAATGGAACTGCTGTGCAGGGCGTGCGTCATGGTGAGTTTCACGAAGCCCAGGTCCACGGTGCCGCCTTTGTTCATGCCGATGGTATTGAGGGCCCCTTTCGATTCAAAGAACGAGGCTACCTCCACCATCGCGACGATTTTGGGCTCAAACTCCTTCGCCAGCGGCAAAACATCGTTCACATGGTCCATGTGGCCGTGCGAAAGCGCTATGGCATCCACACGGTCAATTTTGTACGACGCGGGGTAGACGGGGTTACCAGTGATCCAGGGGTCCAGAACCAGGACTTCCCCCGATTCAAATTCCAACTCAAATGTCGCGTGGCCGAGCCAGGTGATTTTTGTCATAGCAATTCAAAGTTTAGATGCTCCGAATTGCAGTGTGGCTACGAAGAAGCAGCTTTTCCGCGGGGACGCGCGGCGCTTGCGGTGCCGCCCGCCGGCTTGCGCGGCGGATTCAGCAGGCGTTTGGTGTGGCGCAACAGGTTGGCCACTTCATTGGCGCTTTTTTGCACGACGGCATCAGCGCCAGTAGATTCAGGACGAAGGCCCAGATTTTCCACAAAACCGCTGAGCAAAATAATCGGTTTTGAAAAATCACCGGCACGCAGATTACGGATCAGCTCAAGACCGTTCATCGGCTCCATCTTGAAATCCGTCACCACCAAATCAAACTCATGCTCCCTGACAAGATTCAACGCATCCGCGCCACAGCCGGCGGAGATTACCTGATAGCCCAATTCTTCCAGAACTGAACGCCGCGCTAAAACACCGTCACGATTGTCATCCACCATCAGAATTAATGCGTGACTTGACGCGCGAAATGAAGAGACCGATCGCATTCGAACCTTGGCAAAGTTAGCAGACGATGACAGAGCATGTCAACGCTTCTCTATCAGGCTCAAACTGAAACACATCGAGTGCTTGACAGAGTTTTGAGAATTTGGTTTAAAGCGAGGAAAACTTTTATTCCACTTCCCTGGGCGCTTTGTAACCGGCCTTCGCCAGGATCACATACTTGATGGGCTTGTGCTTTTCGTTTTCAATCCGCAGCGGCATGTTGTTGTCGGGGTTGATCAGTTCCACTTTGATGCGGCGGAATTTTCCATCCTTGGCCACGTTGGTGGGATGGTAAGTCAGCGCATATTGTTCGCGCAGCGAGGCTTCTATCTGGCGGAAGATGTCCGGATACTCACCCGTGAAGCGCGGGAAAAAACTGAGACCGCCGGTTTCTTTTGAAAAAGTGCGCATCTCATTATCGGCCTGGAGAAAATCCATCTCGGCGCCGCCGCCGCCGCGCGCGTCCGCCATCATGCGGGCAATCTGCAAGGTGCTGATTGTGTAGATTGGTACTCCCGATTCCTGCAGCGATTTTCTGGCCTTATCGAAAGTAAGCTTACTGAACGTATCGAGGCCAGTACCAATCAGCAGGATTGCTTTGCGCCCTTCGATACCCGACATCCGGTCCGCCATGTCGGTGAGCGCGTCGAAAACATTCGATTCACTGAAGCCGGGAATGCGAAGCTGAGCCATCGCTTGTTCGGCATTCCGCTTATCGGTGGAGAAATCGGAAAGGATGGTGGTGCGCAGGTCGTATTCGGCAACGGCGACCGCGTCGTCGGGCTTGAGCGTTTGCAGAAAGCCGTAGGAGGCCATCAGCGTTTCGCGCCAGCCCTGGCTCCAATAGCGCTGAAAACGGCCGCTGAATTCAATCACCATGCAGATGGTCATGGGCGCCTCACCCTGCCCGAAATTGACAATTTCCTGGGGGACGCCATCTTCCAGAACGCGGAACTTGTCCTTGGTCAGCGTGGGAATGAAGTGGTTGTGATCGTCCATCACGGAAACGTCCACGCTGACGGTGGTCGCCGTTGAACGGTAGGTGGGATTGTCGGCGCTAGGAACCGTCGGCTTCTTATATTCAGACGGAATGGCTGGCTGATCCGCGGGCGCCGTCGAATCGTCGGTGGAAGGTTTCTTCTTTGGTTTGGCCACCGTTTCGCCGTTCTGCGGCTGCGGGCTCTCCTGGGCGCACACCGGCATCAGTGAGCCGGCTGTAAACAGAAAGACCGCCAGGGCGGCAAAGGATAGTCGTGATTTCATACCAGTAGCCAGCATAATCCTCAAGCTTATACAAGAAGACGCGAGGCAATGCGGTTTGGTAAACGAGTAAACGATTAGTGAATAGTCCGGTCGCGGCGGGAATCGTTCTTGCGCAGATAGACGGCGAACTTTTTCTTGGCGCGGCGCAGCTTCCAGTCTTTGTAGCTGTCGGAAGCCAGCAGGTTGCCGCGAGAGTAAAGCCGCTTACCGCGCAGAATGAGAAAACCGGTCAGCATGGCGCTGAGATGAGCCAGCAGCGCCGGCGCGCTGAACAGGGACTGCAAAATGACGACGCCCGCGATGATCATCACGAAGTATTTCGACTTCATGGGAATCAGGAAGCCGAATAAGAGCGAATTGTCCGGGAACATCACGGCGTAGCCCACCAGAAGTCCCAGCACGGCCTCCGATGAGCCCAGCGCCAAAACACCGGGACGACCCCAGAAAATGGAGGCGAGCGTAGCCATCACGGCCGAAATTCCGCCGCACAGAAAGTAGAAGCGCAAAAAACGCGCGGTCCCCCAGGTGCGTTCCAGTTCGGCACCGAACATCCAGACCGACAGCATATTCCAAAGCAGTTGCATGACCCCGGCGTTGAGGAACATGTAAGTGACTAACTGCCAGACCGTGAAATTACGGAGGACGGTGTAGGGATTCAGGAATAACATCGCCAGCGGCGCGGCGGCGTTCGCGCCAGCCAGGAGCAAGTAGCCAACTGACATAGCGCTGGTGATGATGAGCAGCCACTTAGTGCCGACGGGAAAGCGACTGGAGGGAACGTATCGATTCGCGTAGGGCCTTGAACTCAGTGCCATCGGACAGGATTGACCTCAAACAGAGGATAACAAGAAATGAGGTGCCAGCTTAATCCGCCTGCGTGTGCTTCTTCAAGATAGCGGCGGCTGTGTTGACCAGCACCGCCATGCCCATCCAAATTATCCAGTTGGATAAAGCACCGGAGGTAAAGATAAAGCTGTCGGTCCAGCCGAGGTTAAATGCCAGCGCCCAGGCCGCAAAAGAATAAGCTGCAAAAACTGCCGGTCCCATGAGCACGGCAACCAGAACTCCAAACTGTTGCGCTGTGTCGGCGGCCCATACACCAACATGCGTTAGTGCCTGCATGGTAGCCGGAGCAACGCTCGCCCACAAACCAGTTACACCCAAGGTCGTAGCCCGGGTGCCTTCCTGCTGAATCGTTACTGCTGTCACGCGAGGTTCAATCATTTCCGAAGACCCTTTTCTTGTACTTTGTTGATGCACTTTGAGCGCCGAAAGTTTTGCGGCGCAATCATTATTCGTTGTGGACTACTGGTTGAAGACACAATCGGCACCTACCAGCGGCACTTGGCGGGTAAACTACCGAAATCAGTAACTAGAAATGGAAATTGAAAGCAGTTATTCCGAAGCGGCCGCGAATTCATGCAGCTTCTCGGTACGAAGCTCATCGGCTTCTATTAGCTGGCTTTTAAGCAATTCGGCAAATGCGTCAATTAGCTTTGCAAATAACCATGCCAGACCTGCTAGGAATAGCCAGGAGATTCTCTGACTCAGAAAACCCTGAGACACAGGAAAAGCGGGAGCCTCAGCCAGATCGGACGCGACCTTCCAGCAAAACAATGTGAAGGCAGCCAGACCCAGCGTTACAAAAATCATTGAGAAAAGCAGTGCCAGAGCGGCGTCGGCACGGGAGGCGGGTCTGATCACCCGAATTTTGCGGATGCGTAAGATCAACAGGGAAGACCGACTCCAGTCTAACGCGCAATTCAGCTTGTTCAAATAGGCAACGCAACGCTTTATATACTTTTTGCAAGAGCTTAAAAAGGGAAACGAAATGAAGAAGATTAAGACCGCCATAGTGGGAACCGGGTTTATGGGCAAAGTTCATGCCGAGAATGTTCGGCGGCTGGGAAACGTGGAGATTGCCGCCGTGGTGGGCAGCCGTCAGGAGACGGCGCAGAAATTTGCCGATTCCATGGGCGTTCCGTTCGCCACCAGCAACCTCAGTGAAGTCCTGGCCGACAAGGAAATCGACGCGGTGCATATCTGCACGCCGAACGTCGACCACTTCCCGATGTCGCTGGCGGCTATTGAAGCGGGCAAAGCGGTGCTTTGTGAAAAACCGATGACGATGACGGTCGATGAAGCGCGTCAACTTGTTGCCGCCGCCCAGGAAAAAAATGTCGTAAACGGTGTCCAGCATAATTTGCGTTACTACCCCAACGTGCAGCAGATCCGCCAAATGATAAAGGCGGGAGATCTCGGCGAAATTCTCGTTGTTCAGGGAACTTATTCTCAAGACTGGCTGCTTTACGATACGGACTGGAACTGGCGGCTGGATGCGAAGTCAAACGGAAAATTGCGTGTGATGGGGGATATCGGGTCGCATTGGATGGATATGATTCAGCATCTGACCGGGCAATCGATTACCGCGGTGTGCGCGGAGCTTTCGATTTTCCACAAGACGCGAAAACGGCCGAAGGGTTCGGTGGAAACCTTTTCGGGAAAGAAACTGGCACCGGCGGACTACGAATCGTTCCCAATTGAAACGGAGGATTTCGGAATGGTTCTGCTGCATCTGGGCGATCGCACGCGCGGTTCGTTTACGGTGAATCAGATGGCGGCGGGCTGCAAGAACCGTTTTGAGTTCCAGATTTTCGGCACCAAGGCGAGCGTGGCCTGGAATCAGGAACAGCCGGACACGCTTTGGATCGGGCACCGCAATGAGCCGAATCAGATCGTTATCAAAGACGCGTCACTGTTTTATCCCGCGGCCGCGGCATTCGCCGATCTGCCGGGCGGGCACAGCGAAGGCTACGACGATTCGCATAAGCAGGTGTTCAAGCATTTCTATGCGCGCGTCGCCGATCGGAATGCACCTATCGACTATCCGACGTTTGAAGACGGGCTCCATGGCATGATTCTGCTGGAGAAGGTGGCTGAGAGCGCCGAAAAGCGGGCGTGGGTGGACGTAAACGGCTAGCGCGGCCCTAGCGTACTGATAAAATTCAGCCGTTCCTATTTTTGATGGCACCGCCGCTAAACCGCACCGCAATTCTGCTCAACCTGGCGGCTTTTCTTGGGGTGAGCGTATTCTGCATCAGCACGGATGCTCCGATTATTCAGCAGGACATCCTGAAGCGGTGCCAGGAGACCTTATTATTACATCGCGTATCGATAAGCGGGCTGAGCGTGGACGGGCGCGACGTGCTGCTGAGCGGTGAGGCACAGTCGGCGATCCTGAATCCTATTGTCCGGGTCGCCGTGGAGCATGTGAACGGAGTGAGGGTTGTTAGAACCCGGATTTTGGCGGGAAACTCGAGCGCGATTTCGGGGCCCGGGACGGCACGGCCGGAAGATATTCAAAGAAAAATTGACCGAGTATTAGAGAATCAGAGTATATCTTTTAAGACTGACACCACGACGTTGACACCGCAAAGTGAACTGGCACTAGACAAAATCGCGGCCTATTTGGGCGGAACTCCTGGAATGCTGTGTGAGATTCGGGGCTACGACGTGCAGACGCAGGCGGGTCACCAGAATTGGGTGTTAGCTTTGCAGCGCGCGCTGGCGGTTGAGGATTATCTGGAAGGAAAGGGGATTCCGGACTGGCGGTTGTCGACACGCGCCTTTCATTTGGGTGAGACGCCGCCGGCCGGCCGTGCTGTTCGTCCTTTGGACTTTTTCGTGCGGGTGAAAGAAGACATGAGGACGCGGGAATAAATGGCCTACCTGGTGAGCCACATCGCCATCTGCCTGATTTTTGCCCAATTGCTGGGCCTTTTGTTGGGCTGGCTGCTGTGGGGATATGCGGCGCGGCAGCGCGGCAAGGAAGTGCAGACGCTGCGCGAACGCCTGGCGGATATGCATTTCATGTCGGCGCGGGTGGCGGCCGGGCCGACGCCGCTGGCGCTTCAGGATGTGCCGGATGTGCTTTCGAGCGCGTTGCAGTCCGCATTCAGCGGGTCCCAATTACCGGAGCGGCCCACGGTGCGGCGGGCTTTTTTTGAGGAATCGCCGGATGAAGAGGCTGCGCCGGCGACGCCCATACTGAGTGAGCCGGCGGCAGACGCGGCGGCGATGGCACCTCCTCCGCCGGCATTTTCTTCCACGATCACACCGGCTCTGACGAGCACACCGGCTCCTATCGCTCCGGATCTGGAGGCTGAAGTTCGGGAGGCCAGGATGCAGCATCTTCAGCAGCAGGTGCGCGAACTGGAAGGGTTTCGCGACCGCCTGCCGCTTCTGCAGGCCGACCTGAGCGATGCTATCGCGGGACGCCGGTCCGCCGAAGCGAGATTCCAGGAAGCGAAGAACGATTTTGAAGTGCGCTCCAGCGGTCTGCTTTTGCAGATACGAGATTTTGAAGCCGCGGCGGCAGAGTGGGACCGCCAGCGGGCGGAATTCGAGCGGGAAAGACTGGGCCAGCAGAAGGAATTGGATGCGGTCAAAGCGACGCTGCGCGACTTGCAGAACAGCCAGCGGCCACAGACCGTGGATGATCCGGAACTGGTGGACTTGCGCGAGCGCTATCAGCGGATGGTGAAGGCACGCGATGCGCTGGCGGCTGAACTGGCTGCCGTCAGGCACAGCGGACCGGCAAGCTCAGGAAATTCGGGGCGGCTGGCGGAACTGGAAGAGGCGCTGCGCGGCCGGGATTCGCAATTGGCGGAACAGGGGGCGCGCCTGGAATCGCTGTTATGGCGCGTGGCGGAGCTGGAACCTTTTGCGGCTGAAGCTCCGCAAAAAGAAGAGGCGTTAAGAAGGCAGGAATCGGAAATTGCCGGGCATATGGCAATGCATGCTGAAAATGCCAGCCAGTTGCGCTCATTGCAGAGCCAATTGGAAGAGCTGCAGGCAACCACCATTCCAGCCGACGAACTGAAGAAGATCATGGCCGAGCATCAGGCGGCCATGCAAGGCCTGGTGGCGGATCACCAGCAGCGGCTGAGGGAGATGGAACAGGCGGTCTCCATGAAGGAGCAGGAGATTGCCGAGCATGTTTCGGTGCGCCACGACCAGACGGACAAGCTCAATGAGCTGCGGGCGCGGGTGGCGGAACTGGAAGCCGCGACCGAGCGGGTAAAGGTGCTGGAGCACGCGATGGCTGAGCGCGAGAGCGAGCACCAGGCGGCGGTGCAGGGTCTGCTGCGGGCTCACGAGGAACAACTGGGCGCGATCCGGTCCGACTTGCAGCAACGCGAGAGCGAGCACCAGGCAGTTACGCAAGGACTGGTGCAGGATCATCAAAAGCATCTGGATGCGGTCCGGTCCGATTTGCAGCAGTTGCACGCGGCCGAGCTGGAGACGGTGACGCAGCGTGCGCAGGCGCTGGAGCAAGCGCTGGCGGACCGCGAAAATGAGCATCGGGCGGCGCTGGAAGGCGCGCGGCGGGCTCATGAGGAGCAACTGAGCGCGGTTCAGAACGAGTTGCTGCATTCGCACATGACCACGCTGGACATAGCCAACGAGCGCATCAAGGCGCTGGAGAAGTCGCTGTCC
>Ga0116230_10002828_pt1 | contig 16779 bp, 13 predicted proteins | sample S1TSphfallax_3_FD_88678 | JGI IMG/M metagenome (GOLD analysis project Ga0116230, IMG submission 88678) | Host-associated microbial communities from peat moss isolated from Minnesota, USA - S1T2_Fd - Sphagnum fallax MG | ecosystem: Host-associated > Plants > Peat moss > Unclassified | place...
TATAAAGCCCCACGAAACCGTGGTCGCCGCGGTCGGAAACGAAGGCCAGAGTCGCGCCATCAGGCGACCAGGCCAGTTCCCCGTCTTCACCGCGATCAAAGAACAGCCTTTCGGCCTTGCCCTTGCCGTCAAGGGGCGCTGTCCAGACCTGGTGATCCTTGATGAAAGCGAGAACGCCCTTGGCCGATAAGGCGGGGGCGTCGCCTTCGGCGAGCTTGATCGGCGGCGCATGGCCATCCGTGGGCGCGGTCCAGATTTCCATCTGAGGCTGAACGGCGCCACTGGCGGGGTCGGGCTGCAGGCCTCCATCCGCTGGCCAGTTCTGATCATGGTCGCCCCCGCGCACCCAGACGAGGGTCGCCCCATCAAGCGAGAAGGTCAGGTCTGACAGCTCCTGACCATCGTCGGCCTTGTCGTGAGTGAGCGCATGGGGCGCGAAATCCGGCGCGCGGGCGACCCAGATGGTCCGCACGCCCCGCACCACCTCTACCCAGGCCGCCGCCTCGCCGTGCGGCGCGGCCACGAGGCCGGTCTCGAACGGATAACCCAGAATGGCGGTGAGATCCGCCGGGCCGCTCGCCGCTTGGGCGACGCCCCCGAGAAGAGCCAAAATCATGCCCAAGGCCGCGCGTCGAACGCCAATTGTCGCCATCGTCGCCCCTATGATCGGCCCTGGTTAAGCACATACATGCGGCCTCACCCCGGCGCCTGTCCAGTCAAGCGGGCCTTTCGTCCTGGCGAGACCCGCGAACTGGGAAAGCTCCTAAACTCATTACCTCCCGCGCCTGCGAGCCACATTTCGCGGTTGCAATAGCTTGACCTGGCGGGCGCCGGGTCTCTAGACCCTTCTTCGTGACCCAAAAATCCGGACTCCCCCTGACCGCCGCGGCGAAGATCGTCAGCGGGCTCGCGGCTGTCATGGCCCTTGGAGTCGCCGGGGGCTGCGCCAAAAAGGCCCCCGCGCCGCCGCCGCCTTCTGTCAGCGTCGCCGCGCCCCTGGCCATGACCGTGGTGGACTGGGACGATTATGATGGCCAGTTCATCGCGGTGGACTCGGTGGATATCCGGCCGCGCGTCTCGGGCTATCTGATCAAGGTCGGGTTTCGCGACGGTGACATGGTTCGCAAGGGCCAGGTGCTCTTCGACATCGACCCCCGCCCGTATCAGGCGGCCCTGGACCAGGCCAAGGGCGTGGAGGCCCATGACGCCGCGTCACTGACCAACGCCCAGGAACAATTGACCCGCGGCAAGGCCCTGATCGCCGCCCACGCTGTGAGCCAGCAGGCCTTCGAAACGCTGGAGGCCACGGAACGCCAAGCTGAGGCGGACCTCGTCACCGCCAAAGCCAACGTCGCGGCGGCCGCCCTGAATGTGACCTTCACCCACGTGACGGCGCCCCTGGCCGGGCGCATCTCGGACCGCCGCGTGGCGCCGGGCAACCTGGTCACCGCCGACACCACGGTGCTCACCAATATCGCCAGCATCAACCCGATCTGGTTCCAGTTCACCGGCTCCGAAGCCCTGTATCTCAAGTATCAGCATGAGGCGCAGAACGGCACGCGCGCCTCTTCGCGGTCCGCCCCGACGCCGGTCGAGGTGCAGCTGCAGGATGAGCCGACCTATCGCTGGAAAGGTCGGATGGATTTCGTCGACAATCAGATCGATCCGGGCTCCGGCGCCATTCGTCAGCGCGCTGTGATCGACAATCCGAACAATTTTCTGACCCCCGGCATGTTCGGGCATCTGCGGTTGCAGGGCTCGGGGCCTTATAATGCGCTGCTCGTGCCCGACACCGCTATACTGACGGACCTCAATCGCCGCGTCGTCTATGTGGTGGCGACGGACGGCAAGGTGCTGGAAAAACCCATTACGCCGGGCCCGCTCTACAGAGGCCTGCGAGTCATCCGCGATGGCCTTGCGCCGGGCGACGCGGTGATTATCGACGGCCTGACGCGGGCCCGGCCGGGCGCCAAGGTGAGCCCCCAGCGCGGACAGATTACCCCCGCGCCCGCCTCCGCGCCGTCGGCGTCCGGCTATAGCGTGCCGATGCCCACCGCGGCCGCGCCGGCCGCGGATGTCGCCGGGGCGAAATGAGGCTCTCGCATTTCTTTATTGACCGCCCGGTCTTCGCGGTCGTCGTCGCCATCGTCATTACCCTGGTGGGCGCCATCGCCTTTCCGGGCCTGCCGCTGGGCCAATATCCCGAAATCGCCCCGCCCACGGTGAATATCACCGCGAGCTATCCCGGCGCCTCGGCCGAAACCGTGGCCAATACTGTCTCCGACCCCATCGAGGAGTCCGTGAACGGGGTCGAGAACCTGCTCTACATGTCGTCGCAGTCCACCGGGGACGGCAAGCTGCAGATCACCTGCACCTTCGCGCTCGGCACAGATCCCAATGTGGATCAGGTGCTGGTGGAAAACCGCGTTCAGAACGCCACGCCGCTCCTGCCCACGGAGGTGCAACAGGCCGGCGTCACAGTGCGAAAGGCCACCGCCGACGCCCTACTGGCGGTGCACATGTATTCGCCCGATGGGTCACGCGACCAGCAGTACATCGCCAATTATGTCGGCCTGCACGTCAAGGACGATATCCTGCGCATTCATGGGGTCGGCGACCTTTCGGTCCGCGCCGCGCGGGATTTCGCCATGCGCATCTGGATCGATCCTGACCGCGCCGCCGCCCACGGCCTGACGGGCGATGACATCGTGAACGCCCTGCGCGCCCACAATGTCCAGATCGCCGCCGGCGCGATTGGCCAGCCCCCTCAGCGCCCGGGCGCGAGCGCTTACCAGCTCAATGTCGAGGCCAAGGGACGCCTGACCAGCCCCGAGGAATTCGGCAATATCGTCATTAAAACCGATAGCGCGGGGCGCGTTACCCGCGTGGTGGACGTCGCGCGGGTGGAGCTGGGCGCCGCCGACTATACCACCGACGCCTTCCTCAATGACCGCCCCGCCGTCGCCTTCGCGATCCTGCAATTGCCCGGCAGCAACGCCTTGGACACCGCTGACCAGGTCAAGGCGACCATGGCTCGTTTAAGGAAGAACTTCCCGCCGGGCCTCGACTACCGGATCATCTATAATCCCGTCGAATATGTGCGAGCCTCCCTCAACGAAGTCTACAAGACCCTCTTCGAGGCCCTGATCCTTGTGGTCATCGTGGTCATCGTGTTCCTGCAGAGCTGGCGGGCCGCGATCATTCCCGTGGTGGCGATCCCGGTCTCGCTTACCGGCACCTTCGCTGTCATGGCCGCCTTTCACTTCTCCCTGAACAGCCTCTCGCTCTTTGGCCTGGTCCTCGCCATTGGCATCGTCGTGGATGACGCCATCGTCGTGGTGGAGAATGTCGAGCGGCATTTGCGCGAGGGCAAGACCCCCGCCGAAGCGGCTCACCTGACCATGGACGAGGTAGGCGGCGCCCTGATCGGCATCGCCCTGGTTCTCTGCGCGGTGTTTGTGCCCAGCGCCTTCATCACCGGTATTTCCGGCCAGTTCTACAAGCAGTTCGCCCTGACCATCGCCACGGCCACGGTCATCTCGCTCATTGTGTCCCTGACCCTTTCGCCGGCGCTGGCGGCGTTGATCATGCTGCCGCACCAGGAGGGGCACGCCGCAGCGGCCACATGGCGAACAAACCCGATCACCCGCTTTGGCGTGGTATTCAACGAGGCCTTCGACCGCTTAAGCAACGGCTATTCCCGGCTGATCCACCGCGTGGTGAGGCTCCTTATCATCATGCTGGTGCTCTATCTGGGGTTGCTGGCCCTGACCGGCTGGCGCCTGGCCGCGACCCCGCTCGGCTTCATTCCCGCTCAGGATCAGGGCCTGATCCTCGCCTCGGGAACCCTGCCGCCGGGGGCCTCGCTGGCCCGCACGGACGCCGTGGCCGAGGAAATGATCCGTGGGTTTCAGCAGGAGCCCGGCATCGTGGCCGGGTCGGTCTATGCGGGCGTCGACCCCACCACGGGCACCACGGCCACGAACGGAATCCAGATCTATTTGATCTTCCAGTCCTTTGAGTGGCGCGAAGCCCACCACATCACCTATGCCGACCTCGTGGCGCGCCTGCGCAAACGGGCCGCCACCTTCACCGACGCGGATGTCCGGATCATCGAACCCCCGCCCGTGCGCGGCATCGGCACCACCGGCGGCTTCAAGATGATCGTCGAGGATCAGGCCGGCGGCACGCTCCAACAGCTGGAGACCGTGGCCAACAATCTGGCGGCGGCGGCCAATAAGGACCCCGCGATCGACCGCGCCTTTGTCACCTTCAACACCCAGACCCCGCGCATCTTCGCCGATATCGACCGGCTGAAGGCCGAAATGCTGGGGGTCAGCGACACCTCGGTGTTCGATACGCTGCAGGTCTATCTGGGTTCTGAATTCATCAATGATTTGAATCTCTTCAACCGGACCTTCCAGGTCTACGCCCAGGCCGACGCGCCCTTCCGCCAGAACGAGGCCCAGATCCAGACCTTGCAGACCCGCAGCGCCTCGGGGGCCATGGTTCCGCTGGGTTCGGTGGTCAATATTCGCCACACGACCGGTCCCTACCGGGTGTTGCGCTATAATCTCTATCCAGGCGCGGAGGTGCAGGGCGGGGTCAAGGCGGGCTATTCCAGCGGCCAGGGCCTGGCGGCCATGGAGAAGCTGGCGAAGCAAGTCCTGCCAGCGGGCTATGGGTTCGAGTGGACCGAGCTTTCCTATCAGGAGAAACAGGCGGGCAATACCGGCGCCCTGATCTTCGGCCTGGCGGTGGTGTTCGTTTATCTGGTTCTGGCCGCGCTTTACGAGAGCGTCAGCCTGCCGCTGGCGGTGATCTTCATCGTGCCCATGTGCATCCTGGCGGCCATGATCGGCATCAATATCTGGGGCCTGCCCAACAGCATCCTGACCCAGGTGGGCCTGATCGTCCTTGTGGGCCTGGCGGCCAAGAACGCCATTCTGATCGTCGAATTCGCCAGGCAGGGCGAACTTGAGCTGGGTCTTGATCGCCGGGAGGCCGCGTCCGAGGCGGGCCGCACCCGACTGCGTCCCATTCTCATGACCTCCTTCGCCTTCATCTTCGGCGTCGCGCCCCTGGCCTTCGGCTCTGGCGCCGGGGCGGAGATGCGCCAGGCGCTGGGGGTCGCGGTATTCACCGGTATGATCGGCGTCACGGCCTTTGGCCTCATCTTCACGCCGGTCTTCTATGTTGTATTTCGCAATTTCTCCGACCGACTGCCCAAGCCACGGCTCAGAGTTCCGCGCGCGGCGCCAGCCGCCGCCGGCCCCATGGACGCGCCATGAAACGCCGCGCCGCTCTTCTCGCGGGAGTCAGCGCGGTTCTGCTCGCCGGATGCGCGGTCGGGCCAAGCTATGTGACGCCAAAGCCCCCGGCTGATGCGGCGCAAGGCTTCGTCGGGGCCAAGACCACCGCCGCGCTGAGCGAGGCGCCACTGCCGGAGCACTGGTGGCGGCTCTATCAGGACCCGGTGCTGGATGATCTGGTGCAAAGGGCGCTGACGGAGAACAATGATCTCAAGACCGCCGAGGCCAATCTGATCTACGCCCAGGGCCTTCTGCGCGAGGCGCGCGACGGGCGTTTTCCCACCACCAATCTGAGCGCCCAGGAGGCCTATGGCCGGACGGACCTGCCGGCCGGACTACTCGCAAGGCCGCGCACCTATACCCTGGCCGGCTTCAACGCCGCCTATCAGCTGGACATCTTCGGCCAGATCACGCGCGCCATTCAGGCGGCCAGGGCCACCGCCCAGGCCCAGGCGGCCGCCCGCGATGTGGTGCGCGTCACCGTGGCGGCGCAGACGGCCGGGGCCTATGCCAATATCTGCGGCTATGGCGAACAGCTCGCCGCCGCCCGCGACTCCCTGGCCATCGTCCAGAAGACCTATGACCTCACCGTGGCGGAGCGCGACGCCGGCGCCTTGTCGGACTTCGACGTCTCCCGCGAGAAGGTGATCCTGGAGCAGACCCGGGCCCAGATCGCACCGCTGGAGGGCGCGCGGCGGGCCAATCTGTTCGTTCTGGCCGCCCTGGTGGGCGAAACGCCGGCCCATATTCCCGCCGCGGCCGCCGCCTGCCAGACGCCCCCCCACTTGGCCCAGCCCCTGCCGGTGGGCGATGGCGCGGCCCTCCTTCGGCGCCGCCCAGATGTGCGGGAGGCCGAGCGTAATCTGGCCTCGGCCACCGCCAAGATTGGCGTGGCGACCGCTCAGCTCTATCCGACCATCAGCCTGGGGGGCGGCATTTCCTCAGGCGCCCTCACCCCCGCCGGGCTCGGCAATATCAGCAACGCCACCTATAGCTTCGGACCTCTCGTGAGCTGGACCTTCCCCAATGTGCTCACGGCCCGCGACCACATTCGCGAAGCCGGCGCCCAGGCCCAGGCGGCTCTGGCGAGCTTTGACGGGACCGTGCTCACCGCGCTGAGCGATACCGAACAGGCCCTGGCGACCTACAGCGCCGAGCTGGATCACCATGTCGCCCTGGCGGCGGCGCGCAAGGCGGCGAACGAGGCCCTGGCCTCGGCCCAGACCCAGTTCCAGGATGGCAGTTTCAGCTTCCTCGATCTCCTCACCGCCCAATCGACGGCCGTGAGCGCCAATCAGGCCGTGGCCGCGTCCGACCAGGCCCTGGCCGCCGATCAGATCGCCGTCTTCCAGGCCCTCGGCGGCGGCTGGGAAAACGCGCCAAAGGTGGAGGCGCCGTCGCTGAAGCGGTCAAGCCGCGGCGAGTAGCTCGAGGCTCTCCTCCACCCGCGCCAGCACCTCGCCCCAGTCTCCGCGCTGTTCCTGGCGGAAGATGCGCAGAGTCGGGTACCAGTCGGTGTCCTCGCGTTCGCCGAGCCAGCGCCAGCAGGGGTCGAACCGGTCCAGCATCCAGGTGGGCCGGCCGAGGCCCGCGGCGAGATGGATGAGGGCCGAGTCTACGCCGATCACCAGATCAAGCCCGGCGATGATCAAGGCGGTGTCCAGAAAGTCGACGGGGGGTTCGGCGGAAGACTCTCCGAAAGGATCGCGCCAGCCGTGGTCCCGGGCGAGCGCCGCCAGGTCGTCCGGCCGGCGCTCCCGCTGCAGGACTGTCCAGCGCACCCGGCCCTTGAGCGCCGGCGCTGTCAGCAGGGGCTGAATCGTGGCGAAAGGGATTGAGCGCCGGGCGTCGATAAGCTGGGTGTTTCCGGCCACGAGCCCACTCCAGGCCTGTCCGGCCCAGAACACCCCGACTTCCAGCCCTTTCTCCGGATTAGGTCCGCCCTGGGGTGGAGGCGGCGCGGGCAAATGAAATTGGCGCGCGCCGGGCGGCAGGGTCTGTCTGATCGTGCCCGGCGTTGTCGCAAAGAGGCCGGGCAGGTTGAGCATCCAGGTCCAGTAATCCGCAGCTATCGGCTCACCCGATCCCATGGGAACCACCGCGTCCAGGTGCGGGACATGAGCGAACAGGCGGACCAGTGCAGGAGCCACAACCACAACCACGCGCGCCGCGCCCGCCGCCTTGGCCATCTGGGCATAGCGCACGAACTGAAGCTGATCGCCAAAGCCCTGCTCGCCATAGACGATGAGCGTCTTGCCGGCCAAGGGCTCGCCATTCCAGCGCGCGCAGCCGGGGGCGAGCGCCGGCGAACAGGCGGCCCCGGTCTGGTCATGCCGCGCCTCGTAGAGACTCCATCCTTCGGCGAAGTCTCCAGTCTTGAGCGCCAGGAGGGCGAGATTGAGCCGACCGCCATAATGGTCGGGATCAAGGGCAAGGCCATGACGATAGGCGTCCCCGGCATCTTGGCGCCGGCCCAGAGCCTCCAGAACAATCGCCCTCTCGATGTGGGCGGCGGCGTCGTCTGGAAACCAGCCAATGAGAGCGTCCCAGCGCGCCAGGGCCTCGTCCAGACGTTCGCTGTCACGCAGCAGGCAGGCATAGTTGCGCAAGGCGTCGGAAAATCCCGGATCAAGGCTGAGGGCGCTCAGATACGCCGACTCCGCCTCCTCGAGTCGGCCCGAATGGTGGAGCAGCACCGCCAGATTGCCGTGAAAAACGGGGTCGTCCTTCAGGCTCAGGGCGCGCCGGATCAGGGTCTCGGCTTCATCCATCTGGCCCAGAGCCTGGCGGGCCATCCCAAGCAGCTGGATGACGCCGGCGTCGCTGGCGTCCCGCGCGATCAGCCTCTCATAGTCGGACGCCGCGTCGGCGAAATTCCCCGCGCGGTGGGCCGCCAATCCGCGCTCAAGAATCGCATCCCGTTCGAGATCCATGACGCGGGACCGTGCGCCCCGTCAGTCCAGACGTCCACGACGCAAGGCAGTGGTGATGCTGGCGACAACATCGGGCCACGCCCCAGGTCCGGACTGCCGGAAAATCCTCAAAGTGGGATACCAGTCGCTGTCCTCGCGGTCTCCCACCCACCGCCAGCAATGGACGAAGCGATCCATCATCCAGGTCGGCCGACCCAGGCCCGCGGCCAGATGGATGAGGGCCGAGTCGACGCCGATCACCAGATCAAGGCCCGCCATGATCTGGGCCGTGTCCAGGAAATCCCGAGGTTGGTCAGGCTCTGGCAAACCGAAAGGATCGCGCCAGCCTTCGATCTCGGCGAACCGCGCCAGCCCCTCTGGTCGACGATCACGCTGCAGGAGCGTCCAGCGCACGCGCCCTTTCAGGGCCGGAGCGGTCAGGAGCGGAAGGATGTGTTCAAAGGTCAGGGACCGCAAGGTGTCCACGCGCTTGAGATCGCCACGATCCGACCAGGCGCGGCCGGCCCAGAAGATTCCCACCTCTAATGGCGCCTTGGCTCTGGGGGGCGGCCGGGGCGGCGTCGGCAAATGAAACTGCGGGAAGTTGGGCGGCGTCGCCTCCGCGATCGTCGCGGCCTCGGTTCCAAACAGGCCCGGCAAACTCATCATCCGCGCCCAGTAGTCGGCCGGAACCTGCGGCGTTTCCGGCTGGATCGCGACGATCTCGTCGATGTCCGGCGCAAGGCGAAAGAGCCGGACAAGCTCGGGGGCGACGGCCACGGTAACCCGCGCGGCCCCCGCGCGCTTGGCCATCTGGGCGTAGCGCACGAACTGAAGCTGATCGCCAAAGCCCTGCTCGCCATAGACGAGAAGCGTCCGCCCGGCCAAGGGCTCCCCCGTCCAGCGACGGACGCCAGGCGCCAGGGGCGGCAGGCATTCCGCGCCGCCATGGTCGTAGCGCGACTCGAAAAGCCGCCATCCCTCGGCGAAATCGCCCTTTCCCAAGGCCACAAAGGAAAGGTTGATCCGGGTGATGGGATGATCCGGCGCGATGTCCAGCGCCCGGCGGTAACAGATCTCCGCCTCTTCGCGACGGTCGAGATTGGCCAGGGCGAGCCCCAGACTCCCCCAGACCTCCGGGTCGTGCGGATGCGCCGCCACGGCGCGGCGGAAGACGGCCTCCGCCTCGGTGTTGCGAACCTCGCTCACCAGGAGGGAGCCCAGATTTATCAAGGCGCCCAGGTGATCTGGGCTGAGCTCCAAGGCCCGGCGATAGGTCCGCTCCGCCTCGGCATGGCGACCCAAGGCCACCAACACAATGGCCCGCTCCACGTGCGATCCGCCGTCCTCAGGGTTGAGGGCGATGAGCCGCTCGAAAGCGGCCAGCGCCTCCTCATGGCGCCCTCGCTCCCGCAGGAAGCACGCATGGTTGCGGACGACGTCGATGAGACCCGGGTCCCGCGCCAGAGCGGCCGCATATTCCACCTCGGCCTCCGCGTCGCGGCGCGCCTGATGAAGGATCAAGGCGAGATTGCCATGGAATATCGGATCGTCCCGCAGACGCAGCGCGATCCGCACGAGCCGCTCGGCCTCATCCAGATCGCCCTGCGCCTGGCGCGCAAGACCCAGCAGATGGATCACCCCGGCATGAAGGGGATCCCGCGCCAGTATGGCCTGATAGGCCCCGCAGGCGGTGGTTATATCGCCGGCGCGATGCGCGGCCAGCCCGTGCTCCAGCAGGCCGTCCAGGGCGACATCCGGGGTTTCGGTCAGAGTCATGGTTCCAACGAGTCGTGACGCCGTCAGTCTAGGGGAGGCGTCGCACGCCCGAAAGATCACCGGAATGGCGGGAGCTTAAGGGCTCCCTTGCCGACCTAAGAGATCACGCCCACCTTGCTAAGGTGATCGCGAAAACAACCCTGTCTTTGGCTCCCCGGGACCCCGTGACCAAACGCGACGCCTCGGTCGCCGTGATCGGCGCGGGCGATTTCATCGGGGCGGCCATAGCCAGGCGGTTCGCCGCGGGGGGGTATGCGGTCTTCGCCGGCCGCCGCAATGGCGACAAGCTGCAGCCCCTCGTCGCCGAGATCGAAGACGCCGGTGGCCGCTGCGCCGGCCGCACATTGGACGCGCGAGATGAGGCCTCCGTGACCGCCTTCCTAGTCGAGGCGGACGCCGCCGCGCCACTCGACTTGGTGATCTTCAATGTCGGCGCCAATGTGAATTTCCCCATCCTCGAGACCACCGAGCGTGTGTTCCGTAAGATCTGGGAAATGGCGTGCTATTCCGGTTTTCTCGCCGGGCGCGAGGCGGCGCGGCTCATGCTGCCCCGAGGCAGGGGTTCGATCTTCTTCACCGGCGCGACGGCAAGCCTGCGCGGCGGCGCGGGCTTCGCCGCCTTCGCCAGCGCCAAGTTCGGCCTGCGCGCCCTGGCCCAGAGCATGGCCCGCGAGCTTGGGCCCCAGAATATCCATGTGGCCCATCTGATCATCGACTCCGGGGTCGATACCGCCTGGGTGCGCCAGATGCGCACCCAAAGCACCGGCGAGAGCGATCCGCCGCCGGACGCCCTCATGGCGCCTGTCTCCATCGCCGAAACCTATTGGCAGCTTCATCACCAGAGCCGGGACGCTTGGACCCACGAACTGGACCTGCGGCCTTATGGGGAACGGTTTTGAGATGACCGCCGCTGACTTTCTATTCGATTTCGGCAGCCCCAACGCCTATCTCGCCCATCGCGTGATCCCCACCATTGAGACCCGGACAGGCGCGCGGTTCCGCTATGTGCCGATCCTGCTGGGCGGGATTTTCAAGGCTACCAACAACAGATCGCCGATGGAGGCCTTTGCCGGCATTCCCGCCAAGATGGCCTTCATGGAGGTGGAAACGCGGCGTTTTCTGGCGCGCCACGCCATCACGGATTTCAAGATGAACCCGTATTTCCCGGTCAACACTCTGGGGCTGATGCGCGGCGCCATCGCCGCCGAGCTTGAGGGATGCTTCGCGCGCTATGTCGATGTGATTTTCCATAATATGTGGTCCAAACCTGAGAAGCTGGATGATCCCGCCGTTCTCGAGGCGGTGCTGCGGGATAATGATTTTGACGCCCCAAGGCTCCTGGCGCGGGCTCAGGATCCCGAGGTCAAATCCGCCCTGATCGCCAACACCGACGCCGCCGTGGCGAGGGGCGCTTTCGGTTCACCCACCTTCTTTGTCGGCCAGGATATGTTCTTTGGCAAAGATAAGCTGCGGGACGTGGAAGAGGCCATTTTGCAGCGCTCGTCCTTCAACCCAATTTGAACCGCGCCAGGCGTTCATAGAAGGGAGCCGCGGCCTCGGCGACGGGCTGAAGCGTGGGCGCCAGGTCGGCAAATCGAACGGGCGGTCTTGGCGGGGCGAAGCTTGTGGAGCGCTCCACCGCGTCATACCACGCGGGCGCCCAGACGCCGTCGGAGGCGCGCGGTCCCGCTGGCCAGGCCAACATGGCCGGATCGAATTCCAGACCGACGGTGGCGCAAAGCGCGGTTAAGGCGCGGCGAGGGTCGGCCAGCACATCCGCTGACTCGATCACCGGAGGCGGGGCGCCGAGGCGGTCAGCCTCCCGCTCGAAGAGATCACACTGTTGGACCACACCAATATCTTCGAGGACGGCGCCGGGGCGGCGCAAGGCATAGGAGGCCAGAACCTCTATCGGACTGCGAATGAGGAAGACATTTGCACAGTCGGCCATCCAGCCGAGCTGCATGTCCGGCGTCATGTGATGAGCCATATGCTTCTGATAGAAGACACGCCGGCCGCCGGGAACCGGCCCGATCAGCGCCGCAATAACCCGCGCGGGGTCGGTTGGTTGGGCCGCCAGCACGGCCTCGCGCATGGGATGATCCGCGCCGCTGCGGATCAACCAGGCGGCATAGAAAGGCTCGTCCACGACCGCGGTGTCGGCGCGGTTCTCAAAGGACCGCATCATCGCCGTGGAGATATTGCGCGGCCCCGACCACATGGCGATGCGAATAGGCTTGTCGCCCACTAGGCCGCCCCCCCCGCCGCCTCGGCGTCCTTCAGCTCATTATAGAGCCCTGTCAGACGTCGGGTGACGGGCCCGGGTGAGCCGCGCATCCCATGGCCGTCAATAGACTTAACCGGCGTGATCCCACCCAGGGTGCCGGTCACGAAGGCCTCGTCCGCCGCCCGGGCATGTTCCAACTGAAAATCACCGAGGTGAATAGGAAGGCTGTTGGCTTGGGCCAGGGCGATGATGTTCCCTCGTGTGATCCCGTTGAAGCAGTAGTCGCCGCGCGAGGTGAAGACCGCGCCGTCCTTCACCCAGAAGAAATTTGTGGCGTTGCAGGTCGACAGATGACCGTGGGGATCGAGCATTAGCGCCTCATCGCCGCCCGCCTCAATGGCCTCCAGCAGAGCCATGATCAGGCTCAACCGACTGTGGGAGTTGAGCCTCATATCGAACATGTCCGGGCCCGTGCAGCGGATGGAGGCGGTGCGCAGCGCCAGGCCCCAGCCAGGCGGCCTTTGCGGAGCGGCCTTGTATTCGGCTGTGACCACGATGGTCGGCCGTCCCAGGGCATTGCGCGGGTCCTGGTTCACCGCGGTCTTGACGCCGCGCGTCACCATCAGACGCAGGTGGGCGCCATCGCTCATCCCGTTGGCCTGAACGGTGCGGGTGAGGGCCTCCTCCACCGCAGCCCGTTCGAGCCCCGCCATGCGGATCTTTGCGGCTCCAGCCATGAGACGATCCAGATGGGCCTCCAGAAACATCAGACGGCCCTTATGCAGCCGCAGACCCTCCCAGACCCCATCGCCCATGGTAAACCCGGCATCGAAGATGGAGACCTTGGCTTCCTCCCGCCGCACGAGCGCGCCATCCACATAGATCAGCACATCGGCGTTGCGGGGGTCCTCGGCGAAATCCTGACTTCCAGCCAATGCAGAGGCTCTCCCTTGACTTACGCCCCCTTCCCTCGGCACGAGCGGGGCCAATAAAAGCGCTTCGCTCGGGAGACCCCAAATATGAAACGCGCCGCCATCGTCTCGCCCATTCGCACCCCGGTGGGCAAGTTTCTAGGCGCCCTGGCGAGCATTCCGGCGGGCGAACTGGGCGCGGTGATCCTGAAAGCCCTTGTGGAGCGGACGGGCATCGACCCCGAGCGCATCGATGATGTGATCTTCGCCCAGGGTTATGGAAGCGGCGAGGCGCCCTGTATCGCCCGCTGGTCGGCCCTGGCGGCGGGTCTGCCCATTTCCGTGCCCGGCTATCAGCTTGACCGGCGCTGCGGCAGCGGCCTGCAGGCTGTCGTCGACGCCGCCATGATGGTCCAGACCGGCGCGGCCGATGTCGTGGTGGCGGGCGGGGTCGAGAGCATGAGCAATGCCGAATACTACACCACCGATATGCGCGGCGGCGCGCGCGCCGGCTCGGTGACCCTGCATGACCGCCTGGCCCGTGGGCGCGTCATGTCACAGCCCATTTCGCGGTTTGGCGTGATCACCGGCATGGTCGAGACCGCAGACAATCTGGCCCGCGATTATCAGATCTCGCGCGAGGCCTGCGACGAATATGCCGCCGCGAGCCACCAGCGGGCCGCCGCCGCCTGGGCCGCCGGCAAGTTTGACGACGAGACCGTGCCGGTGGAGGTGCCTCAGAAGCGCGGCGCCCCGGTGGTCTTCGCCAAGGATGAGGGCGTGCGGGCCGACGCCACGCCCGAGAGCCTGGGCGCCCTCAAGGCGCTGGAGGCCGGGGGCGTGGTCACCGCCGGCAACGCAAGCCAACAGAACGACGCCGCCGCGGCCTGCCTGGTCGTCGCCGAGGACAAGCTGGAGGAGCTGGGCCTGGAGCCCATGGGCTATCTCGTGGGATGGGCGGCGGCCGGCTGCGAGCCCTCCCGCATGGGCATCGGCCCCGTCCCCGCCGTCCAGCGCCTCTTCGGCCGCACCGGCATGGACTGGGACGATATCGGCCTGGTGGAACTGAACGAAGCTTTCGCACCCCAGGTTCTGGCCGTGCTCAAGGGGTGGGGTTGGGACGAGCGTGACCGCCTAAACGTCAACGGCTCGGGCATTTCCCTTGGCCACCCCATCGGCGCCACTGGCGGGCGCATCCTCGCCAACCTCCTGCGGGAGATGAAGCGCCGCGATGTGAAGTACGGTCTGGAGACCATGTGCATCGGCGGCGGCCAGGGCATCGCGGCGATATTCGAGGGGGCGTAAACGTCACAAAGGGAACAAGCCGTGAGACCTGAGGCCGCCGCACTATCCCTGATCCTAGCCCTCGCGGTCGCGACCGTTGGCGATCCCGCCCGCGCCCAGACGCTTGACGCCGCCGCGCGCCTAGGGCCGCAGGAGGCCGACGGCTATACCCGCTATGAGCTTCTGGCGCCGGGATCGGGTAAGTTCCGGATCATCTATGACATCACCGCCGCGCGGCCGGGGGCCATGGCGTTTTTCAATCCTATCCGCAAGGGCAGCATCGCCTCGGACGAGAGCGTCACGGATCTCGCGACGGGCGCGCCGCTGAAGTTCGGCGTGGTGAGCGGGGTCCAGGCCAAGGGCCCTGAATTCCCCGACGCGGACCCCACACAAGACTATATCCGCGTCGAGCTGTCGCGGCCGGTTCCCGCCGATGGCGGGGGCGGCCGCATCCTTATCGAAAAGACCTATGAGGACACCCGCAGCTATCACATGGATGGCTCTGACCTGATCTTTGATCGGCCGCTCGGCATTAAGCGCAACGCCGTGGTCCTCCCCGCTGGCTATGCCCTGGTCTCCTGCAACTACCCCTCCCAAGTCGCGCGGCAGGCGGATGGGCGCCTGAGGATCAGCTTTCTGAACAACACGCCGGCCGAGGCGCCGCTCATCATCCGTGCGAGGCCCGCCGAGCTAGGCCCCGCGACACCTCTCAGCGCCAAGGTCGACGAGCGCGCCCGTCAGACGCGCGACATTGTCTACTTCTTGAAACCGCCCGAGACCCACGCCTTCGCCATCTACCATGACTACACGGAGGATCGGCCCGGCGTCGGCCGCTATATCAATGAGGTGCGCGCCGGGAGCGAGGTCTCCGATCCCTCGGCGCGCGATCTGGACACTGGGGCCGCCATTTCCGCGAGGATCCTGAAAGGCGCGGAGATCACCGCCGCCGGGGTAAGTGATCCGGACCTGAGCGATGTGGGGTGGCAGACCGAGATCGTCCTCTTCAGCTTCCCGCCTGTTCGGCCCGGCGGCTCCCTACGCCTTCGTATGTCCGAGACCTATGCCGATCCGAAGGGCTACAGGCTGGAGGGAGATGAACTCTTCTTCGACCGGACCTTCGGGCGCCCGGCCAATGCCGTCGTCCTCCCGGCCGGATGGCGCCTGACGAGCTCGCTCAGCCCCGCGGTGATCAGCGAGATGCCCGATGGCCGCACGCGCCTCGACTTCCTCAATCCCCGTGACGACCAGCTTGAAGTGAGGATTACCGCCGCGCGGGCGCCGTGACCGTCCGAAGAGGTCGCGCCCGCCGTCCCGCGCCTATATGATGCCCGAAACCACACTTAGGCGACGCCAGACATGACACTTACCGTTATTATTGCCGGCCTCACCGCCATCATTGTCATGGGGATAGGCGGCGTCATGACTGATGTGGGGCCCTGGTATCGGGACCTGAACAAGCCTTCGTGGAACCCGCCGAACTGGCTCTTCGGCCCCGCCTGGGCGGTGATTTTGGGGCTCGCGGCCTGGGCCGGCGCCCTGGCCTGGCTTCACGCGGCGACAGCGTCGCAGCGCGACATGATCATTGCACTGTTCGGGGTGAATATCGGCTTCCAACTGGCCTGGAGCCCGCTGTTCTTCAATCTGCGCCGGCCCGACTGGGCTCTGATCGAAGTGCCTTTCCTCTGGCTGTCGGTGATGGTCTTGATCATCGTCCTGACACCCATCTCGCCGCTGTCAGGCTTGCTTCTGACGCCCTATGCCCTCTGGGTCGCCTTCGCGACGGTGCTGAACGCCATGATCGTGCGGATGAACCCGCCGTTTTCGGGACAGGCGCGCGGAAAGAAAGCCGCGTAACCAAGTCCGTCCCACGCTCGCAAGCTTGCCTTCAGGCGGCGGTTCCCCTATGAGCCCCGCTTTCTGATTGAGCGGCCTGGCCAATACGGCATGCCATGGCGGCTCTTATCTGCGGTCCCTTAACAAGAGGACGGTGGCTCCTTTACCGGAGCGCCGAAGCGAAATGCCAAAACTGAAGACGAAGTCGGGCGCCAAAAAGCGCTTCAAGATTACCGCCACCGGCAAGATCAAGGCCGGCGTGGCGGGCAAGCGGCACCGGCTGATCAGCCACAACGCCAAATATATCCGCACCAACCGCGGCACCAAGGTCATGGCCAAGTCGGACACCGCGACGATCATGACCTACCTGCCCTACGGCTTGTGATCGGGAGCTGATCAACCATGGCTAGAGTGAAACGGGGCGTCACCGCCCACGCCAAGCACAAGAAGGTTCTCGAGCAAGCCAAGGGCTTCTGGGGCCGTCGCAAGAACACCATCCGCGCCGCCAAGGCCGCTGTGGA
>Ga0116230_10002829_pt1 | contig 16775 bp, 16 predicted proteins | sample S1TSphfallax_3_FD_88678 | JGI IMG/M metagenome (GOLD analysis project Ga0116230, IMG submission 88678) | Host-associated microbial communities from peat moss isolated from Minnesota, USA - S1T2_Fd - Sphagnum fallax MG | ecosystem: Host-associated > Plants > Peat moss > Unclassified | place...
AGGGTTTCTTTTCATTTTTCTTTGGTTCCCAATGTGTTCCCCAACATAATATTACAATGTGTTCTTTCTCACTTCCACCTATTAAGACCCCTAGAACCCCACCCCCACCCCCTCCCCCCTCCATGAAAAAAATAAAAATCATGACCAGATGCTCTACAAGGAACGGGCAGTGACTAGAAGAATCTTCCAAACACTGCCCAATTTTTGTCCACACAGACAGACAAACAGACAGACACGTCCAAGAAGGCACGTTGAACACGAAAACCACACCCTGTTCACACGGATTCAAAATATACCGTCCCGAACAGACGGACAAACTAAGTGAATTAATATATATTATTTTAAATAAATTACATGACTATTATTTAATTCACTTGATGTTGTACTTTCCTACCTACTTACTTACCTGCATAAGTAAGTAGGTCCTATTTTTCTACCTACCTATGGTTATGTACCAACCTATATAGTTATTAAAAAAAAAAATTAATTTTTTTTTCAAATTTCCAATGAATATGCCATGTGGCAATTTTTTTATTATGTCACATGTCATAATTTTAAACCATCATCAATAATCGTAATAAACGATGAAAATTTTATATCCAAACATCTTCATAGTGCCATGTGTCAAATTTTAATGGTTGGTTGAAAATTAATAATGTCAACATGGCATCATGGCTATAGTTGTAGTGGAGTTCCAAATTAGTTGAAAATCAATTGTGTCAATAGAGTTGCAATTGAAATACCATTGAATTGCAATGTGTTGCACCATATATATAGTGAGTTGTTACTTTTGTAATTTGTCCAATAACATTCATAGTGTAAAAATATAGTGAATTGCAAGTGGTCATTACAATTCAAAAATTGAGTTGTAAGGCCAATTGCAAAACACCCCTTTTTTCACAATGAAATTAAATTTTAGAAGAAATACAAATAAGAATCTTGGTTAGTTTCATCTTCTAAGTTAGTTCTTAGTTTGGTTTTATGAGTAACCAATCAACCTAGGCCTACATGACCAATCCCCTATTGAAACCAAATGGACATCAATGTTTTAAAAATGACTTTTCGAATGTTTGTTTCTTTATTTTGTATACATTATAGGTGGAAGAATTGTCTTGAATGTTTGGATAGCCAACTCCTTAATAATGTTTTTGAAAAAAATTAAAAGTTCAAAATCTTAAAAGCAGTTCTTGATAAGAGTTTGTGGATATGGCATTGGTCATTTTAAATTGTCTTGTGGCAACAATGGCTTGAATGTTTTAGATAAGAGCCCTTTGATTCCGAACATGCTTTCTAATGCAAGAAATGAATTCAAACTTTGGCATGGAACAACAATAATATTATTTGCTTGTCAAGGACATATTTGAGTTGGTCAAATTTTGTGTCCATTACTTGTGAATTTAAGGTGAAAAAATGTGCCACTTTGCACATGGCAAATAGAAAGGATGTCGCATGTTGCTTGGGAGTATTACAAGGCTATTGAACATTGAACCCCATTGAAAATTTGGGATCATAAATGATGGCAAACATTATGTGTGTTTGTGTAATTTTTCACAAGATGGTTCCAAAAGGTGAGAGCATCGAGTTAAATCTAGAGCCTTTATTTAATGGCCAAACAATGGAATGGATATATGGATTAACATTTGCACAATATGTTTAAGGTACCAAAGAAATTTTAATTTTAAATAACCATTTCAATTTCAAGAATTATCTTATAGAACATTTATGGGTTCTCAAAGGGAATCTTTATTGACATCAAATAAAAATATGAATGTTACTCAATTCCATGCATTTTTTTGGTTTATTTGCTATACATTGATGTCTATGTGCCTCAAGCTATTTGTCTATTGCATCTCACAATTTTGCATGTCTTGGGTTGATTTTACAAGATTCAATGGAAGATTTACGTTTGAAAGATTGGTAACTATCGCTACAATCAACATTTCCAAGTTCACACATAGGTGAACATTGTTGGTGTTGCATGCCATGTGACCAAATCATTGTTGTCACATTATAGGTGGCTAGGATCATGCTTGGGAGATTTGTTGTTGTTATTGTTGCGTTAGGTGTGGTGAAGCTTGCACTAGAGAAATGTGTGGTTATTGTCACATTGCAAATGGTTAAGTTGAACCTAGTTCAAAGCTTTTTGAATCATGTTAACTTCCTAAGGTTGAATTTTTATTGGCAAGCTTCCTCAAAGCATAGTCAAACCTTTGGCGATAATGAATAGTGCCATCATGTTTTGATCCTCAAGAATATAAGTTTTTTGTAATGTTGTGGCAATTATGTCTATGTACAACTACTTTTGCTTGAGCTAACATTGCACATTTGATCAATTTTCACATGTTTGATTTGAGGACCTTTCCCTAAGTTTGATTAGGTTGTGGGGATGTTGGTATAATGGATGTTGGGATGGTGTTAACTTCAATGATCTCCACCTCGACTTGACCAAGTTATCATGTTGCAAAATGTGACCATTTCATGGGTGGAATCTTATATTGTTATTTCACATCAATCAAACATGGGATCTCTTATAACAATATGTAACATTGCAAGAAGGTGAAACTCTATTGTTAATCTTGTTTTCTTTTATAATAAATTTGCAAACTTTTTTGCATAACATCCTTTGCACTTGATCCATATTTGTTCAATGTTCCCACAACTTTGTCATGCCTAATAAATTTGGTTACATCACATTTGATGATGCTACATTTAGATTCAAGTGACCTTGTTGATTTTTTTTGTAAACTTGATTGTGGATGTTTTTTGTAGTGATCACAAATTCAATCCTAAAAATTAATATTCCTTTGCCCATTTCCATGTTTAAGTATTGTGAAACATGCAAAAAAAGGGTGATAAAGTTGGATTGCTTCTATGACTACAAAGTTCTTGCATTTCCTCCCTCATGCTAATGTTAAATTGTCTTGCACAATTTTTCTAATGCTTTGTAGCAAATATCTTTTTATTGAAGACCTTTGACCAAGCTTGTAAAGGCTTGGGGGTGCTTGACACATTATCTTGGTGCAAGATGACAAATTAGAAGAGGATTTTTAATGTGGCCTCCTTGTTTTCTAAAATTTTGAATTATAGGTGGGGTTTGGAAATTGATGAAAGTACTAGCTAGGCTGTCAAGTTACCAACATTAGAAGGCTTTGATGTGTGAAGATGTTGTTCTTTTGTATTGCAAGCCCATGTCATGACCACATTATCCTTTCACAAAGAAACACATTCTTGGAAAATTGGAAGCATATTTAAGTTGTTTCCTTGAATTTAAGGATGACAATCAAAATATAGAATGGGACTATGCCAAAGTAATAATAGAGGAAAAAACTTAAATTTTCTCTTCAACATCGGACGATTTGAGTTTCCTTGTTTCCTATGCTTTGCCTATGTCTACTTGTTTACCTACAGTCTACTTATGTTATGGAATACCTAAAGACTAATTAGAGGGCTACTTAGGGCCTAACTAAGGAATCCAATGAAACACCTAAAAACCTACCGAGGTTATGTGAATAATGGTTACAAGAGGCCTCTTGTAAGTATAAGCTACCTCCCACTCCTACAGCCTCACAATTGATGTGCTTTAAAATGGGTAAGGCTGATGGGTGGGGGACATTCCTGAAATTCATGGCTACACGCTACAGCCTCCTTCTAGGTCCATTATTGTGGGAATGCCCCAACCATTGGGCCCTACCCTACACAAAAGGTTCTGTACCTTGCTGAATAAGTTGTATGAGAGGCAAACCTTTGGATGTGTAGGGTCTAATTTCTAGAGGTGAATTCTTCAGAATGAAAGTCTCCTCCCCACATGGATTTTGTGGAGGAAAGACTCTGCTTCTTTTCTGAATTGAAAAATGACAGTCTCTTCCCCCAATCTCATAGCTACGTGCTGTAATACCATGGCAAGTTCAACATTTCAATGTTGAATAATAATATTATTAAGATTCAACATCCAAAGAAAAAAACTCCTGAATATTTTAAGAGATCTTATGTTGTCCTTCACTAACAAATTCTCTTTGAAAAAATAGTTTTGGGAAATTTCAACTAAAAATATAACATAAATAGTGTCAAAGCTGCCAAGGCACTTTGGGTGACTACATATGAGAACAGGAATGATCACTATAGATTTGAATATCTATACCTTGGAGATCTCCAAGATATTCATATGAAGTTGCTCAACTTCCTTCCTTGGTCATTTGCTTCGAACACTGACAACCTCTGAACAGACTTATAGGCAATGCTAGTGACACCCCTGCAACATATTGACACATGAGACTCGTGATGCCCACATGAATCTCCCCACATGAATCTTGTGACAATTATAAAGATGGTTTCACTACTGTGGGACTCAATAAGGTGCTGTGCGGCATCAATGCCAACCAGCTCTTTTTCATGAGATGATCTATTGAACACAAAAGGCAGCTTCAGCCAAAATAAAATAAAAATTCAAGGAAAGTACAAAGAACCTAAAGGCTATAGTCTAAATCTTTACCTTTTAGAAAGTGCCTAACAGTTAAACAATTAGCATAGGTGTCTGCAAATGCTTAGAATGCATAAAAACACTCACCTAAACTACCATCCAGATCGCACTTATCTAAGTGAAGCCCAAAGAATTATAAAAGTTGGAGAGTTGATAATGTCCATAACAATGGCCCAGTTTGTGCTCCTGCCATTAGCCTAGGCCAAAGACGGTGACTGACAGTTTTGGAAATAAAAGTTTCATGCAGCCAATGAGGATGCTCAGCATGCAGTCATGAGGGGTCCAGGTTTTTCCTTTTTGGGGCAGAAGGGAGGTTTATTTTCCCCCTTGTTCTCAATGTGTGCCCATGGGGTCCCCCAAGTTCCTAAGTTTGTTCCTCAAGACATTCCCAAAAGCACCTCAGTTTTATCCCATATGGTTTTGCTGAAAGTTCAACTCTCATGTATATAAAGTGAAAAAGTGGGCATACAGGAGCACATTTTTTTCAGTTTTGCAAGCCAGGTTCTAATGATATGCTTCTACTGAGTAGTGCCCCAGTGCTCAAAAAAAATTGGTGATGGGCCAATCAATATGGCTCCTTCAAAAAATAAGAAAGAAAGAAGGTGTGAGCACATCCATGAACTAATTAATATGAATCACACATATCCTCACAGACAAATCAGGGGACCTCTAATCTGTAACTAAGTACATGGGCATGTGTTAGGTATTGCTCGATGCTGGATAACTTTTTTTATATATCTGTAAGTAAGTACGTAGTACATGGGTACTGTGCTAGCTGTGTACACAGATCAGCTCCATGCAGAATTAAGTTTACACTTTAAATTACACTCCAAATAATGATTTAAAGCAGAAAAGAGGTTGGTGCCAGGAATATTTGCAGGTTCTGATATAAACTGGGTATTCAATATGTACATGCCCGACCTGTGCTTGACCCCATTGCACCCCAGGCTGTGCTGTATTCAGCCACTCAACAACAGAAAAAGCAAAGGTGATGACCAGAGTGGCAGTGCAAGATTGGTGCATACTTACCAGAAAGACAACTAAAAGAATGTTGGCAAGATCTGCAAGAAGATCTAAGCAATCATGCACATCCTTCTTCACTTTGTTCTTAGACCGTCCAAATGTGACAACTGAATTCAGGTATAATCAGGTATGATCAGTTTGTGTTGCAAATCTAACTAACTAGCTTTAAGAATCCAAGAGAATCACAAAATGATCAGCTTGTGCTGGGGGATAACTAACTAGTCTAACCAGCTTTTAAAAATCTAGGCTAGCTAGTAGCCCTAAATTTCAACATTGCCTTTGCCATGCACAAGTTCATGAGTATATACAACAATGAAAATGAAGCAGGAGCTCATTCAGCTCAACAATGCTTCAAATCTAGTATCTACATCCAACAGCAGTAGCTCTCAAGGTGAGGATTTGTTGCAGAATTTTCAGGAGTAACCCAAGTTACCAACCCAACCCAACCCATGATCTTTTACTGCTAATAATTTGGTTCCTGCCCTAGGTTGAAGATAAGGTAAGGGATTTGGGTATATGTGCATCCTCCTTCATATTGTTTGTTTATTTTGTACACAATCTTTTGTTTTGCGTTGTGTCAAGTAGGTGTACAAAACTAGTACGGTACAAATATTCTCTCTTGGGCTATGCATAATGAAGATGAAATTGGACCCAATTCAAGAATTGGATGTGGCTGCAAAGTTATTAGAATCCAAAGATTTTATAAATTCAAAGAATTATTCTTAGAACTGGATTGGAGTTTCAATCAATTTTTTTAAACATTCAAAAGTGAAAACAAAGGTTCCTTCGGAAAGGATGAATCAATCACCATTGGTGCAGACTCACCTAACTGACTTTATGAAACACTTTTGCCACAACAAATGGGAAGGAGATAGGTAAAGAAAATTGAACTGGAACAAAGCCTATGTTGGGATGCAAACCAATAACATGAGAAAGCACAACCTGAAAACAAATTTTGTTGGATTGATTTAAGTGAAACCAAAATTTGCTCCAAATAGTACATCCAATGCTGAATGCGTGCTCAACAAAATGCATGATAGAGAAGGGACTCTTCATCTATGGAACAAACCCAAAAAACTATAATATGTGAAAAGATCCACTTGGATTTAATTGAGCTTGTGCTTTACAATGGTGATAATTAGAAGGCACACTTGTCGGATGCGAAGAATTGGATTCTTCAACATGATGATGAAAAAGGGATTCTTTTTTGATACAAAAGCAATGTCAATAGATTTTTTTATAAAACAAAGAATTGAATTTGCACAATGTCCTATTGATGAAACCCTGCCAAACTTTATAAAAAGAAAGCACTCCAGAAAGGGAGAGAAAAGGAAACAAAGTGCAAGGACCAGAGTCCAGGCAGGCAAAAGAGCCCCAAAGAAGTTTGGGAAACAAGAGTTGATTGATTTGCATATTGAGGCTCCTCGTCGTGGTCGCGAAAAAATTGTATAGCAAAGTGCAGTTGACGGGTGGGAAAGCAACTGGCTCCATTTTCCGACACTAGGAAAAATTGAGTCCCAGGGAAGGTTTTTTCAATCCCCGGAAGAGAGGAATCTTAGACATTAAGGAGCTCGGAAGTTCACTGGGCTTCAAAGCAGCGCTGGAACAAGAGTCGCCAGTCAAAGAGAGCTGCTGTATGTCTGATAGAGTTGGAGTGGGGCTCGGGTCCGAGTATCTCAGGCGTTATAGTATCGGGGTGCATGCAAACCCCTGTGAATGGACTCACGTGCGCAGGCGTCGACGATTTGCTCATGCCACTCGACCGCCATCGCTGACATCAATTGCGATGCGCAGACATCAACCCAGTGTACCCGCATGAGCTCATGTGGTGCAGCAGGCTGCTTACAACCGCAGCCAGCTTCAGGCGAGGACGTGGACCTCGGATACGAGCACGAGCAGCCGGACGAGCAGCAGCGGCAGCAGCAATCTGATGAGCATCACAACTGCCCGGCGTTGAAGCCACCGCCATTCCTAGACTCCCGGCTAGACTCTACCGACACTGTTGCAGCGGACAGTGCTGTCAAGGGTACTATCCGAAATTCTCTGCGAAAACTCTTTCTCGCACTTGCATCTTGGCTACAAAATTTTCAATTCCGACTCGTGTTTCCTCTTAGCTAAATTTGAGTAATATAGTGTACAATTCATCATCCACAGCAACAGTCGATAGCTGGATTCGAGCTTGTAGAGAGCTGTAGATTCTGGGAATGTGCATCTGATCCAGCAAGAACCGGGATGCGAGATTCTCGTCCGTCGGTGGCGCTGAACAAAGGGGAAAGTGGGTGGGTGCTGATGGTGGTGCAGCTGGGTCAGGCGTGAACCTGGGGTTGAGGTCGCATTCAGCTGCGCATCCATTGGATCCGTTGACACCCACGGAGATTGCTGTGGCCATAGCTAGTGTTAGAGCGGAAGGAGACACCCCTGAAGTAAGCAAGCGCCGAGAGGCCGATCGGATCCATCCTTGCACCCATCAATTGTTGTTGCAGACGCAATTAATTCAAGGTTGCGCTTTGTGAAGTAGAGACTGGTGAATTCATCATGTGTTGCATGTTGTTTGGAATTCCAGCAGCTTCCAAGAGCGATGAATTAATTGTGTAAGAACTGTTGCAGGTTCGTGATGGCATGCGCTTTGTGGAAGTGGTACTGAATGAGCCTGGCAAGAATGTGGTTGCACTAGCAGATTCTCACTTCTTCCCACCATGTCAGCCGATGCTGTTCAGATCCAAGGCTTCAAAAGCTACGGCAACCATTTCTTCATTGCAGCAGCAGCAGCAACAGCAGCTACCACCACGACAGGCAAGGCTAGTGGTGTACAACAAGAAAACCAACAAGACCAGTATCTGGTTAGTGGAGCTAAGTAATCAAGTGTTAAATGCTCCAAGTGCTGCTCACCGCCATCATGCCAAAATCCTTTCTTCTGTTGTGGTACCTGATGTCCAACCTCCCATGGTAAGAAAGCTGCAACTACAACATGTATTCCTCTGCTCATCTTGTTTGTCTCTGAAGTACATGCAAGTTTCATAGTGACAAAAAAAATGAAAAAAAAATGCTTGTGCTGATCTCTTCATCATATCGTACAACAATGTGCTGTTGCTGGAGAAGACATGATGATGACAGCAACCTTTGCAGCTGGCACACATGGGTGAGTCACGTTACAAATCCTGTTTGTGAATGAGAGCTGCACAGGATGCAGATGAGTATGCAGAATGTGAGGCGACAGTGAAAGGGCATGGACCTTTTGTGGAGGCAATGAAGAAGCGTGGAATTGATGATATGGAGCTTGTGATGGTCGATCCATGGTACTATCTTTCTTTCTTTCTTTCTTCTGGGAAGTTTTTGCCACTGCAGAAAAGTTCTGTTTTGCAGATGGAATGATCCACAGTTTCTTTCTTGAAGAGCTTTTCATCACCAAGCAGCTATGATGCATAGCTGCATTTTCAAACAGCATTATGGAATTCAGAGAAGAAATGGACACCTATTCATGTTGGTTGCAAGCAATGGACATGGAATTGACAAATTTATTTTGTGGTTGGCTGCCATGGGGTACCTATCATCTGCAGGTGTGTAGGTTACTATGGAGAAGAAGATGCTCCAAGTCGAAGGTTAGCAAGGCCTCTAGTGTTCTGCAAAACACCAGGTGCTTGTCCCCTTGAGAATGGGTATGCACGGCCAGTGGAGGGCATCCATGTGCTGGTGGATATGCAGCAAATGAAGGTTTGCAGTTGGGCCTTTTGTTTGTCTCCATGGTGTGGTTGTTGCGTTTGTCTTGGTGCTCAAAATTACTTTGTTTGTTACCACCACCACCACCATTGCAATCCAAGAGCTCTAAGTATATGAGATCAACATCTGAACTCATGTAGAAAAGTATGAGAAAGATGACGGCAGTTGATTGACACTTGACTTGCAGGTGATTGAGTTTGAAGACAGATATCTTGTGCCACTTCCGCCTCCAGATCCTCTACGAAACTATACAGCTGCTGCTTTGCGAGGAGGAGTGGATCGGACTGACATCAAACCCTTGCTAATCTCCCAGCCTGAAGGACCCAGCTTCCGAGTAAATGGCTATGCAGTGGAATGGCAAAAGGTGAATGTTTTTGGTAACCTGTAGGATTCTCAGCAAATATGCTATGAGTTGTGTGTAAGAAGGTTTTTGAATCTTCTCTGGGCTGAAAGTTGTGGATATGCTTCATGCTATCATGACTTGCAGTGGAACTTTCGAGTTGGCTTCACACCAAGAGAAGGATTGGTCATCCACACTGTAGCTTACAATGATGGTATTCATGGTAGACGCTCGATAGCACATCGCCTCAGCTTTGTGGAAATGGTTGTACCATATGGTGACCCCAAAGATCCCCATTATCGGAAGAATGCATTTGACATAGGAGAAGATGGCTTGGGCAAGAATTGTCACTCTTTGAAACGGGTTAGTGTGGTTCTTGGCCTTTCTCTTGATCTGGTGATATGCATACTTCTGCCAGAGGCATGGGAGTAAAATTTTTGCTTACATCTGGCCTTTTGTAATTTGTAACTACTTGAATCTAGTTTCGCTAAATCTAGTGACATGAAATGAGGGACACAGGAGATTGTATGCTTGACTTGATGATTGCAGCATCAAATCTGCAGGGGTGTGATTGTCTTGGGTACATCAAGTACTTTGATGCACACTTCACAAACTTCCATGGAGAGGTTGAGACAGTCAAAAACTGTGTGTGCATGCATGAAGAAGATCATGGCATTATGTGGAAGCATCAGGACTGGCGTACAGGATTTGAAGAAGTTCGCCGATCCCGTCGTCTCACAGTCTCTTTCTTCTGCACAGTTGCAAATTATGAATATGGGTTCTACTGGCATTTCTACCAGGTATCGTGGTGTGATTGGTTTCTGAGTTCATGTTCTTCAGCAAACCATCTTGTAAGGTCCATTGTAAAGAGTAATCTCTTTTCAAAGAACTCATTGTACAAAGAGCAAGGCTAGGTCAGATGAGAGATTCACATATGCTACTGGACCAAGGCTCAGAAGCCTCATCAGAGGAGATAAGTACCCTTCTACTATCTCACTGGTAGACAGGTACTCTGACATTTCTCTATGTTGGTTGTTGCAGGATGGTAGCATGGAGGCGGAAGTGAAGCTGACAGGTATTCTCAGCTTGGGGGCATTGAAAGCAGATGAACATCGCCGACATGGTACTCTTATTGCACCTGGGTTGTATGCACCAGTACACCAACACTTCTTTGTTGCACGATTGGACATGGCAGTCGATTCTCAACTAGGGGAAGGTTTGAATCAGGTACCGATTACAGATATACTCCTCAACAGACAGAAAGTAGTGTTGGATTTTAGTAAAACAACTTAGCAATTCTCATGTCATGATTGCACAGAAATTAACATAGAGTTTTTCATGCATCATCATCAGGTTGTTGAAGTGAATATGACGACGGAGGAATCAGGTCCTCACAACCCTCACAACAATGCATTCTATGCTAAGGAGACAATTCTGCGGTCTGAGCTTGAGGCTCAACGAGACTGCAACTCACGTACTAATCGCCATTGGCTTGTACAACTCTACTTTCTTCATGGCCCTTTTTTTGTAATAATTGTCCTCTTGGACCATCCTCCTTCAGTTTGGTTATTGAAGCAAAACTTAGTCTGCAACTTTGGGAATTTAACTTCCAATTTTTGACAAAGATGATGTTGCAACAGGTACGGAACACAAGAAAACTCAATCGCACAGGGCAGCCGACAGGTTACAAGCTGATGCCAGACTCCAATTGCCTACCTTTAGCAGGTTCAGATGCCAAGTTTCTCCGGAGAGCTACATTCTTGAGTCATAATCTATGGGTCACACAGTACAACAGGGATGAGTGCTTTCCAGGTGGTGAATTCCCAAACCAAAATCCACGAGTTGGTGAAGGCCTGGCTACGTGGGTTAAGCAGGACCGGAGACTTGAGGAGACTGACATTGTCCTCTGGTAAAACAAGATTCCTCAAACCTCATGAACAAGTAAGTTCCCCTTTCAACTGCAATTGGGACTTCGATCGCAACCTGACATGCCTGCGGCTTCTGGTGTATGGGTGCAGGTATGTCTTTGGTGTGACTCATGTGCCACGGTTGGAGGACTGGCCAGTGATGCCTGTGGAGCACATTGGCTTTCGTCTAAAGGTTAAATAATTATGACTTTGACCTGAACCAAACTACTGGATTGCAGATCCCAACACTAAACTCAGGCCCATAGACTCTGTTGTGATGTTTCCATATCTGCTTTTTGTCTTACACCATACTGAACACAAAGATATTGCATGAAACTGATGGGATTGAACCTGACATATGCTTTGCAGCCAGATGGGTTTTTTGATTGCTCACCTGCCATTGACATACCTCCAAGCAAACTTGAAGTGGTGGAGGACACACATCACAAAGAGCAGGTGACTGTAAAGGGGGTCACACAGTCTGACACGTTAATAGCAACTCTTATCTCCAAACTGTAGTCAGAAGTTTTGTCCTAGCATTTGGCAGACATGGGTGAAAGGTATGTTGAATGGAGAGAAAGGTACAATGAGGTTGCAAGCAACAGTGTCAGCAAGGCACAGAAGAAACTAGACAGATCTGCATTTGTTACAAGTATGCTGAAGGGCACTTCCTTCCTTCCCCAGTCAGGAAACAAGTATTCCCCAACCAAACTTCCTTAACCGGCAGTCAGGCACCAAAGTGTTCCCCAACCAAACATGGCCTCAAGGTGGATAAGACATTAATAGCCTCATTTGGGTGGAGAAGCAAGCAGCAATTGTATGCTGCATAAAGCAAGTGAGAAGTTGCAACAAGTAGATAATAGGCTAATGCTGCTGCTACTTCTTTTATTTGTTGTGGATTTCAAAATCCCTTTTGTATATCTCCTTGTATACCACACAACCCCCCCAACCCACACTCTGATGCATCAGAGGGATGATTTCCAATAACAATTATGATCAATTACTGCATTAAGAAGATATGAAGATTGTGTGTCCTTATGATGGTGGTAATCATGAGAAATTTCTCCTCATGATCTATGTATGTTTACTTTTGTGATGTAACCTTTACCTCATGCTTTATGATGTGTAATGTAAAGTGAACGGGTGTGGGACATTCAAAAAATGCGGGGTCAGATTTGGTGGCTACTGCCTCATCCTAGGCCCATCTTGAGACAAGAGGGAATGGCTATTAAAACAACAAATAGCAAAGGAAGCAGCTGAAATTGCTTTCTTATGTGACAAAACAGACTACCGAGCAAGCAATCTCACCATACTTACCAGCCAAGAAAGAAAATCAAACACAACTCCATTTTGGGATTACATGATTATGTACTAATTGGTCAAGATTGTGTCCAAGTTTCTTCTCACTCTTTGTAATTCATTTGTTTGTTGCAATGGTAAGAGTAATTGTAAACACATTAAAACTGCAATTTGAAGTGTCTAATTGCAAGAGAAATGGCCTAGAATCCTGAAATCAATGCACCTAATAATGTACACAAACTGAATGAGGGGAATTTGGCTGCAGATGGTAGTAGCTTGCAACTGATAATACTTTAAAAACTAAGACAAAATGTTGGAACTTATGCTGTAGCTTTAGAAAACTCAATCACAATTATAGCAAAACCCCAGATTCACTGGTAGAATGCTTTTTGGTGAAAACAAAAAATATAAGAATCTTTGTGATTTTCTTTCCATCACTTGTACAAAGCTTTTGGTTGTGACCAAATTACAACTGAGTTTTAATTATGTGTTTTCCTCCCCTCTTTCAGTCATACACCAGAATAGACGTTCCTTCCAACATTCATGCTGCGTTTAGAGTCCACTAGTTGCTCCACCACTGCAGGGTCTGTTAAAGAGCTACTGTCACCCTGCACAGCCCAACAGCAGGATTCAGAGACTTGCAACTCTTTGTGGTGTAGATGGGCAGCACTACTGCACTTGATCAAGAAGCCCACTAAGATGTCTTCTATGAGTCTGCATACCAATAGGGATAAATAAATGCAAAGCATGAGTCCCTCTTGTGCAAATTTCAAAACCAATTAATTCTAAGTCAGGTTGTTTCAGGGTTCTTCTCTTGGAAAAAAAAACAGATGTCAGGATGCGTACAAAATCATCAAACTGGTTTGCTGCAATGTTGCGCAAGAGCCTTCGCAGTATTTTCCCGCTTCGGGTCTTTGGTAGTGCAGGTGCCCAGTGAATTACATCTGGTATTGCAAAGGATCCAATCTGCTCCAAAAACCAAAAAAAACAACCGCAGGGGAGAGTGAACCATTACATCTGGATTTTCCGTACTGTTACTATTACTCTACAGATCAGTTGTGGGTCCATGGAAAACAAAAATGCACAACACTTTGAGGATGTTCATTCACACCATTAATAGCTTTACCATCATTTAGCAAATCTGTAAACAGATGACAACAAGATCCAGATTTTGTCAAAGGCCCATTATGAACTAGAGTTCATGTTGACAACTGATGCTTTGCTGAGGTTTTGAGAATACCTCTTTTCCGACATGATCCATGATGGCTTTCTTGAGTTCATCTGAGGGAGTGACACCATCCACCAGCACTACAAATGCATAAATACCTTGTCCCTTCAACTGCCATCATCCAATGATGCCACATAATCAGTTCTCTATAATCACCAAGGGCCCAGCTGCATGCAATTTAACTTGACCATTGGTGCTGATGACAGTATCAAGGTTATTTGATTTTTTGGCATGTCTAAGAAATGCACAAATTAGCATCATAAGACCATTTACAATTATCTCAAATATGTGACATACTGACCAAGGTGGCAAGCTGCTAGACTCATCTGCTGCCTATAGGGGTAGAGGAAAGTACTTCATTATCAAATGTGACTGCAGCTGCCTCTGCACATTGAGAATGAGAATCAAGTGCGGACTCCACCTCTGTGATGCTTATCTGGTGTCCACTGTCCAATGTGGGACATAGACATATTCATGGTCAGACAAACATCTATTTCAGCACTGGAATTAATACATGCCAAAAACAACTTCAGAACCATGAGATATCAATGACTGACAGAAACCTCATTCATAGTTTCAATACTTTCAAATTCCCATCAATCTACCAGTTTTGAGACCAATTTGGTGTTGACAAAGTATCAGTAAATCATCATACATTTTTAGATGCCACATGAACAACAATATTGTAAAAAGAATTTCCAGAAAGAAAGATCATGATGACGAGGAGTGGCAGAGAGAGAAATATTTTTGTTGCTACCTTATGTTGAGAACATCCTCAATGCGGCCTGTGAGAGTGATGTAACCATCAGTGTCACAGCGACACCCATCACCAGTAGCATACATGCCTAAGCATGTCCTGAAGTATGTTTCTTCATAACGCTTGTGGTCACCATAGAGAGACCGTGCAATCCCTGGCCATGGCTTCGTTATACACAAATAACCCTCACAAGGACCTTCCTGCTCTTTGCCCTGTTGATCCAGTATTGCTGGCTGTTTACCACCCACATATTATGTTAGCTCAGTGCCCTTCTCGATGATCCCTTTTGGTTATCATATCACATGCAATGAAAGCATAACCTAAGATGCAGGTCCACAATGCAAGTTGAGTAATCAAACAGGTAAGAGTGTATATTGTAAGATGTGCCTGAATGTATACTATGCTATGATTTTTTACCTGCACACCAAAGAAAGGAAGAGTTGCAGAGCCTGGTTTCAATGGCCACGCTCCTGGTAAAGGAGAGATCATGTTGGCCCCTGTCTCTGTCTGCCACCATGTGTCAACAATAGGACATCTGCCCTCTCCCACAACACCATGATACCATAGCCAAGCCTTGGGATTGATCGCCTCCCCACCAAATCCCAGTACTCGTAGGCTTGCTCTTGAATGCTTTTTCATATACTGTGTACAATGTAAACAACTCAATGCAAGCCGATGCAATGTAAACAGTTCAAACATGATAAGCTGATTTGGAGGCAAATTTATCTTGGTCAAACTGATTGAGCTTTTCCATTCAGGCATAATTTTTTTCAGATTTCAATGTCAAATCCAGATCTAAAGAACAGACTTTACCTTTTCATCAAGCATCTGCAAAGATCGAATCATGGTTGGTGCTGTGTAGAGGATTGTCACTTTGTGTTTTTCAATGATCTGCCACCACCTGCTTGGATCTGGATATGTTGGTACCTGAAATGTTTGAAAAGCCAAGTATCAAGTTACTACCTACTTTCCCCATTTAATTGTTATGTCATTTTGTTATTGTTTATACACTTGAGATGAATGTTTATGCTATTAGATTGCAACAATGTTTCTTCTTCATACCCCTTCAAAGACAACAATTGTCGCCCCATTCAGCAGAGGGCCATAAGCCATATACGTATGACCTGAGATCCAGCCAAAGTCACTTGTGCACCTGAAGCAAAAACCACTGGAAGTATCAGTACTCAAAAGTATCATTTTGACACAAAAATATGTAGTGAAAACAAAGCCTTCCAAAAACTCTTAAGTAATGCTGTACAGATGCACCAAAATGTCAAGAAGTTGCTCGTTAGCTGACAACAGGGAGGATAAGAGACCAGTGGATGTCGCCAGGATGATAATCAAACACAAACTTAAATGTCACTGCAGCATAGACCATGTAACCACCCACTGTGTGCACAACACCCTGCACATGAAAACAAAAGCAATTTAATTTGTGGTACCCTTGGTTCAGGAAGCTCTACAGCATCATGGGCCATTAACAGAAAGATGATCTATACCTTTGAGTTGGTGGAACTTGCTCTGCACACTTTGCAACAGAGTTTTGGGGAGAGAGATCCAAATAATGTACAATCTGAGAAGAGAACATGTAAGGATCATGTGAAGGATATAATACTAGGCACTTTATCTACCTTGGGCTTGCCTGTGGAACCACTCGTATAAAGAAGGAAAAGAGGGTCCTCTGCCTCCATCCATTCGATAGCTGCTTCAGTCTTGCACAATGTCACCTCATCCTGTCATATATGCATACAAAACAACCAAAATGGAAAAGCATCAGCATCAGCATGTGTACATGTGTAAATTGTGAACAAGCTTTACATCTTCATCATGGCTATTGGTGAGCTTCTTCTGCAGTTACACTGTCAGATAGTAGTTGAATACTCCAATGCATGCACTTGATATCTGAAAGAAAATCTTTGTGTGCTCGTGAGATGGAACAGCAGCACAGGAGTTACATCTGGAAACAAGATTGATGAACTTCACCTGCCACCACAAGTCACGCCCCGGAACCCAGGAAACCTGGTTCC
>Ga0116230_10002830_pt1 | contig 16775 bp, 16 predicted proteins | sample S1TSphfallax_3_FD_88678 | JGI IMG/M metagenome (GOLD analysis project Ga0116230, IMG submission 88678) | Host-associated microbial communities from peat moss isolated from Minnesota, USA - S1T2_Fd - Sphagnum fallax MG | ecosystem: Host-associated > Plants > Peat moss > Unclassified | place...
TAATGTCAAATTTAGGTTAATTCATAAAAAAAAATTCAAAACTAGAATTCATTCTACAAAAATTCAAAATTTTCAATTTCAATTGGTGTAAGTTCAAAATCTTTTATTTGCAAAAAATTAAAGACAAAATAAGAACAAAGATAGTTCATGTCAAATTATTTATTTTGATGGTTTTAGCTACTTTTATTCTAGTAATTTATCTCCTTTTCTTTTTATCCTTTGTTAATTTTGTTGCCTTTGCCTATTAGAAGGAAGAGATAGACTACACATTAGTGTAGGATTTGGCCATAAAATTTTGATTTGAACTTGTCCCAATCATTGACATTTCAAGTATTATGAGTGCATATGATGAATGGGCATGTTCCATAGAAATGCATATATTTAGATGAGAAGTTCTAGATCTAATAACAGAAGTTTGAAATTTAAATCTCTCATAAAAGCAAAGTCATTATGCAATTAGTCACTTATTCATTATCGGGTTTTTAGGTGTTAATCGTTTTTTTTTCCCCATCTTAAAGTCCTTTTAGACATAATGATAGGATAAATTGTGAGACCCCATCAGGTAACTTGAATAAGTTGTAAAAAATAAGTACTCATTTTCATTTTCTCTATTAACACACAACTAGACATAAAATATTGATAGCAAGATCTACATTGATAGCTTAGTGTTGTTAATGCATATCTTACATATTCATTACACTGTATGTTCATATATTGCATCATCATTCAATAATGCAAATGATAGTCCAAAATGATGCGAACTTTGAAATCTCCATTGGTCACACAATTTGTTCAAGTATTGTTAGATATACAACAACTTCAATATTATTTAAAGATCAAACCAAGATTTGATTTTGAGGAGGAACAAACTCCAAACAATGAAAAGAAATTTCATATGTTTTGATATATATGTATAATGCATTTGTCTTTCACTAATTCCAAATATCATGTACATGACATTACAAACTCAAAACTTGGGAAACCAAGTTAAGGTAAGATTAACATCTTAGTACTCGCAATTCATGAGGACACAATTTAATGATGCCAAATGGACCAAAAATGTTTGCATAAGAAAGATTAATGTCCTTTGATTGATGAAAGCATTCAAAACACATATCAAGAAAGGAGATACAAACTATAGATGTGCATTTCCAATAGGAATTAAGGTTGTGAATGTTTGCCAATGTTGTAAAATACCTTACTTGTTTCGATTTTTTTTTACTAACAAATTTTCAATATGCATGGTGTTTTACAACTTTGTTGATCCCATCAATATAGTCTTAAAACATCAAATCTCTTATCCACATGGTAATGAATTTGACAAGGTAGTGTAAGGTTTTGTGTTATGTTAATTACTTTCAATTCAAGGTGCCACTAATGGCACACAAATTGCCATAGAAAAAACCATCAAAAAGTCAAAAGTCCATCCCACCAACTGTTATTCATCTACAAAAGCAATGGCCATATAAGCAATTGAAGATTAAAAAATGAAATTTCTTAATATGTGCATGGGGTTACCTAATTCCATTAATGACTTCAAATTGAACGTTTATAATCTATCACAAAGTTGTACATGAAAGATAATTTTTCACAAAATACAATAATCAAAGAACATTCACGAATTATACCTCTTTGATAATAAATATTATTTTTATTTTGTTGGCTTATGTGCCTTTTAGATACACTACACTACACATAATCACATAACAAGCATCCATCACAAACAAAAGAACATTGTTGAAAATGCATTTGGGATCCCAAAAAAAAACCTTCCATGAGCTTGTTGTTAAAACCTCTTTAGATCCACTAAAATTTACTAAATATGGTGCATAATTTGATGCATAAAGGACACAATGTGGATTTAATAACTCTAATAGACCAATAGGCGTACAAGAATGGTGGATTAATTGTTTAGGCACCAATTTGTAATGTACCATCTAAAAAATACCTAAACTAACATTTCAAATGTTATAAGGATCAATAAAATGAAAATGTAATGAAATTTCTATAACCAAAAAATAACACAATATCTTGGACATTAATAAGGGTTTACTAATTAATGAACAAAAATAAACTATGTTTTTCTATAAAAGTTAGATTTGAATTTGAATAAAATTGTCAACAAATTAAGCCAAAAACTTTCATTTTAGGTGAATGCAACATTGAATGGACCAAAATGTAGAAAAAAAATCTCATATAATTCATTTTTCTTTGTATTCATTTTTTTTTGAAAATATGAAATTACTAAATATTTGGGCAATAGTAATCCATTGATTTCAAACCATTTTTTCCATGTATGTTCACCCCCAACTAGATATTATTATTTTGTACACATGTGCAAAAATATGACATAATTTTTGGAATTTATTTCAATGTGATCATATATAATTAAATGTTAGTTTTTAACAACCATATGTATCAATGAATGAACCATTTTGAAATTCATATAACAATTTGTAAGCAAATGGTGGTCCTTAATTTTTTACTTTGTATAAATAAATGATTCATCTGATACAGTGTATTTGCTAGGAACAATGTCCAAAAAGTCACTTCAATGTCATGATCAATTATTCTTTTCAAGGCAATCCAATTTTTTTGGCATCACATCCAAAAATGTTTCCAAAGTTGTTTAACACATTTAAGGATGACTCACAAAATTGAGGTATTCTTAATCTTTGGATTCATCCATTACTTGCATCACACATAACATTAACCACCCTTGTATGCATTTTTTTTCCAAGTTTGAGCTTAAATTAGGTGGATTTGTGACACTTTGCCCACATTAAGCACTTCATGTGTCTTCACAAATTATTCCATTTTAAAATTGAATTGTAATCAACATATTACAGCCTAGAATGGACACATTAAGAATTCTTAATTATGAAGTCCATACTCAAAACACATTTCCTTATGCCTTACTTTAAAACAATGAGATTTATTATTTCCAATTTCCAAATTTAAGAGGTACGTTCTTGTCCTACCTTGAAGTGGGATGGGGGACTTTATTCATTAAATGCACCTTCATGGTTAATTTAAGCTCCTTTGGTTTGAGTCCATTTGTTCGAAACCTTCTTATGTTGTATTGAATGAATGGGAGGGCTCTATGTGCAAAAGACATAAAACTTCATTTTAAGAGTTTTTTCCCTTCAAGAATATGAGTTTATTACCTTCATTTTGTGTAAATTGATGGTTAGGAAATTTACCAAGTGGATTTAAGTTGCATTGGTTCCATTCAGGGTAATATTTTGAATGATGTCCTATCTCATTACAATTGAAACATGACCCCTTGGATTTTCAATTCTTCAAATCACCTTTGGGATTGTTCTTTTCAAAAGGGCCCATGTTTTTCAAGAATTCCCTTTGGGTTTACTTGTCCTTTTGAACTATGTGGCTTATTTTCCTTTTGAATCCTCATGTCCATGACTCCATTACCATTCATGATGTGTTCATTTTTGGGCCCAAATTATTCACCACACCCCACATCAAATAACATTTTCGCTTTTGTGATACGTTTTAACAATGAAGCATGCCAATTTTCCTAAAATTTCAATTTGGTCCAAGTTGGAAGTCTCATCACAAATTGACACACCTAATCAAGTTCATGCATGTGAATGATCTATGACATGAATTTGATGTACGATTTCATATATTATTGTGGATTATCATTTGATAATTTCCAAGGTTTCAAAATTGGCACCTCAAAATAGAATTTTTTGGGATAAATTGCAACTTAATATGATCATTGAATTTTTTTCAAGAATAACCATTATTTCTAGCATTTTTTTGTTTCACCTTTTTCCACCAAGTTGAAGCATAACTTTTCAAATATGATTGAATTGATGTTGTGACCCTAATTTTGGGCTTGAAATTAAAGGTAAAACATGAGACTTATAATGTGTGGGAATATTGTTCCAAGATTCAACTATTTTTGTAAAGTGTTAGAAAGTTAGTCCCAACACGATTAAACATTTATTTTACTTTGAACTTGAAGTTTTAAAAATTTTCAAACTTTTGGGACAATAATGCAATTACTAAATTTAGTCCAAATGAGGCCTTCAATATACCATTAGAAGGGTCTTGAAGCTTAAATATTAAAAAAAAACTCCCATTATCCTGGGATAAACTAAGCTAAAAGTTAAATGCACATAAAAAAACATTTAATGGGCAACCTAACCATTAAAACCAAAAAAAAAGAAGTAAAATGACTTTAGAAATTAAGCATTTGAAGGCAAAAACATCATTGGGTGGTAACACTAGTAACATCACACCTTGATTTTTCTAAACCCATTGAACTTTGAGAAATCATAAGAAACATTTAAATAAATTGTTTCATAGAGTTTGAAATTTCATTAATATCAAGAATGTTTTGTATTTTGATGTTCCTAATCACTGCATTTAGAAAAGTTTCAAAGATGTCAAGTTGGTTCTTTCCTTGAATTTTTTGGTTAGGAACATAAATTTGAAACATGATTTGAAAATTTTCTTGGGAATTTTTTCCTACGGTAATTTTGAAGTCATTCTATTTTTAAAAAAAATATTAAGCAATTAATTGAATAAGTACAATTTAGTTATGAATTTCCAAAGTTAAGCCTATCAATTTTTGAAGGGGTGTTTTAATTAAAAATACAATTTTTTAGCAATTTTTAATTTTTAAAATTCCTAAATAAAATTCAAACCATATATTAACGCATACAATTGATAAACATGAAAAAATAATTTATAGTTGTGAAACATTTAAAATAGAAGCCTAGGAAAATGATTTGGCCATTGTTGGTTCCTTAACCATTCCTTAAGGTGGTTCCTAGTGGTATGACACAAGGATGATTTTACCCTTGATACAGTGTTGAAAAGGTATTTTCAAGTAATTACAATTTTGCCCTTGAAAATTGAAGCTTATACGTTAAAATTATGAGCATGTAACATTTTAAAACACATAACTTAAACAAAATTAAGAAATTTTTAAACTTTCAAAATCTTGTCTCTTTGAAAGTATTTTGGAAGTCTTATGAATTTTTGCCATTTTGATGCAACTCATGTTATTAGTCACAAAATATATTATAGGAAAAGAGGTTGTGATTTTTTTTCAAGTCTGGGTTACATGATATGTCTTTTGAATTTGGTTTGCCATGGTTTAATTATGCACCATTTTTGTTTTAATTTGCATTAATAGCCTTTTTCTTGGTTATACAAATTGATTTCACTTTGAACTCTTAGTTGTGGGTTTGTTTTAGTTGCATCCTAAAGTTCTCATCCCAAAGTTTACACCTTTGTTTTTTTTTTTAAAGTTAGGGTATGCACCTTGGGTTTGCATTTTGATTCAAATTTGAGAATTAACATGTTTCTAAACATATTAATGCCATTTGAGAAACCTAAGGGTGCATTAATTAGTTCCACCACAAAATCCCAATCAACATTCATGACACAAATATATTCTTTCATTTCAAAAAACCAAACATCTACAACCTTTTAGTTTTTAACCCCATTGAAACTTTCAAGTTTTATTGACTTAAATTTCATACTCATTGAATATCTTCCCTTGAGAATATATGCCAATTTAGTACGATCAAGCTCACAAATTGACATAAAAAAAACCAAGGTCAAACTATGATAATAGGAACAAATGTTACAATAATTAATGTTTGACATGTTTGCAACTCTAGTACATTAAATTAATGTTGAAAATGTGTGCCAAATTTTTTATATACCCTTTTTAATATATCAATTAACGTATGGATGAGTTTGAAAATAATTCAATGAATATAAAAGACTTTTCAACACATTTTCAAATGAAAACCTAATGGTTTTTAACATTGCAAAATAATGTATAAACTTTGTCAAAACATTGTTGTTCAACTTTTTCTTTTTTTTTGACCAATCTTGTATTACCACATTACTTATTAATCATAGCAATTCATGATCATTGTTGGTTCTTATTATCCTATTTTTATTCGTCATGTGTTTAACATGAAAGGGATCATTAATGTTAGGTTTTCCTTATGGTTGTGACAATGGGACAACTCATGTTATTGGTCTTCACAATCATGTTGGAACTCTTCCTAAATGGTCTCAAATTCAACCTTCACCTCCTTAATGGATCCTTTCATGATAATTTTTAATTCAACCTCCCATCCCTTGCACTTGTTTTTTTATCCATTATACTTAACATGGGTTTATTTTTGGGATCAAAAATTTCACCAAATTTATGATACAAAGTGATGCACATCAAAGTTTTTTAAGTGGTATTAGTTCTCGAAAACCTTGTTGATTTTTTATTTTGCTAATAAATCATTTTGCCAATTCTTAATATATGAAACCTTGTCCCACAAATTTGAGACACCTATGAGACGCCAACTCACAAAGTGGAAATCCATTTGGTGTCACATATGTCAACATTAGTTGATTTCACCTTTATAACATCATTTCATCCATAACCATCCATAATAAATAATTTTTCATTTGAAAGATGAACTTCATACATCATCCATTTATTTATGGTTTTAAAAAGTTTTCAAAATGATTATTTGGGTAATAAGCATATGGAATTGTTTAGGGAAGCTTCCTTGGCCTAGGTCCCCAAAAAGAATATAATTAATTAGAGGACCTTTCATTATCTTTAGTTTGTTCAACATTAGTTTGAAGTATGATTTTGCATTATAGCCATGTTCATTTCATTTCATGTATTGATTTTTAAAATGTTATTAGAGTAAAATTATATTTGAACTTTTATCTTGCACACTTCATGGTCATGTTTTTAATTTTCATACATCTTTATATTTAGATTTAAAAATGTTTATTGCATAGTTTGTCTTGGTTTTTGTGTACTTTAAAAATTCTTTGTATTTATAGTTTTCATACTTGTGACATTTGGGGTGTTGGGATTCACTTCTTTGCATTCTCCTACATTTATGAAAACGTGTTTGAGTCCTAAAACATTTTATCAACTTGGTTCCTTTTTCATGCTATAATATTGGCCACAAACCCACCAATTGGGCCTCCAAAGCTTCCATTTCTTTTTGTCAGTGGATCTCCTTCTCCCTCCCTTTTTGTTGGTTAATTTGCAACTCTTGCAATGAAATCATAAGTGCAACATTCTCCTTTTCCATAATAATATCCTTCTCCTTTCTCCACTTAGCGATTTTCCCATCCGAAGAGGCCTTGAAATTTTGGGCTTGGCTTTCCCAATGTTTTGTTAATGTTGTCACCCTCTCCAATTTTTTCCTAGATTCCTTCAACTCCAATTTCAATTTGTCAATCCCTTCAACCTCATGGGATAAAGCATGGAGTTGTTGCAACAATCTTGCAAATCTTTCATTCCAATTCTTTTCACCTTGGTTTTCATTTTTTAATGCCTTCACCCTTTGTCCTTGCTAAACAACCACCTCCTTTGGGCCTCAATGAATTGAATAATCTTCCAAAGCAATGGCTAAAGACATATGCAAACCTTTTCTTTCTAAATTCACCTTTGAAACCTTCATGCAATATTGGATGGTGAGGGAGAGGTAATGCCCCCAAAGCAGGGTGCTCACCTTCCTTGCCTTTTTTTTCATGGCCAACTCCTCATGGATCCACCCATTCACAAATTCCACGCAATTACACATGACCCCTTTACTTATTGCTATTATCGCATGCAATTGGTGAGTTGTTAGGTAAGTTGGATGCAACTTGAATGCTCGCTTTTTGCACATAAATTGCATCCACTTCACCATCTTTGGGTTTTGGCATTTTAATATTGAAATAAGCTTGTGGACTAGTATTATCATCTTTGAAATCGTCTACCTCAATCTCAACAAGGACAACTTGAAAATCTCATGGAATAATTGTGCATCCACCACAATTTCCTTCCCCCTTACCTCCCTCACTTTCTCAGTAGGTTTGTAAGATTGGCAAAATTTATTAATGAGGGGCCTTCAATGGTGCGGGCAAATTCTTTGACACCAAAAGGAACTCAAACAAACCAACTTGCTTCTAATTTTTGTCGAAGTTCATTGGGTCCCAAAATCACGTCAACAACATCTTCCATGGCACTAATCACCATGATCATGCTTCCAATAAAAGACATATTTACCAATGATATTTTCCTTCCTTTGATCCAGCCAACACATTATTGGTTAGATTTTGATTCATTGTTTGGTACTATAACTATATGAATGATGTACTCCAATATTCATTCAATAACCAAACATTCATTCATCCACCAAAAAGTGCAATGTTCAAAATAACAACACATTAATATCCCAATGCCAATTCTACTAATATTGCCATATTTGCAAAATCCAACAACCTGAACAATCGTGAATCTTTGTGAAAGGACCCAATTGAAAGTGAAAAAATAAAACAAAACAAAACCATCTTGAAAAACCCATTACATATGACTATCCAAACCAAAAACAAGTTTGAAATGGACCAAAGAAAAACATAATTTTCAACGCAAACCACTTTTAATCACTTATATTTTGCATTTCAGCAATTAAACCAAAATAAAAGAAGAAGAAAAATGAAATAAAATAAAGCCCAAACTGACCCCACAAGGATTTTAAAATCAACAATTGGGGTCCCCAATTTCCCCATTGGAAGCATTCCCATGTTCACAACAACCAAAATTTGAAGAAACCTTTGGTGAATTGACATTTTCAGCCCCAATATGGTCCCATATAATTGAACAATTTAAGTCCCACCACTCATAATGCTTTGATTTTTACTAAGTCACTTCTGGACCATTACATTGGTTCCCAACACACACAAAATTAGGTTTGTATCCTATTTTCTCTTCTTGGTCCATACCCCACCTTTACTACTTTGAACCAAAAATAAAAATAAAATCACCCACATTGGTTGCAATTTCCAGAATTTTTATATGGTTTTTCCCATACCCACCACCATGCATTATTGGCCCACCCTTTTGGAGATTAATCAAAGGCCCAATGCATATTCACACTCCTCCAATGACAAATTTAGGTCCCATATTAAATTGTTTACTGTTTGGAGTACCCACAAGTAAAAGGATAGTTGCCACAATGTTATAACACAATCTTTTAATTAACTTCAATAATCCCAATGGACAATATTTACACAACCAAAATAGTTGCCTTCAAGGTAATAATCAATATTGAAACTTGGATTATTAGTGTCATAGCATGTGTTTCAACAACTCTTGGGCTTTGTTGGTTTGAAACCAACAAATGTTTTAAAATGAATATCAATAAGACCACCATTCACTACCAAAAATATTATTATTAATAGAAAAAGACTAACTCCTTGATTTCTCAATGTCATAGCCCCATTCTTCCTCATTTGTAACATGGCGTTTGAAAACCTAACATTGCTTAGTTGACTTTGATATTAACCTTCACTATAATGTGTAGATATTTAATAGATGTTTGAACTCATAAATGATCAATGAAAAATAAATTATTATCACAATTGTGTTGATTTGTATGTGTCCATAATCAATGGGGCCAAAACTTGAAACCATCTAGAGTTAACTTCTTGCATACTAACTTTTATCACCTATTCACACACACATTGCATAGTCCAAAAACAACTAGATTCCATTCTTCCTTTGCCACACTTGGCATGTTATGATGGGAGCGCCAGTAAGAAGAAACAAGAAGAATAAAAGAAAAAGACAAGAAATTGGAGTAGCCCTTCTCCTAAAACATTGCCATTCCTTTAAAACTAAACCTATTGACCCATAACTAAACCTACCAAAACTAGTGATTGCATTTGGTTACTAACTTAATTTTTCTTCCATCATTAGTGACTACTAAATTTTATTACTGATTTTAATTACTCAAAGAAAAAACTAAACCTTATTAATTGATAAACACATTTCCCTTTTTAACTTTTAATTTTTCCATCAAAATTAGTTATATTTGGTTTAGGTGTAGTAAATTTTAAGCTGATCACCAATGATATGGGTTGGTAACGTATCACCATCAAGAGTTGCTAATTGGATGGACTCATTTGGAAAGGTTGTCAAAACCCTAAAGGGACCTAGCCATCACATTTTCAACTTGCCTGAATTTTTTTGAAACTGATTATCATTTTGTCTATTTCATTTTTATATTTTGTAATGCACATAGATGAATTTCATCCAATTTTTAAAATTGTACATACCACTATTAAATTTTTTGTCATTTCCAATCAATCAATTGGTTGTCATTTGTAACTATATTGGTTATGTTTGTAACTATTGTGCAATTAAATGTGTACAACATGGACACATGTTATAAAAATAATGGCCTAAATTTATACATACTTAAATTATTATATCTAATATATATACATAGGCTATGTATAATAATATCATGTACCTTTAGTACTAAGGTTAAACCCATGCTAACTAAGGTTAACATAAATTAAGCATGGTTAAATTAACTTTAAAATTATACTATATATAATTAAATTAACTTAAGAAAAATTAAATTAGGTTAAACTGAATTAAAATAAATTAAATTAGGCTAAATTAACCATGGCTAAATTAAGTTGGGCTAAACAAAACTAGGCTAAATTAAGTTGGGCTAAACAAAACTAAGCTAAATTAAATTATGCTAAAATTAACCGTGGTTAAATTAAATTAATTTAAACTAATTATGGCTAAATTAAGTTAGGCCAAATTAATTACAGATAAATTAAGTTAGGCTATATTAATTATGGCTAAACTAAATTACGGTAAAACTAACCATGGTTAAATTAAGTTAAGTTAATTTAATTATGGCCAAAATTATTTAAGGTAAAACTAACCATGGGTAAATTAAGTTAGGCTAAACTAAATGAAGTTAAATTAAATTAGGCTAAAACTAACTATGGCTGAATTAAGTTAGGCTAATTTAATTAAGTCTAAATTAAATTAAGCAAAAATTAACCATAGTTAAATTAAATCAGGATAAATTAAATTAGGCTAAACTAACTATGGCTAAATTAAGTTAAGCTAATTTAATTAAGGTTTAATTAACTTAGGCTAAAGTTAACCATAACTAAACAAAGTTATGTTAAACTAATTAAGACTAAATTAAATTAGGCTAAAATTTACCATAGCTAAACTAAGCTAGGCTAAACTAATTAAGGCTAAATTAAAATTAAGCTAAATTAAATTAGACAAAACTAACTATGGTTAAATTAGGTTAGGCCAAACTAGGTTAGGCTAAACTATTTATGATTAAATAAATTAGGCTAAAAATAATTATGGCTAAACTAGATTATGTTAAATTAAATTAAGCTAAACTAGCCATGATTTAAATATGTATTGTACGTTTTTTATTTTTATTTTTCAAATATATTTAAATATTTTTTTGGCGAGTATAAATATTTTATTTTATTTTACTTTATAATTCATTTCAGAAAATGTAAATCTGATTAAACAAAAATATTTTTTTAAATGATAATATTAATAATTATTATAAGTAATCATAATTATTAATTAAAATTTTATTAGAATTATAATGATATATATATGTTCAATAGGTATAATATATTTATTTCTTATTATTTATGGTAAATAGGCTACACTAATTTAACCTACAAGTACCCAAACATTTTAATATTTTCATTATAAGTAATCATAATCATTAAAAATATCCTACAATCATTTTTGAAGTGCAAAGGAAAGGAAGTAATGAAAAATTAACAAGAAGGAAAATAAGCTTTCCAATTTACAAAATGTTTTTTTTTTTTTTTTTTCTTCTATATGGACCCCTCCTACTTTCAAACCTCATAACTTTTTTATTTCTTATTCATTTTAAACGATTTAAAGTGTTATAGGAGCACCACCTAATGTTTTACAAATCATCCTGAATTCTAATAGCAATAGAACAACATACAAGGAACTTTTTGGGTGTCTAAAAACTGGCCTTTGTAATGTTTTGGTTTGTTCTTTTAGTTCTTGACCCCTTTTACTTTGGGGGCCATAACTTTTTCATTTCTAATCCATTTTCAACCATCCTTAGCATGTTAGATGTGTTAAGAGGAAGCTTCAACTTTTGTTTAAACACTAGAAGCAATAGAGCCCCCCCCAGGCCGGTATACCCTAATATAGTAGTTGCACTTTAATGTGTAACTATGTTGGTTCATGAGGTTTACAATGGAATTTTTTTTATCCCATGTCTTTGGCTTCCAATCCATTTTGGACAATATACAACTGGGTGCAATAAGTTTGTATTATCAAATACTAAATGCCATTGGGATGAGCAAAAAGAAAAAACCTAACCTCAATTAAATGGTTAAGCCTAAAAATTAAATCAAATTATTCCAAACCTACCCATATAGCCTAAGCCTAGTTACCTTTCAACCTATTCACATACCTAAGCAAACCTACCTACCTAGTAGGGTGTAATAATTACCTACCTACCTAGGCACTATGTGTTAACATCTTATAACCTTAAAAATGGACACATGTCAAATGGTCAATGAACATTCCATGGTGTGCCACTTGTCATCATTTTAATGGTAAAATTTTTAACAATTGATATTAATCCAATGAATTTTTTATTATGAAAGCAAAAAAATAATTTAAAAGTGACACATGTCCAGAAGTAAGCCATCCAATTTTTAAAAACATGTCATACTTTGATTAGTTGCACTATAATTGCAAAGAAAGGTGCACATAAGGTGCAACTACATTTAGATTGGTATGTATGGATGAACATGTATATTAACACCATATATACATGTTGTATATGTAATGTTGTATGCAACCAAATGTCATGTGTGACTTGTCTTAAAGAATTACACAAATTTGTAGTTGCATGTGTTGGATGCAATTAAATTTTAATTGTAAAACCAAAAATTTCTATTAGTGTACTAATCCATAAGTTAGTCATCCAAAGGCAATTTTTCATTCAATGCAATTCAAAAGGAAAGTAATTCCAATTCTATTGGTAATATTACTTCTTGGCCATAAACTAATTGAAATGGTGTATGACTAGTTGTGATTTTATAAGCAATCTGATACGACCAAATAATTTTATGGCCCAATCAAAATCAACTCCCATTCCATTTTTTGTCAAAATTACACATTAGTACCCTTTTTTTTTTGGTTTGACCCTTTGCTTGCAAATGATAAGGAGTAATTTTTTGATGTTTAAGTTTTTGATGTTTAATCAAATTTTTTTGGTCAATTGTTCAATAGGCATTGAAAAAGTGTGTTCCATGATCTATCACCAATTCCAAATGACATCCAAATTAAGTAATAATATTTTCATATAAAAATTAGGCGACCATTTTAGTAGTATTTACTCTACTAGCTTGAGCTTTAGTTCGTTTTGTGACATATTCTATGGCACCTCAAATATATCATTTTTGTCCATTTCTTGAAGCTTGGGCAATGGGTCCAACAAAATCAATGCCCCATTTTTCAAATGGTGTTTGAACTAATATTGACACCAAAAACATTGAATTTGATTTCAATAGCTTTCTCACCTGTTGGCATGCATCACAATTTTTTACCTAATTAAATGCATTTGTAAATAGGGTGGGCCACTAATAACCAACAAATAATGTTTTTTTACCTATGGAATTACTTATAAAATGTTTGCCACAAACATCAACATGACACCTTTCAAATACAATTGGGATTTCAACTTGCAAGACACAATGACATAAGAATCCATCCTTTCATGATTTATGTTATAAAGTTCCTCCCATAATTATATATGGAATTGTCTTTTGAATCAATCTTCTTTTTTTTTTTTTGAAAGACCATTGGGAAATTGATGCAATGACAAATAACTGAAAACATTGGCATACTCCCCATTAAAAACCTCTCATACAAATAAAGCTGCATCTAACAAGAATCATTTATTAGGGCTTTACCTAATTTAATATTTAATCTACTCAAATGATCTGCATTAACATGGTTTTTTTTAAGTTGAACCAAAACCTTGAACATAAATTCTTGTAATAATATGACCCATTGGGGTATGTGCCCACTTAGTTGAAGTTTATTGATTAGATATTTCAATGCATCATGGTCCACATGAAATAAAAATGGATAACCCAAGAAATAGTGTCTGAATTTTTAAACAAAGTAAATCATTCCCAAGGTTTTTATTTTTGTAATGGTATAATTGATTTCTATTATTATTAATTGCTTACTTGCAAAATATATTGGGTGGTTAAATGATTTATCATCCTTTTGACTTAACACACTACCAATTGCAATGTTAGAAACATCCACATAAACTTGAACCTCTTTTTTCCAATTTGGGGCAACCAATATTAGGGCTCATGTAAATCTTGGTGCAAATATTTAGTCCACACCAATTCTTGATCTTTCTTTAACAAATTAGTTAATGGGCCAACCAAAATTGCATACTTGTAGATAAACCTCCAATAATAACCAACATGCCCCAAGAAGGCCCACAAATTTATAATTGTTTATGATTGAGGTAAATTATAAAATAATAACTTCAATTCTTGTAGGGTCCACTGAACTTCCATCCTCTGATACAATGTGACCCAATAATTTCCCTATCAAAACCAAAAAGTAGCATTTAGCCGCATTCAAGAAATCCCATATTAATTACAATGATCAAAACACAATTGTAATTTTATTTTTTATGGTCTTTCAAGTTACTAAAAATGCAAAGGTCAATTAAGAATATTTCCATCAATAATCAAAGATAATTTTCGAATGTGGTCATCATTACTTTTTGGAAAGTTGATAGTGCATTGCATAATCCAAAAGGCATTTTTATATATGAAGATGTGCCCCAATCTATGGTGAAGGTGGTTTTTGTTTGATCAATAATTACTATTGAAATTTGGTTATATCCTGAAAAGCCATCCAAAAAGGGATAACATTCATGCCCAATTATGGCATCTAATATATTATCAATAAATGGCAAAGGAAAATAATATTTCCTTGCACATTCAACTTTCAAAAATCTTGGCATATTCATATTTTGCCATTCTTTTTGGGAACCATTACAATGAATGACACCCATTCACTATGGAAGATTTGATAGATAAATCCAACCTTTAAAAGCTTATCTTATTCTTCTTTTACTAATAATCAATATTTTGGATTTGATCAATGTAAACATTGTTGAATCAATATTGCACCATCTTCCAATATGATGCAATGTTGACAAATATCAAGTGGCATTCCTTTTAGGTTAATATGATTCCATGCAAATGTAATTTTGTTCCTTTTAAAAAAGTCCAATTTTCTTTCTAATTTTTCCCATATAATATCAACCCTAATGATAATTTTAGTGGGTTGATGTTTTGTGGCCATGTTGATGGTTTTACAGTGTTCTTTTTGTTTAAAACGAACCATCATCACCTTTAGTTCTGTACCATTCAATTTCAATGGTGGATTCAAATGGTTCTCACTAAGATGCTTTATCAACTTGGAGGACATCTATAAAATGCATCCATTATTAGATGACACCATTAGAATCTTTGGTGTTATCACAAATTAATTAATATTCTCCCAATTGGCAACACCTAATATTATACATTTGGCCACTTTTAGTTTGTTTGGGCCAAGCCATTGAATAATGATAAACTTGAGTAATAGATGAGATGATGGAAGATGGGATATTTTTTAATTTAGTGTCTTCTATTGTTCATCAACATCAGATGTGAACTTGGATTCTTCCTCTTGGGTTTCCTTGTAATATTGGATTGGGTACATTTGTAATATAATTTTGTTTTCATGCCATCCCAAAATCAAGGTTCCTTTACCCCAATCATTTCTTGCTTTGGTTTGATATAACCAAAGTTTTCCCAACAATATTGGGTATGAAAAAGTTGATGTTAGTAACTTCAACACAATGTAATCAATCTTGTATTCAATAATTGCAATTATAATGTGCATTGTTCATAAAACCCCCATGGGACTTTCTTGACTTTGGTCGACCACCTTCAAAACAAGTGAAATGGGTTTCAATTGTGTCAACCCTAACTGTTCCATAATTTCTACACTCATTAAATTGTAGCAATGATTAACACACCTTGTCAATAAAGATACAACATTAAAAAATGTGTTACATACCATTGTATATGTGAATCAAAAATAAAATTGTGTTACAAAACATTGACTTAACATGGAGTTAACTCCAAGTGTGAATATATTATTACTTGAGTTAAACCTATGGGGCAATGATATCTTTAAGGGATCATAAACAAAGCACAAAAATTCATGTATAAAATAGACATGTCTTATGTCTTCTTTCCATGGACAACTATATAACAGTGAACACAACATTGAATGCAATTTTGGTATTAGAGGGGTTTGCCTAAGGCAAGTTTGTTATGCATAACCTTTTTAGGAAGGGGACCTGCTCCTTAACATGAAAATTGAGGTCGGAATGTGAAATTAGTTGGTAGTTGGTGCAAAACTAACCATTACAAGGCACATTGAAAGTTTGTTTTAGAATTTTTTAATCAAGTGAATTAACACCCATAAATGCACCACCATGCATGGATGGCAATTTGTTAGGTTTTTTTTTCTTTCGGTTTTTTCCCCATCTAACCTTCCCATGATAACTGAAAGTTGTAAAAGTGTGTTATGGGTTTTTAAATTAGGGTTCATCCAACCACAATGGCCTCAAATTAGGGAAAAGGGGTAATGCATTTGTGGGTGCTAGTCACACTAGCCCAATTTTCTTTTATAAATAACATAAAATGCCATTTTCAATTTTAATGAATAGTTGTATCATTAGTGTGTCATGTATTTGTAATTGTGCATTTGACACCATTGATCTAGGAGATGATTGTTGTTGATTTTTCAAAAACATATAAAATTTATTTAACATTTCTATTGAGCTAAA
>Ga0116230_10002831_pt1 | contig 16762 bp, 8 predicted proteins | sample S1TSphfallax_3_FD_88678 | JGI IMG/M metagenome (GOLD analysis project Ga0116230, IMG submission 88678) | Host-associated microbial communities from peat moss isolated from Minnesota, USA - S1T2_Fd - Sphagnum fallax MG | ecosystem: Host-associated > Plants > Peat moss > Unclassified | place: USA...
CTGGCTTACGCCGCTCGCCGCACCGATCGAGCGCGCGATCTACCGCGCCTGCGGCATCGACGCCGGCGCCGAGATGTCGTGGCGCAGCTACGCCTTCGCGGTGATCGGCTTCAGCATCGTCGGGTTCGTGTATCTGTACGCGCTGTTGCTCACGCAGCAGTGGCTGCCGCTCAACCCGCAGCATGTTCCGAACCTGGCGCCGGATCTCGCGTTCAACACGGCGGTCTCGTTTCTCACCAATACCAACTGGCAGTTCTACTCGGGTGAGTCGACGCTCAGCTACCTCACGCAGATGGCGGGCCTCGGCTGGCACATGTTCGTCTCGGCCGGCGCCGGCATCGCGATTGCGATCGCGTTCATGCGCGGCATCGCGCGAACGAACGCGGCGACGATCGGGAACTTCTGGGTCGATCTGACGCGCACGCTGCTCTACGTGCTGGCGCCGATCTGCATCGTCGGGACGCTGATCTTCGTGTGGCAGGGCTCGCCGCAGAATTTCTCCGAGTACACGCAGGCGACGACGCTCGAAGGCGCGGTGCAGATGATCCCGCAGGGGCCGATGGCCTCGCAAGAGATCATCAAAGAACTCGGCACGAACGGCGGCGGGTTCGTCAACGCCAACTCCGCGTCGCCCTGGGAGAACCCGACCGGTTTCACCAACGCGCTGCAGCTGATCCTGATCTTCCTGATCGGGCTTGCGCTCACGTATACGTACGGACGCTATGTGAAAGATCAGCGCCAGGGCTGGTCGATCTTCGCTGCGATGGGGATTCTTGCGGTCGCCGGTTTCATCGGCGTCTATGCGGCCGAAGCCGGCGGCAACCCGCTGATCCACGCGCTCGGCGTGAGCGGCCCCAACCTCGAGGGGAAGGAAGTTCGCTTCGGCGCAGCCGCGTCAGCCCTCTTCGCATCGATGACGACCGACACGTCGTGCGGTGCGGTCAATGCCATGCACGACTCGTTCATGCCGCTGGGCGGCCTCATTCCGCTGGTCAACATGCAGCTCGGCGAAGTCGTCGTCGGGGGCGTCGGCTCGGGCTTCTACGGGATGCTGGTGTTCGTGATCCTCACCGTGTTCATCGCGGGGCTGATGGTCGGACGCACGCCGGAGTATCTCGGCAAGAAGATCGAGCGTCGCGAGATTCAGTTCGCGATCCTCGCGGCGCTCGTCGTCCCGCTCTTTTCGCTCGTCCCCGCGGGGATGGCGGCCGTCTTACCGGCGGGCGTCGCGACGCTCAATAACGCCGGGCCGCACGGGTTCAGCGAGATCCTGTATGCGTATACGTCGGGCGTCAACAACAACGGATCGGCCTTCGCGGGCCTGGGGCCGAACCTGTGGTGGAACATCTCGATGGGCGTCGTCATGCTCTTCGGTCGCTTCGCGATCGTCGTGCCGGTGCTCGCGCTCGCGGGGACGCTCGCGCAGAAGCGCGCGGTCCCGGCCACGAGCGGCACGTTCACCACGACCTCGCCGATCTTCGTCACGCTCCTCATCGGGGTGATCGTGATCGTCGGCGCGCTCACGTTCTTCCCCGCCGACGCGCTCGGGCCGATCGCCGAGCACCTCTTACTCCAGCAAGGAAAAACGTTTTGATGGATGCCGCCCCGCGTTCGCGCTCGCTCTTCGATCTTGCGATCATCGGCCCGGCGATCCGCGATTCGTTCGTCAAGCTCGATCCGCGCGTGCAGTTTCGCAACCCGGTCATGTTGGTCGTCGAGATCGGTGCGGTCGTCGCGCTCGCCTATTTCGTGCGCGATTGGTCGAACGGGCAAGCCGGCTTCGATCTCGCGATTTCGTTGTGGCTGTGGTTCACCGTCCTCTTCGCGAACTTCGCCGAAGCCGTCGCCGAAGGCCGCGGCAAGGCGCAAGCGGAGTTCTTGCGCAAGACGAAATCGGATACGTATGCCCGGCGGCTGACGGCCGAGGGGATCGAGGAACGCGTCGTCGCCGCGAGCTTGCGCAAAGGCGACACGATCGTCGTCGACGCGGGCGAGATCATCCCGGCCGACGCCGAGATCGTGAAGGGTGCGGCCTCGGTCGATGAGTCCGCGATCACCGGCGAATCGGCGCCGGTCGTGCGCGAAGCGGGCGGCGACCGCTCGTCGGTCACCGGCGGCACGCGCGTGCTTTCGGATCGCATCATCGCGATCGTTTCATCCAACGCGGGCGAGTCGTTTCTCGACCGGATGATCGCGCTCGTCGAGGGCGCGAGCCGGCAGAAGACGCCCAACGAGATCGCGCTCTCGATCCTGCTCGCCGGCCTCACGATCATCTTCGTTATCGCGGTCGCGACCCTCGCGCCGTTCGTGATGTATGCGGGTCCGGGACCGAGCATCGTCGTGCTGATCGCGCTGCTCGTGTGTTTGATTCCGACCACGATCGGCGGCTTGCTCTCGGCGATCGGGATCGCGGGGATGGACCGCGTGCTGCGCCGCAACGTGCTCGCGATGAGCGGCCGCGCGGTCGAGGCCGCCGGCGATGTCGATACGCTGCTCCTCGACAAGACCGGTACGATCACGCTGGGCAATCGGCAAGCCGGCGAGATCGTCGTCGCGCCCGGCGCCGATCGCACCGCCGTCTATCACGCTGCCTATCTCTCTTCGCTTGCCGACGAAACGCCCGAAGGTCGCTCGATCGTGACCTTCGCCGCGCCCGGCGCCGGGCTCGATCCGAACACCCAGCTCTACGGCGACCAGCAGCCGCAGGTCCCTGCCGGCGCCACGTTCGTGCCGTTCAGCGCCTACACGCGCATGAGCGGACTCGATTTCGACGGCGGCCGCAAACTGCGCAAGGGCGCGCCGGATTCGGTCCGCGCCTGGGTTTCCGAACAGACGCATGGGGCGGCGGAATTTCCGCTCGCGAGCGATGTGGAACGCATCGCCCGCGCGGGCGGAACGCCGCTCCTCTTGGCCGACGAACGCGCGATCCTCGGCGTGATCGGGTTGCGCGACATCCTCAAGCCCAACATGCGCGATCGCTTCGACCGGCTGCGCGCGATGGGCATCCGCACGATCATGATCACCGGCGACAACCCGCTCACGGCGAGCGCGATCGCGGGCGAGGCGGGAGTCGACGATTTTCTCGCCGAGGCGACGCCGGAAACGAAGATGGCGCTGATCCGCCGCGAGCAAGCCTCAGGGCGGCTCGTCGCGATGACCGGCGACGGCACGAACGACGCCCCAGCGCTGGCGCAAGCCGATGTCGGCGTGGCGATGAACTCCGGGACCCAAGCCGCCAAAGAAGCCGGCAACATGGTCGATCTCGATTCGGATCCGACCAAGCTGATCGAGATCGTCGAGGTCGGCAAGCAACTCCTGATGACGCGCGGCGCGCTCACCACGTTCTCGATCGCAAACGATGTCGCGAAGTATTTCGCGATCCTGCCGGCGATGTTCGCCGCGACGTATCCCGCGATGAACACGCTCAACATCATGCATCTCGCGACCTCGCAGAGCGCGATCCTCTCGGCGATCATCTTCAACGCACTGATCATCGTCGCGCTCATCCCGCTCGCGCTCACCGGCGTCACCTACAAGCCGCGCGGCGCGAACGCCGTGCTGCGCGAGAACGTCCTCATCTACGGCCTGGGCGGCCTGATCGTGCCGTTCATCGGCATCAAAGCGATCGATCTGATCCTCGTCGGCCTGCACCTGACCGGAGCGAAATAATGGCGACCCCCGTTCCCGCACGCGATTCCAGCCTCCGGCATCTCGGCACCTCGGTCCGCTTCACGATCGTCACGATCCTGATCTTCGGGATCGCGTACCCGGTCGTGATGTGGGCCGTTTCATCGGCGCTCTTCCCTGCCCAAGCCGCGGGCTCGCTCGTGATCGCAGACGGCAAGATCCTCGGCTCCTCGCTGGTCGGCCAGACGTTCACGAAGCCGCAGTATTTTCACCCACGGCCGTCGGCCGCCGGCAAAGGTTACGATCCGACGCAGACCGGCGGCACCAATCTTGGCCCGACCTCGAAGAAATTGATCGATTCGACAAGCGCTGCGATCCAGGCCGTGCAAAAGGAGAATCCGCAAGCGAGCGGTCCCGTGCCGATGGATCTCGTGACGTCGAGCGCGAGCGGGATCGATCCGGACATTTCGCCCGAAGCCGCGCGTTATCAAGCGGCACGGGTCGCGCAAGCACGCGGGATGTCGCTCGCGGCCGTCGCCGCGCTCATTGCCGCGCACGAGCGCGGTCGCGATTTCGGTATCCTCGGCGAGCCGCGCGTCAACGTGCTGGAACTCAATCGCGCACTGGACGCCGCCAAACCAAACGGATAGTCCGCACGGCGGCTTGTCCGCCGCATCCGGTACCTCTAGGATTCGATGTGATCGTCCGCGTCCTCGCGCGCGCCGCAACGCGCGCTTGCTTCCGCCGCGACGCTCAAAGGAGTGGAACGTCAGTCATGTATAGATCGCTTGTGATAGCCGTCGCGTTGCTCGTGCTTCCCGCTACGGCACTCGCCGACGGAGCCGATCAGACGAGCCCCGCACCGTCCCCATCGCCGGCGCGCGCCGGCGCCTCCGCATCGCTAACCGATACGCTGCCGGCGATGCCCGTGGCGGCATCGCCGACGCCGGAGCCGTCGCGGCGCGGTCAAGCGGCACCGATGGATTCGCTCTTTCCGAACGCCGACTTCGGTGGTCCGCTCGTGGGCACGAACATCGATCCGGCGGGCTATCCGCTCGAGACGGCACTCGCCAAGTCGACCGGCTTCGGAAAGTGGCTCGATAAGGAACGCATCCGTGTCTACGGCTGGATCAATCCCGGTGCGGAGTTCACGAACACCTCATCGCTCAACACGTTCCCGATCTCGTACAATCCGGTCGCGAACCGGATCGAACTCGACCAGGCCGTCTTACGGCTCGAGCGCGATCCCGACACGGTGCAGCAAGATCACGCCGACTGGGGATTCCGGATCAGCAACATCTACGGTGTCGATTACCGCTGGACTTCGGCGTATGGCTACGAGAGCGCCCAGCTCGCCACGCGCAATCAGTTGAACGGATACGACAATCCGGAGATGTTTGCGATGCTCTACGAGCCGCACTTCTTCCCCGGCGGTACCGTGTTCGAGCTCGGGCGGCTGATCTCGGTTCCCGATATCGAGGCCCAACTCGCGCCGCAAAACTATCTCTACAGTCACTCCATCATGTTCGATTGGGACAGCTACACGCAGACCGGCCTCATCGCGTGGTCGAAGCTGAGCGACATGTTCACGATCGATTACGGCCTCACGTGGGGAGACGACGTCGCGCCGTTTTCGCAAGTGCAGCATTTTCCCACCGGTCAGTTCTTCTTGAAATACACGACCAAGGCGAACAAGGACGATATCCTCGCCGGAGTCGACGCGATCAACAACCAAAATTTCACCTACTACACCGCCGGGGCCGCGAAGCAGAGCGCGCCGGTCTGCGCCGCCTATCAGAACAGCGTACAGTACGCCGAACCGAACGGAACGATCGTGACCGGTATTCCGAGCGGTACCTGTCTGTACGGCCACGACAACCTGCAGCAGTTCAACTTCGTCTGGTATCACACGTTCAGCACGGCCTTTCACAACGCGGCCGAGATCTATTACCTCTGGACGCGCAATGCGCCGGCCGGCGGTTCGATCAGCAATGGGCCCCTACAGTACGCGGCGGGCGGCGGCCCCGGCGTCTTCCTGCCGGGCTATTCCGAGGCCATCGGTTCGGTGGATTACCTCGAATACAAATTCTCGCCGAGTGATTTCGTGTCGTTCCGGACGGACTATCTCAACGATCCACGCGGCTGGCGCACCGGCTACGCGTCGTCGTACGGGAGCCTGACCCTCGGCGTCACGCATCATTTTTCTGCGCTGACCTGGCTGCGGCCGGAAATCCGCCTGGAGAAGGCGTTCACGGGCGGCGAGTTTCCGTACGATAACCTCGAATCCGCGTCGGGCTACGTCGGTACGAAGAACTACCAAACGACACTGGGCGTCGATCTCATTCAATGGTTCTAACGGAGGGTGACGTCCGGCGTGCGCTAAAATGGCACCCGTCGGGCGTTCGCGCCGTTCCGCATCGTGATCGGCGCGCGAACACTCCGGCGCTATGCGCATGGGTCTGATCGTCCTCCCCTCTTCGGCCGAACTTATGAAAGACTAGCGACACGATGTCGAGGCACCACCGCAGAGGCTCGCTGCCAACCGCCGTCCAGATCGCGATCGTCGCGCTGCTCTTCGGTATCGGCGCGCTGCTGGTGTTCGGGTCGGCGTTGCTCGGCCACCGCTCGGCGTCCGTCGCTGCCGAAGCAACGCCGGCGCCGCTGCCGTCGGGATTTTTCCAACCCACCGAGCAAGAGTGGCAAAGCCTCACGACGGCGCCCGTAACGTCGGCTCCGTTCGCCGACGTGAGCGAGACGGAAGGGTCGATCGTCGCGGCCGACGATGCGACGACGCAAGTCTTCTCGCCGTTCTCCGGTCGGATCGCGAACGTGTTCGTGACCGTCGGCGACATCGTGAGGCCGGGAACGCCGCTATTTTCGGGCGTCGGCGATGAATACGCGCAGGCCGAAAACGATCTTGCGACGGCGCTCGCGACGCTGCAGTCGGCGCGCACGCAATATCACGTGACGCAAGTCAATCGTGACCGGCTCTTGAAGCTGCTCGCGGTCGATGGTGCCGCTCGCAAGGACGTCGAGCAGAGCGCCGCCGATCTCGCCACGGCGAAGACGGCCGTCGACAACGCGGAGATCGCCGCCAAACTCGCGCGTGCGCACGCCGACGTGTTGGGTGCGTCGGCAAAGCCGAGCCCGCAACCGGGGCCGAGCGGGGCGTTCGCGACGCAGGCCGTGGTGCGCGCGCCGATCGGCGGCATGATCATGCAGCGCGCGGTCGGGCCGGGCCAGTTCGTTCAGAGCGCCACGAGCGGCGCCTCGAACGCGCTGCTCACGATCAGCGATCTCTCACACGTCTTTTTCGCCGCCGCGGTTACCGAAGATCAGATCGCGCGCGTTCGGATCGGCGATTCGGTAACGGTCCGGATGGACGCGTTTCCCGGCCGCACCTTCGAGGCGCGGGTGAATTTCATCGCGCCGACGGTCGATCCGAACACCCACCGGATCGTCGTGCGCGCGCGCGTGGACAATCCGGATAGCGCGCTCAAGCCCGGCATGTTCGGCAGCTTCCGGATCTACACGGGAGTACCCGAAGATCACTTGGCCGTGCCCGAAGCGGCGGTCATCTTCGAGGGCGATACGGCGCGCGTCTGGATCACGGGGCCGCACCGCAGCATCGCGCTCCGGTACATCAAACCCGGCAAGACGGTCGACGGAACCGTCGAGGTGCTCAGCGGCCTGCGCGCCGGCGACCGGGTCATCACCGGCGGCTCGGTGTTCATCGACCGCGAAGCGCAAGGCGGGGATTAGACCCTTCGATGAACCGCATCATGGGGTTCCCGCTGCGGAACCGCGGCTTAATGGTGGTTTTCCTCGGGGTGATGCTGCTGCTCGGCTTCATCTCGTTCAAGAACCTCAACATCGAAGCGTATCCCGACCCGGTTCCGCCGCAGGTCGAAATCGTCACGCAGAGCACCGGGATCTCGGCCGAAGAGATCGAGCGCTACATCACCGTGCCGATCGAAGTGCAGCTGGCGGGTATTCCGCATATCACGAGCATCAACAGCACCTCGCAGTTCGGCCTCTCGGACATTCACGTCCAGTTCACGTACGACTTCACCTACAACGAAGCGAACCAGCGCGTCCTCAACAACCTCTCGCAGCTCGGTGCGTTGCCGGGCGGCGCGCAGCCGCAGGTCTCGCCCGAGAGCCCGATCGGCGAGATCTATCGCTACCGGGTCGTCGGGCCGCCGGGCTACTCGGTCACCGATCTCAAGACGCTGCAAGATTGGGTGCTCGTGCGGCGCTTCAAAGCGGTCCCGGGTGTCGTCGATGTCGCCGGCTGGGGCGGCAAAGTGAAGACCTACGACGTCAACATCGACCAGAACAAACTCAACGCCGCCGGGCTCTCCGTCGCGCAGATCCTCACCGTCCTCGGCAACAGCAACGTCAACGTCGGCGGTCAGACGATCAACATCGGGCCGCAGGCCGTGGACATCCGCGGCGTCGGCTTGATCCGCAACTTGCGCGATCTCGACGACACGATGGTTTCCGCGACGAACGGGACGCCGATCTTCCTGCGCGACATCGCGAACGTCACGGTGGGACATGTGCCGCGCCTTGGGATCGCCGGCCAGGATAACGATGACGACATCGTCGAGGGCATCGTGCTGATGGGGCGCGGCGAGAAGAGCCTGCCAACGCTGCGCGGCGTGGAGGCCGAAGTCCAGAAGATCAATGCGACCGGCGTCCTCCCGCCGGGCGTGCACCTCAAGACGATCTACGATCGCACGAACCTCGTCAACGTCACGACCAAGACCGTGATCGACAATTTGCTCTTTGGGATCGTGCTGATCTTTCTCGTGCAGTGGGTCTTTCTCGGGAACCTCAAGAGCGCGATCATCGTCGCCCTGACGATTCCGTTCGCGCTCTCGTTCGCGATTTTGCTACTGACGATCGCCGGCGAGTCGGCGAACCTGCTCTCGATCGGTGCGGTCGACTTCGGTCTCGTCGTCGACGCGACCGTCATCATGGTCGAGAACATCTTCCGGCGGCTCGCGTTCGCGACATCGGCCGCGATGGATCAGAAGCTGGATATCGTCCGCGATGCCTCGGGCCAAGTGACGCAGCCGATCTTTTTCGCCGCGGCGATCATCATCACGACGTTCATCCCGCTCTTCACGCTCACCGGCGTCGAAGGCCACATCTTCGGGCCGATGGCCAAGACCTATGCCTACGCCATCGCCGGCGGTCTCATCGCGACCTTCACGATCTCGCCCGCGCTCAGCGCGCTGTTGCTCACGCGCGGGCGCCTCTCCGAGCACGATACGCCGCTCGTTGCCTTGATCCGGCACCTCTACCGGCCGACGCTCCATGCCGTGCTCTCCAACCGGATCATCACCCTCGGCGTCGCCGTGTTTCTGATCGCCGGCGTCGTCGTCACCGGTGGCCGGCTGGGCACCGAGTTTCTCCCGCATCTCGAAGAGGGCAACTTCTGGATTCGCGCGACGATGCCGCAGTCGGTGTCGCTGGAAGCCGGCAGCGCCTACGTCGCCGAGATGCGAAAGATCATGCTCTCGTATCCGGAGATCGAAACCGTCATCTCGCAGCATGGACGGCCCGACGACGGCACCGACACGGGCGGTTATTACGATACCGAATTCTTCGTGCCGCTCAAGCCGTTCGATACGTGGCCGAAGGGCATCGATAAAGCGTCGCTCACGCGGACGCTCAACAAACGCCTCGAAGACCGCTTCCCGGGGATCGATTTCAACTTCTCGCAGAACATCGAGGACAATGTCGAAGAGGCCGCCTCGGGCGTCAAGGGCGAGAACTCGGTCAAGATCTTCGGCACCGATCTCGGCAGCCTCCAGAAGGCGGCGGCCGACGTGATCCGGGTGATGTCGACCGTCCCGGGCGTCGCCGATTTGGGCGCGTTCAATCCGCTCGGCGAGCCGACGGTCAACATCACCGTCGACCGCCTCAAAGCGGCGCGCTACGGCCTCGCGCCGGGCGACGTGAACAACGTGATTCAAGCCTCGATCGGCGGCCAGCCGGCGGGGAATCTGTATGAGCCCGGGAGCGACCGGAATTTTCCGATCATCGTGCGCCTGGCGCCGAAGTTCCGCGACAACATCGACGCGATCCGGCGCGTGACGATCAACGCGCCGAACCCCAGCGGCACCGGAACGATCCCGGTTCCGCTCGGGAACGTGGCCGATATCAAACTCGTGGTCGGCCCCTCGCAGATCTTCCGTAGCGAACAGCAGCGCTACGTCCCGGTCAAATACAGCGTTCGCGGGCGCGATCTCGGGAGCACGACGCTCGATGCGCAGGCGCGGGTCGAAAAGCAAGTCCGGCTGCCGGCCGGCGCGCGGCTCGAGTGGGTCGGCGAGCTCGCCGAATTCAACGCGGCGCTCGCGCGGCTTTCGATCGCCGTGCCGGTGAGTCTGCTCTTGGTCCTCGTGTTGTTGTATTTCAACTTCAGCTCGATGCGCGAGGCACTGCTCTCCGCAAGCGTTCTGCCGCTCGCGCTCGTCGGCGGCGTTCTGATGCTGTTCTTCACGCACACGGCGCTGAGCGTCTCGGCGGTGATCGGATTCATCGGCCTCTTCGGCATCTCGATCATGAACGGCATCATCATCGTCGCCTCGTACAACGAGCACGTCGGTACCGGGATGCTGCGCCAGCCGGCGATCCGCAAGGCCTGCGAACAACAGTTGCGGCCGGTGCTCATGACCTGTATCGCGGCGTGCGTCGGCCTCTTGCCGGCGGCGCTCTCGAACGGCATCGGGTCGCAAGTCCAGAAGCCGCTGGCGCTGGTCGTCGTCGGCGGCAGTCTTGTTGCGCCGATCTTGATCTTGCTCATCTTGCCGGTCCTCATGGATGTCTTCGCGCGCAACGGCGCGCGGCATCACGAGCCGTCGGCCACCGCGCCGCAGCCGGCCGAGGCGTAACGCGATGCTCGTGAAGATCCGCGCCGCCGCCGCGGTCGCACTCCTGATGCTCACGGCCTGCAAGTCGCCGGAACCGCCGGCGACGCCTGTGCCGCCCGCGCCGACCGCGACTGGGTACGGCGCGCTGCCGCCGCAAACCGCGAGCGCGCCGGTTGCCGGCGGTGAAGCGCAGCGATTCATCGCGGGGCTTGACGTACCGGGTCAGTGGTGGACGCTATTCCACTCGGAGAAACTCAACGCGCTCGTGAGCCGAGCGATCGCCGCGAACCCGGACGTCGCGGCCGCCCAGGCCGCGCTGCGCCAAGCGCGCGAGACGTATGACGCGCAGAAATCCTCGGCGTATCCGACCGCCCAGGGCTCGGCAAGCGTCTCGCGCCAGCAAGTTCCGACCTACTACGCGCCGCCGCTGAACTCGAGCAACAGCGAGTACATCTACGGCGTTCACACGCTCTCACTCGACGTCGCATACACGCCCGACGTCTTCGGGAACCTGCGCTATCAGACGGCCTCGGCCGGAGCGGCGCTGACCGCGCAGCGCTACCAGACCGAGGCCACCTACCTCACGTTGACCTCGAGCGTCGTGATCACCGTGCTGCAGGCCGCTGGACTACGCGCTCAGATCGCGAGCGCCAAGCGCGCGATCGCGATCGACCAGCAGCTGCTCGATCTGACGCGCACGCAGCGCCGGTACGCCCAAGTGGCGGGGCTGGACGTGCTGGCCCAGGTCTCCGCCTTGCGCGCGCAGCAAGCCACGATCCCGCCGCTTGAGAAGCAGCTCGCGCAGACGCGTGACGCGCTGGCACGGCTTGTCGGCGCCTCGCCCGACGCGGCGCCGGACGCCGACTTCGATCTCGACGCGCTCCATCTGCCCGATGCGCTCCCCGTTTCGCTGCCCTCGTCACTCGTCGCCCATCGGCCCGACATCGCCGCGGCGGAAGCGTATCTCGCCGAGCAAAGCGCCGAGGTCGGCGTCGCGTATACGAACCGGCTGCCGAATTTCGCGATCACCGCGCAAACGGCGACGCAGGCGCTGAGCTTGGGCACGCTTTTCGGCGCGGGGACGTTTCTCTCGAACCTGACCGCACAGGTCACGCAGACGTTCTACGATCACGGCACCCTCAAGCATCGCGAAGCCGCAGCCATCGCCGCCTACGATCAAGCCGCCGCAACGTACGTGGGCACGACACTGAGCGGCTTGCAGAACGTCGCCGACTCGCTCGTTGCGCTCAAGAGCGATGCCGATGCGCTCGCCGCGGCATCCGATGCGCGGCTGGCCGCGCAGAAGGCGCTCGACATCGTCCGCAAGCAACAAGCACTCGGCGATGTGTCGGCGCTCGTCACGCTCAATGCGGAAGAAGCGGATGCGCAGGCCGAGCTGGGCGTGGTGCAAGCGCGCGCCAACCGCTACATGGATACCGCGGCGCTGTTCGAGGCGCTCGGCGGCGGCTGGTGGAACCGCACCGAGACCGCTCCCGAACGCTAGCGCGCCGCCGCTAGCGCCCGCTGCGCAGTTCCAGCACCGCGCGCGCGTGGCTGCCGCCGCCGAGTCGCGCATCGACCGAGAAGTTCTTCGCAAGCGAACTCACGATATAGAGGCCGCGCCCGCGCTCGCTCAAGACGTCGTCGGGCAAGTTCGGGTTGAAGCGGAAGCCCGGTCCGTTGTCGAGCAGATGCAGCACGGGCTCCTCGGTCGCAAAGTCGATCGCGACGTCGAAGTCACCCGGCGCATAGCGCGCGACGTTGCCGAGCAACTCGCCGAAGACGATCTCGGCGGTGAAGGCAGCCTCCGCGTCGGCGCCGCGCTCCGCGAGCATGATCGAAAATGCGCGCCGGACGCCTGAGACGCGTTCGGGGTCGTGCGAGTGCAGTGCGAAGCGCGTGAACGGATCGGGTTCGTTCACGCCCGGCATGCGCACGGCGAGGATCGCGACGTCGTCGTGCGCGCCGTCGAAGAGCACGGCGTCGTGGATCGTGCGCGCGGGCTCGGCGCTGGCTTCGATCGCGCGGTCGCTGAGCGCGGCGTACAGCCGGCGTTCGCCCTCGAAGATGTCATGCGTCGATTCGATCAAGCCATCCGTATAGCACACGAGCATCGAGCCGGGTGCGACCGCGACGGTCGCGGTCGCCGCGTCGCTGCGCTCGCGCAAGCCCAGCGGCAGGCCCGCGGTGCGCAGCTCGGCGATGGTCCCGTCGGCCGCGCGCATGAGCGCCGCCGGATGACCGGCCGAGGCATAGGTCAAGGTCGAGGTCACCGGATCGAGCACGCCGATGAACGCGGTGACGATCCGATCGGGGCGGTCGTCGGCGCGCAGCGTCTTATCGGCCGCGTCGAGCATCAGCGAGGGATCCGGATGGACATGCGCGACGCCGCGAATGACTTGGCGCAGGTTGCTCATCGTGGTCGCGGCTTCGAGACCGCTGCCGAGCACGTCGCCGATCGAGATCATGATCCGGCCGTCAGCAAGCCGCAGCGCATCGTACCAGTCGCCGCCGATCTGCAGCTCGGTGCGGCCCGGCGCGTAGTGCCCGTTGAACTGGTAGCCCCCGCCGCTCGGCAGCGATTTCGGCAGCGCGGCGGCTTGCAGCGCGGTCGCGACGCGATGTTCTTGCTCGAAGCGGCGCGCGTTGCCGATCGCCGCCGACGCGCGCCGGGCGAGTTCGGCGAAAAGCGGTAACTGCTCGTTCGTGAAGAGCCGGTCGAGCGCGATCGATCCGGCCGAGAGCGCGCCGTACGTCTCTCCCTCGACGATGAGCGGCACGGTGACCGACGAGCGCAGGCCCAATTCGTCCGCATCCTCGATGAGCATCGCGATTTGCGGACTGCCGCTCGCGATCACGTCGCGGGCCGCTTGGGGCACGACGAGCGCGTCGAGATTGCGTCGCGGATCGATGTGGGCGGCGGAGACCGCCGTGACGATGCCGCGTTCGACGATCGCGATCGACGCCCAATCCGCGAGCTCCGGAACCACGATGCGCACGAACGTATCGTAGGTGTCTTGGAGGGAGAGGCTGCGCGCGAGTTCGTCGCTGGCGCGGCTGACGACGGCGAGGTGGCGTTCGGAATCGAGCAGCGCGTCGAAGATCTGCGCGTTCGCGATCCCGGTCGACGCGGCGGCGGCGAGATCGCTGAAGAGCGGTACATCGCGTTCGTCGTACGGTGTGGCCCGCGGCGCGGAGCGCACCATCTGCATCACCCCGATCGTCGCGTCGCGGTGCAGCAACGGAACGATGATCGCCGATTCGAGGCCGAGCTCCGCGAACGCGGCGATCGCGGTCGCCGGCATGCCGGAGCGCCGCATCATCGGCTCGAGTGTCGCGAACGACACGTGCGCGAGGCAGACGGGCACACCCGCGGCGATGACGCCCGCTTCCGCGCTCTCGTGCGCGGGGTGCCACTCCGCATTGAGGAGACGAGCGCAGGCCGCGGCCGCTTTGGGATCGCGGTGGAAGACCGAGACGACGCGGAGGCGGTCCCCGCCTTCGAGCAGGTTGATCATCGCCCAATCGGCGTACGCGGGGACGAGCAATCGCACGAGCGTCTCGAGGGTGCCGTGCAAGCCCGGCGTCTGCGCGAGCGCCGCATTCGCTTCGGCGCTCATGCGCAGCCGCGCATCCGCCCGCCGCTCGTCGTCGACGTCGAAGAACGTCCCGAGCCAGGCCGCGATCTGCCCGCGCTCGTCGCGCAGCGGCAACCAGTTCGCGCGGTACCAGCGGCCGGTGCCGTTCGCCGTGCGGACCAAGGCCTCGAAGGTGGCGCTCGATCCGGTCCGGATGGCGTCGGCCCAGGCGTCCGCCGCCTCCGTGCGCGCGCGCTCGTCGATCGCGCCGAGCCAGCCGAGGCCGAGCGCTCCGGCGGGATCGAGTCCCGTTTGTTCCGTCCAGCGGCGGCTCACGAACGTCACGGAGCCACCCGCATCGGCGACCATCCCGGCGACTGGAAGGGCGTCGGCGATCAACCGCAGATCGAGCGCGGGAGCAACGAACACGCCGATCACTTCGCGGTGCATGGCGTACGGCCCGGTCAGGAACGTCCCATTTCGTACTGAGCCAAGAGTTGGTAAAGACGGCGCTTGCTTTCAGAGGCATTCCTAGTTGGTATAGCGAGTCCACGAAGATCGGTAGTCGCTTTAGGGGGGCTCCTATCGACAAGGCACGGCGCGTTATCGCTCCGTGACCACCACCGCCTTTATCGTTTTATCGTAGGAGAAATCGTTGCGTCTACGCGCTTCGCTCGTTTTTGTCTTTGGAGCCCTCGGCGTCGCGGCCGTTGCCGCCTGTTCGGGCGGCGGCGGTGGCGGCAGCAGCTATCCGCCCTCCATCCACGCCTCACCGGTCATCGCGGTGGCATCGCCGCTCCCCTCACCGGTCGTCAATCAGTCCGTTGCCGTTGCGCCGGTTTCTAATGCCGCGATCACGAAAGCGCCGATCCCGGCGCCATCTGGATTTACCTCGACGCTCAGCATCCCGAACGCAACGGTTCCCGCGAACACGACGATCACGGTGAATAGTTCATCGGCGATCCCGACCAACTCGTCGTTTCCGGCGCTATCAACCAGCCGGCGCGCCGGCTCATCGAGCCGGATGCCGCAATCGACCGGCGGCGATTACACGACGATCTTCTTTGATTCGCTCATGCCGAGCAATCCGATCACGGTCGCCGGAAATTTGTCCGCGACGCAAGCGTTTCCAGCGGGAACGCTCTTCGCGGGGACGACCTATTATCTCGCCTTCTATGATCCCACCCAAGCGAGCCCCGCGTGGCAAACGATCGCCTCGACAACGCCGAACGCGGACGGGGTGACCCTCGCCTTCAGCGGCACGGCTGGGTCGACGACGCTCCTCGCCAAGCAAACGTACGGCTTTGCGATCTTCACCGTGCCGGCCGGCAGCGCGTCGACGCCGCCGCCCGCGCCCGTGCTCGAAGCGTACATTCCGCAGGGCTCCGGCGGCATCACCGTCGTCAATGCGGCCGGTGTCGTTGCGACATCGCTGCCGATCAATTCCAAATCGCTGGGCCTCGATGATTCGGGCAACGTGTACGCGCTCACGTACCCCCAGAACCCGACGCCCGCCCCGGCCGGCGTGGTTGGATCTTCCCCCGTCCCCGCGGTACTCGCGAAATATCCGGCGGGAAGTTCCGTCGCAAGCATTACCTATACGCTCTCGCAGCCACAGAACGCGTATTTCGATGTGACGAGCGGCGCGGGCGAAGTCGCCGCGTACGGCTACCCGGTTCAAAGCTCGACATCGGCGACCGGACAATCCCAATCGGTCGACGTGTGGGATGCGGGTTCCACCGGCGGTCCGCCGAGCCGGACGATCACCGAGCCTTCGGGCGGCGTCCCGTTCGGGATCATCGATCATGCCGGGAACCTGTATACGACGCACTTCACGGCATCGGGAACGTTCAACTACGATGTCTACGCGCCGGGAAGTGCCACGCCGACGTCGACAATCGCTGAAACGATCGTTCCGGCGAGCGAGCAATACGAGTTCAATCCGAACTATGCGGCGGTCGGTTTCGACGGTACGTTGTACGTGACCGAATATACTTTCAATCAGTTCGGCGCGTTCGATCCGCTCGCGGGGTTGTACATCTATAAACCCAACGCTTCGGGCGGATATACGGAATCGTTCGTCGCGACGACCTCGAATGCGAACGGTCCGGGTCCCGAAGGCGTCGACGTCGATGCCAATAACAATATCTACGTCGCGAATAGCAACGGCGCGGATCTGTACGACTCGAACGGGAACTACCTGGGCTCTCAGAACGATTCGCTGCACGACATCACGATCTACGGTCCGGGCGGGACCTCGCCTCGGCATGTAACTGGTGCGTTCTCGGCCTACCCGGTCGCGGTCTCGGCGGACGGCACGCTGTTCTTCTCGAGTTTCCGCGACTACAACGAGGACGGCGGCGGCGTCAACGCATCGTTCTCACTGTTGCCGACGGCGACGACCGTGACCCAGGTCGCGCCCGCTGGCGGGAGTGCCTTCGCCCTCTACGATGGCTCGCGTGAAACCACGGGCCTCCACCGGAAGACGGCGAGCGTCGCATCCGGCTCGAGCACCCACGCGGGGATCGGACCGATTGGTCATGCCCGCATAAGCGCGGCTCGGAGCGCATTCCTCAAGCGGTTGGGCAAAGTCCACTAGAGCCGGGAACCGCTCGGAGAAAAAAGAGGCGTCCTCCTTTCGAGGGGTGGCGCCTCTTTGATTGCGTGCGC
>Ga0116230_10002833_pt1 | contig 16758 bp, 9 predicted proteins | sample S1TSphfallax_3_FD_88678 | JGI IMG/M metagenome (GOLD analysis project Ga0116230, IMG submission 88678) | Host-associated microbial communities from peat moss isolated from Minnesota, USA - S1T2_Fd - Sphagnum fallax MG | ecosystem: Host-associated > Plants > Peat moss > Unclassified | place: USA...
CAAGGGAATTTCTTGTTTTCTTTTCCCAATTTTGTGTGGTTTTAAACAAAATACCAACTTTATTCAAAATTGTACTGGAAAAATTAAAAACCTCCAATTTATATTATATTATATTTTATTTCTTCAAATCAAGAAGTTGTTGACACAGTGCGAAAATTTACCCAAAAAACAACCCCAAAAAAAGAAAAGGAACTTTACAAGGGATGTAACCTAGTAGGAGGAAATTCATTGCTACAAAGAGGGAGAGTTATGACACTGGTTTTTCTTTTTTTAATTAAAAATATATAAAATTTGATTTTATGAATTAATTTCCAAATTTATCAAAACCTACAAACCTCTTACAACTTTTGGAAAAAGAAAAAGAAAATTGATGCCAAGAACTTGATTGAAAATGAGTTGTGAGTACAAATAGGAGGTACCCAATACCCATGCCTCTTAGGATGGGTGTACCTATTAGAGCCCATGTCATGGTGCAAAAAAATTTTTTAGAAATAAAAATTTCATCCAACCAATGAGAAGAAGGCTCAACATGGACTGAAGAGGGTCTAGTTTTTTTTTTTCTTTTTTCTTTTGAGTTGGAGGGAGGGGGGAGGGATTATTTTGATTTTGTTTTGGGATACTGCCAATGTGTTCCCATCAAGTTCTCAAGGGGTTCCCAACCAAACCTCAAAGGGTTCCTTAAGGTCTCGATGTGTTCCTCAAGATGTTCCCAATAGCACCAAACCGTTATCCCGTATCCTTTGTTCAAAGTTGAACATATCCATAAACAATGAAGATGGGCCAACAGGATGAAGCTTTAGGGAGTGACCAATGCTTAAAAAAAAATGGTGATGGCAAATCAAAGTAGCTCCAAAAATATATGTATTCTTAGGAGCACCCCATCTAATTAAAAGAATTAACACTCTACTTTCTATGCAAGCCTTTTTTTGTTTTGGGGGGAGGGGTGGGGCTGGTCAAAGTAAAGAGTTCCCATGTTCCTGACATGTTCCTCAAAGAGTTCCCAATAGCACCTGGCTTTTATCCCAAATGCTTTGGCGAATGTTGTCCTCCTTTTGCCTATATAGGTGGGCCAAAGGGGAGGAGCTCTACACTTCAAAATAGAAACTTCTATTTTGGGGAGCCTCCATAGTTTCATTTTTTTTGGAGTAATGGGCGAATCAAATTGGCTCATTGCCAAAAACAAATTATCAAACTTGGGGGAGGCACCTCATCTCATGAATAGGAGAGGGGAATAGGAGAGGTGGATTTGTATGTCTCTGCCATTAACTTAGGTTAAAAAATGGTGACAAACAAGTGTAGTAGGAAAAGAGGTTCTGCTCAGCCAACGAGGAGATGTGGCATGCACCCAAGAGGCCAAAGGTGTTTTGCTGCTGCTCTTCTTCAATGTGAGAGGACAAAACATGAGGGAGAGTCGAGAGTCTCAAACCTATGCAAATCTCATAAAGCTACAAATATGGGCCCTTTGAGACATGTTGCATGTGAAAGTGGGAGTCTGTTGGGTGAGAGTGTCCAAAACATTCTTGGACACATCCATGACCATTGCCGCAGGAGGTGCTGATAAAGATAATCCTCGATGTCAAAAGATGGAAGTGTTTGTGCAGGTTTGTTGTTGCTTTTTTCTCTTTGCAATGAATTTTTTTCATTGTGCTAAAAAAGAAAAAAGCACAAAAGTGAAAGTGTTCATCAGGATGGAATGTGTGGTTGGGCTTTGCATATTGCAAAGTAGGCAACACTTTTCCACATCTTCCTTTGCAAATGGTTGTCAAGTTTCGTTATCTTGAGTATAAAGATATTGAGCAAGGTCGTGAAGTAGTGTAGCGTGGGATGACTCAAAGAAAGCCCTGAATGACCATGGGCAAGGAATTCTAAAAGAATGAGATGCATACATTTGGAGGTAAGGTTTTGTTATTGTATGAAGGTAGGACCATTTTCAATTTGTGCATCATGATGTTCGTGCGGAGATGATGGAGGTTGGGATGTCAAAGTTTGTGAAGTATGGAGCCATGATAGTGAACAATCAATTGCAACTCACACACCAGAATGCTTTGGAGTGTGTGACAATGTTCAATAAGCACAAGATGAAGGGAGGATAAGAGTCTTGCTGAGGTCATATTATAGATGATTCAAACAAGCCAATTTACCTTGCAACTAATTGGGTGGTTCCATTTCACAATGCTGGAACAGATTATTGAAAATAAAAAATCCTTATGGAAATCCATGGTTGTTCCAAATTTGGTAGATTTTGAAACGATCATTTATATATTTGAAGAGAATTTCTCTCTCGAGTCCAAGATTTTTGAAGCTGAAAAGGACTCGTTCAATCATCTTAGCAAAGACACACAGGAGCATATTGCAATTACATATTGTTGGATGCTCTCAACAATTTCATTAAATTGCAACAAAAAGTCTTGTTGCATGAAGGTTAGGATCAATAGCTTAGTGATAATGCATCACCAAATGGGTTTTGACTTCAACTTTGTGCCCTTATGTGGAGATGACATATAACAATGCCCATGCCTTTTAAGTGCATATTGGTTCCTTCTATATCTCTTGTAAGAGTGAATGTAAAGAGCAATAAAACTTTTGTTTGATGTCAATCTCACTTGGCACTATAATGGAAACCTCTATTTCGGGGAGCTTCCACAGTTTTAATTTTATGTGCGATGGTTCATTGCAACAAAAGAATGGTGAAATTTGGAGACACCCCATCTACTTGATACAAACTTGAATTCTCCCTCCCCCAATTGTGGGCACCTATTGTTGTTTATATCAATTAGTTGTGAGTGCATTGGATTTTCAAAGTTTTTTCTTTTGTGATAAGCCTCATTCATTGGCCAATCACCCAAACCAAAAAAATAAACAAAAAGTAAAATAAAATAAAAAACTAGGCCTATTTGCTAAAATAAAAGCATATTAAAGAAAAAAAGTTAGAAATTACAAGTGTACTCTCCCCTCCTTTTGTCTCTCATAAAAAGTGAGACCCCACAATTGAAGATTAAAGCTCAAGTCCTTATATACCAATCACTCAAGATAACTTGCCAACAAAACTAGAAAAAACAAATGCCATTGGTCCTTTACTAGTGCCTCCCATATTTTAATAACCGCACTTCAGTCAAATGGAGAATACAAAAAACTTTTGGGTCAATGGAACTCAAGGAACAAAACTAACCCTAAAAATAACACAGTAGGAACTTGATGGGAATCCCTTGGGAACTCAATGGGAACACATTTGGAACAACAAAATCCCCTTGGACCTACCCTTCTGTTACGACACTTCAAGTACCCTAGTTTCCCCGCCCAACTGGCTTTACCCATTACTAGAACCTTAACATATGTAGGTCATGAGGCATAACAAAGGCAGGGTCCTTATCTCTAGAGTGAGAGGGGCCTTATGCCTATACATAGGCATCAGGTCCCGCAACTCTTAAGGAGTAGGCATAACAATCATCCATGGAGGGATTTTCATGGATATAAGGTAGCCTCAAAATAACTAGGGATTTTCTCCAAGTGATCACTACTTCAGAAATACACAATGAGTTGCAAATACCCTAGCCATTGCAATTAGAATTTCCAACTTTCAGAGTTTTGTAGAGTAATAGGCGACCTGGAAACACATAATGGATTTTTTTTGGGGGGACTGCCCTATGATTTAATTTTATGTAGAAATTGGCTTAATATATAAGCTTTAAAATCAATTAGGACTCATAATTTTCAAAATATATATATTATGCTGAGGAATTGCTTTGTAAGAACTTACATTGAGAGGGGGAAGGAATTTTCTTTCATGAAAATAAGTGTCCACTATCTATCAAACCTTTGCAAGTAAAGGTTTGGAGTTTGGACAAAACTACTTATGAGTGAGAACTTATGGGTTTTGCTCCATAGAAACCCTCAAAAGAAAATTTAATTAATAATTATTGTTGCAATTTTGAAATGATACTCTAAAACTGTTCATATTGTCCAATGGCAGTGTCTATTATTATTATTACCATACAGGTTTTGTGTGTGTGTGAGTGGGTACCTTTCATTTGGCTCTATACCCCCAAAATACTATGATTTTAAAGGATTATCATGATACTTGGTTGGTACCCAACTGGGTCTCATGGTAAAATTTTAAGAGAAGTAATAACATGAGCAATTCAAAAAGCAAAACGCCTTGGGTAGATAGGTTGGTGAGCAAACACTTAAAAAGAACACAAAGGGTGAGGACTTTTAAGAACTCAAAAGGATGTGAAGTCTTCACACACTGTTCCTATGCATCTTAAGCCCAAAGAACATTTGTAGACTTTCACCTATTGCTCCCACCACCTGAATTCGCTAAGGAAATGGAGAAGATATGGGGTCTTTGGTGTATGTGTTCAGTGATAGATGAATTAAAACAGATTAATAGGATTTCAAGTTTCAAATTTTTGATTGTTGCATCTTTGCCTCTGGAATACAAAGAAGTTTTTGTAAAGACCTAGTTGATGCCCTCATCAGGTTTTAAATCGCTCAAAATGGACTAAAATAAAAATGAGAAAATTATGAGACTGGTTAAATCACTTGAAAACATTTTGAAAGTGAAATGCCAATAGGGGCAAGTGTATAGTCGCCAAAACCATCCCTTTCTCTCTTCAGCAACAAGCTTCAGACTAAAGTTTTGTAAATTCATGAAAACAAGATAATCCAGCATCAAGAGGTTGCTGAAAATTCACAAAGGCCAACAACAAGGAGAGATTTGCATGAATGAGCCTCAGCAGTAAAACTGCTTAGTCACAAGAATAGAAGTTCAATGACAACCAGTTGCACACCAAACCAAGCACCGAACCTATCATCAACATAATGTTCGCAGAAGGCCAGCAGCATGGTGCAAAAGGCCCAAGCCACAGCAAGTTTCCCAGTCACAACAACCAAAGATCAGGTTCATCGAAAGACAAAATCCATGGTTAAAATCATAAGCTCATCAGCAAATAGTATATTCAGGAGCTCACATCCCAGTCCTGTCCACTGAACCCAACAGAGACGACAAAATCCACAACTCTGGAACAAGCAGAGACATTGGTCCTCACAACAGCAGCAGGCTACAGTATCCATTGAGAGCTTGAAAGTCCCATGTATTTATTCTGAACTCAGCAGCTGCTGCAAACCCTGCTAATAGCTAAACACAAATAAGATAAAAGCAAATGGAAATGGTTCTTCTTCAGCAATAGTAGTAGCAGCATGGCAGGAGTCAAGTCTCAATGCTCAAATTATATATTCCCTAAACCCAAAAGTTATGTGAAGTGCAACAAAGATCAGTGCTAACCCCAATAAAAGAGTACGAATGAAGATCTTAATGGCAGACCCAGTTTATCAACTAAAGCTTGAGAAGTAGGGGGCAGGGGGGGGGGGGATTTCACTGCAAAAATGGCTTATGCATATGGGCGGCATTCGCTGAAGAATTGTAAATGTAAAAAAGAAAAAGGTACCAAGTTGCTAATGGGATTTGAATTTGCCATATCCAGCATATTCTCTCTATGGCGCAATGGATTTTCACCAGGAATGATGTGTGCCGAACAATCAACACATCACCAGGCATGTGTCCCAAACAATCAACACATCACCAGGATTGTATCAGGATTCAAATCTGATGAAAGATCAGGAATCGGGGTTAGGGTGTTAGGACTCCTCCCGCTAGAAAGAACTGATGGAGCATGCAACATGCAGTGGGATGCTGATTGAGCAAGAGCCTCCTCCTCTAGTCCTTCTTGGGCTCTTCTACTACACCACCAGTAGTAGGCAGACCCACAAACACCTTGAAAGCATCGTATATTCCCCACTGAGCTCCAGTGAGGGTTCCAATCATGATAATTCGCAGCGGCAAGCCACGAGTTAAGAGCGCCCTCACACCCATCTGATTCACAGCTTGTGAGACCGTGGCTCCCTTGGCGTTGTTCAAGAATGACACCAAGTTGTCAGCCGGATGGGAAATGATGGCACAAGCAACACCAGCTATGTAGCCTGCAGAGAAACTCACTCCCAGTTGAGTAGATTTGGAACATTCACTCTTGGGCACAGGGACGACGTACTTGTACAGCGCCTCCACTGTGCTCTCAAAGGTAGCGAACTTCATCATAGTGTAAGGGATCTGTCGGGCCCAAAGAGGCACTAATCCCTTGTAAAGACCTCCAACGCCTTCGTTGGCAATGATCTTGGGAAAGCCGTCAACGAGACCCTTAGCAAAGCCTGGCTGTGTTTGCACACGTACCTTGACGGCCTCGAAGGGGCAAAGACCCACATCGGCAATGACCTCGGCAGAAGCTGAACCTGCGAGGTAGATCAAGGTCTTGTACTTCTTCGCGTTCTCAGCTCCGACCATGTCTGAGTAAGTCTTCTTGAAGTACTCGTAGAAGCCATACTTGCAAGCTCCTTGAATGCTGTAGCCGAGCAGCGTGGGTGCCCATCCTCTGAACAGCCCTGTGGCTCCTTGTTCCTTGACCACCAGAGAGAAGCCTCCTGCAATACTCCTGTACTTCTCGGGCGCGATCTGCATATTGCACTTGACGACATCGATGGGTGTGACTGCCATGTGTGTCAGGCCACAACAGAGAGTTCCCCCGAAAGCACAAGCTCGGTAATACTCAGGAGAAAACATCTTGATTTTACCCTCGCTGGCAGCGGGGATAATGAACTCCGGTGCCTTTCCCACGCTGCTACTGCTCCCCGCAGTCAGGGCAGGGGTGGTCATGAACCTCCGATGCAGTGAGCTTGAAGACAAAGCTCCTCCGCCATAACTCCCCATTCCTCCAACCACAGGAGGAGGCGGAGATGAGTATGATCCCCTGTGGTTATACAGAAACTCCGGCAGCATGCTGCTGTTCTTCCTCTCTGCAAGATCCATCGCTACTGCAAAAACCCCCTTGCAAAAATACACAAACTCCCAGATCCGCCAAGAAAAACTGCAACAACAAACAAATCTCAGAGACTGAACACTTTCACAACGAAGACGTAGAAGCTAAGCGCTAGAAAGAGTGCACCGACACACGAAGAGAGACCGGGGACTCTGGAGCGCCAACGACCTTCGTTCTCGCAGATCGCAAAATATGTACGCGATCTCAAGAGACCACAAAATGTCCACCACCCACGCCCGAGAAGGAGAGAGAGAGAGGAAGTCGCCTCTCAACGGACGGGGGGGGGAAGCGACATTCAAAACACTATTATCCGACCGCCGTCCAGCGGACGGTGAAAACTGAAAACCCTAACGAATCAACGCCGTTAGGCGGCCGGCGGTGGGACCGAAATTTCCTTCCTTTCTTCGAACTTTTAATATCTCAATGCTGCTGTTAGGGACCTCAGGGTTTTTGCTGCTTTTCTTTTTTTTTCTTTTTTTCTTTTTTAAATTTAATAATTTAATAATTTTGTGGGTTTCAAAAGTCTGGCAGATTTTCTCCTTTTCTTTTCGAATTTACAAAAATAACGAATTTATCCAAATTTTTCCCAATTTTTTTTGTCTCTACAGTGCAAAAATTCTACCCCCCCCCCCCAAACCCCCCAAGGCTGGAACTGGAGAGTGTTTGGGGGGGGGTCTTTTTGTTTGTGTTGTGCCAAAACAACAATTAAGTTGTGATCACTGAACAATGAACAGGGTTTTTTTCCTCACTTTTGTGATATTAAAAAAATAGAAAAAATAGATGAATTTTCACTAGAAGAAAAAAATCTCCAAAAAAATCCATCTTTTTGGGTGAAAAAGTGTTAAAAAAATTTAGGTTAAAAATCGGGGTTCACTGTTGAAGGTTCTTCCTTGCCCTAGTCTTGGTTGCTCCTCACTTGTTTTCTGGCGGGGTTGTTTTTTGAAGCACATGTGTGGGCGGGCTGGCTGGCTGGCTGGCCAGCAGACGCGCACAACATCTGGAAGTCCAAAGTAAAAGAAATTTGGGATAATGGGTTGTTGTGGATGCACCCAACTTCTTTAGAAATTAGGTCAGATTCAAGATTGGCAAGAAGTCGGAGAAAATTTGAAGAAGCAAATGGTCAATTAATTTGTTTGTCATACTTTACAAGTCCTTTCCGTGTTGAAACACATTCGCTAGTAGAACATGTTCTCCACCACATTTGTGTATGCAATGAACCACAGGGCAGCAGCCCAGGAAGAGGATTTGGGGCAACACCCATTTAGTTTCTTTGAGTACTAGCACATACTTGGTAGGTAACTTATTAGGTAGTCGGGCAGAAGTTGCATTATTATGCAAGCAAGCGAGTACATATTATATATAAATTGTTTCTGGTCAATAGACCTTGTGGAAGAAACAACGTGCTGAGCTCCAGGCTTAGAAAAAGGGACAAGGAAGAGGAGCAAACTAAAAGTACCAAGAGGGCTTTGCAAATTCACAATCAAGAAGCATATGCCGTGAGGAATCTGATCAAGATACCAAACTCGAGGTGCACAATTATAATACCTCTCAATTGTGTTTGGAGTGGGGATTTGGTCTGGTCAAACAAATCAAGCAGGCCCTGCCACTGCCCACCAACAACCATTCCTTTTGCTTACTAGTAGTCCCTACCTCACGATAAGGTCAGTTTCGTCATTAAATAATCCTCAAAATAGTGAAATGAAATTTTGTGAAAATATGAAGTTGACATGTTGAAAATCATCATAGGCTACACTCTGAATAATTTCACTACTCATATCACAATATTATAAAAGACGATGGAAAAATAATAATTTCAAATTTTTTTGAAAAAATCATTTTTGAAAAAAACATATATTTGTTTTGTCAATGTGGAAACTGACCATAGGGTACTTTAGTAAAGGCATCATCAAAATCAAAATGCTATAATAATAGCAAATTTCTGGAGAGTGAAATCAAGGTAGGTGTAGTGCTAATGTCGGGTGCATAAGGATCCCTCCAACTACATTAAGTAAGTAATTTCCTGGGTTGCTTTGGGTGTCAGTTTCACCCATACCTCATGTTTGGGGCCTTGGCCGAACTGGCACCCACAGTGATATCATGGTTTAAAATCCCAAAATTCATTTAAATTATTTCTAAATATTACAAAAGGTTAAAGACTAGGGTACAACAGCCCATGAGCCATCACTTAAGCGCTCAGGGCAGGCCAGATCCAAAGGGAAGTCTTTGTTTTTGCAGATGTCCAAACAAAACTTGAACCTCTCCTATTGGCACATTTGATGCATTAAAAATCATCAAAAACAGATTAGAATTGAGAAAATTACGACCCCTCAAAGTGAAGGGGGTCAAAAACTAAAAAAACAAACCACTTTGAATGTTACAAAGCCCACTCCATCACCCAAAAAAAATCCTCGTATGTTGCTCTGTTACTATTAGAGTTCAAGGATGAGTTGTAGAACTGAAGGTGGGCTCCAATAGCACTTTAAATCATTTAAAATGAATGAGAAAGAGAAGAAAAAAAAGAAAAAAAAACATGTTTTGTGAGTTGAAAAGCTTATTTTTCTTCTTGCTTATTTTTCATTACTCATTTTCCTTTGCACTTCAAAGATGATTTCTCAAGCTTCAGATAGTGCTCCCATAACATTTTAAAGCGCTCAAAATGAAAGCACAAATGAGAAGATCTAAAGAACTGATCGATGATAGGGTAGAGATTGGTGATGGGCAATTCTACCCTGCTAATAACAAACCACTTAAACAAATCAATTGATATGACCAATGAATGGCATGTGTTAGAATAAGCAGTGCTATTTGCCAGCCATAACATCCTAAGCTCACATGGTGGCTTAAGCCATTTTACTGTTCAATGTCAATGTGCCCATGGGAAGGTTCTTAGGATACACTACTACCATGCGTTATCATTTAGGAACAATCAGGTGCGGTTGGTGTAACAAGAAATAAGATTTTGTATCGGAGTTAGTTATATGTCCCACAACATTTGCAACAATAAGTGGACATGTATTGTGAAGAAGAGGGGTTTGATTTGTTGTGTAGGGACAATCTGTTTCATCCGGGGTCCACTTATACCATCAAACAATTTGCCAATCAAACCATAAGTCCACCATCCAAAAGACCATGGGAAGAGAGATCTAAAGAGGGAGACTTCTTGGCTTCACAACATGTTTAAAATGTAGGGAAAAGAGTGCTTGGTTTGAACACTTTATTGGGTTGGGTTCAAAAGTTGGCCACACAAACTACTCCAAGTGTTCCAAGTCTTTTCACTTTTTAAATTTGCTACTTTAGCCACCATTCATAGCACGATAACACAGTCAAAAGGAGCTTCGTAGTATAATGGTGGGCACCTTAAATTCATGAATATCCTCACAAAAAGTGGAGAGATGTTACAACTACTCCTTAAGAATGAGAGGGATCTTATGACCACTTAAGGTGTAAGATCCCTCCCATTTGCTTCAGTAGCTCTAAGAAACTCCCACTCTTTGAAGACCTCTCCTTACAACTTGTGATCTAAGTATGTTTATGTTCATTTTAATGTTTGCTTCATGCTTTATGATGGGGTACACTGTACAACCATGGGTGGGGGTTGCACTTCACTATTGCCTCAACCTATGCTCCTTATTGAAAATGGCACCCACCTTGGGACTTAACCTTATCCAACTGTTTAGCCCAAATGTCATACAACCTAAACTAGCATGATGGACAATCTCTTCTCCTTGCATGATGGGTCAAACTTCGTAGGGAATTAGATATCTATGAAAGGCTCTTTAACATGATCTTAATATTGTGAAAACCCAATAGCCATTTTCATATGATATGTATTTTTTCATCTAATCTATCTAGTATAGTGTTTTTAAACCAAAATTAGTCTAGTTAGATTTTTTTATAAAATATTCCAAAAGCATTATTGCTAGGTGGTAAACATTTGCACCAAAAAAACACTTCTGTAGTGTGCTATTTCTAGGTCTAACCAAACACACATTTTGTGAATTTGGATGTAAACCCAAACTTGATCAATAATTTGAAACCAACTAACAATCATAAAGACCTACACAATTATTTAGTGTAAACACATGCAACCTTAACCCTTTATTGACATTGCAGACCAATTTGGTTTGACACCCTGCCCAAACACCTACCTTTCAGACCCCTAGGCCAAAAACCAACAAGCTTGGATTGTAGATTTCATTGGATTTCCCTGCCTGTATGGTTTTCTTCCTGACCAATTTTGAAAGTTGCACAAAACCACCAAAAAAACTAAACCCTCAAAGGTTTAAGGGTTTTTTTTTTTGAACTTCAACATTCAACTTAAACTCTTCTACAACCTTACTGAATTGAAACTTTAAAATTTGATATTTTGCGGGACTTTTAAGCAAATTTTGTACAGGTTGGTCCATTTGTTGGATTGGGACTATTTTGGTTCAATATCAATTAAGAACTAAATGGTAGTACTTACAATATAGAAGGTGGCCCTTGCACATAGGTACCTTATGCATGTACAAAGGTTCCTTACACATCACAAGGTGCCTCCCTACACATGTAAAGCACCTTCCTTCACATAGGAGTTCCTTCATTTTTCTATCTCAAGTAATGGCTCACTATAAAAACATTAAAAGAGACAAAACTTTAAAACATTAGAATTATCTAGAAAGTCCCTTTAAATGGGGATGAAAACAACTAATTTGGGTTAGATTGACAATAAGATTTGAAACAGGGACCCAAGTGTGTGGTTAGAAAAACAATAAGGGATGAAAGTAGTTGTTGCACCAATTTCAAAAGGTAGTTTCATCCCCACTCTTCAACTTATTTATTTTTTGGGGGCATTTGTGTATGCGGGGGTGTGGATTTTGTGCAAGTCCTCCTTTTGTTTTTTGGAAGGTTGGGGGTGTGAATAAGTTGATTTGTAATTTTTTTTGTTGAGGGTTGAAAGTGCCCAACAAGCTTCCCCATACCCCAAAAGCAAAAGAAAAAGGACTTGAACCCACCCCCCAACCCTCTTAAAAACGAACCTTGTGCTTGTAAACACCCCCCAAACTCCCCCCAAAAACAAACAAAAAAAAGGATTTATACCCACATCAAACCTTCAAGAACAAAGTAAAAGGCTTATACTTTTCCAATAACTTTTATTGGAATTTCAAAGTTCCTTAGGTTGCTTTGAGTTGCTTTCAATTGTAGAATCCCCTATTGTTTTATGCGGTTTGTGCTTTGAATGATTAGTTCACGCAACTATGTATGGTGTTAAGAATTTTGAAACTTTATGTGGCTTTCCATAGTCTTCCTTTTGAGATTTTTTCATTTGTTATTAGCAAATTGAAAAGTATGCACTTATGTTGTGGGTTAACTATGTCACTAATCTTTTTTTCTAACTATGTTCATCCCCATTTAGCACAAGTATTTATTGAGTCATGATGTACATCACTAGTTATTCATAAACATCATGATAGGTATACGTTTATAAATTACATTCTCACAACTCAAGGAGATCAACTAAGCATAAGCATGGGGAACAAAAGGTTGAGGTGATTAAAGATATGGTAATGTATGAGGAATGGAGTGTTACCCAATGTAAAACACTTGATAGATTTTTTTTCTTGTGATACCTAATGGGTATTTGTTGGGTATCACAACATAAAATCAAACTTTTTTGACAAAACATTTTAATAAGAAAAGGTCCTATCTTTCAAGCCTTCCAAAACTTTTGATGCCTTACTAGGTATTGCCCTCACAAACATTTTAAAAATTTTGAACATGTTTTCCAAATATGCCTTTCTTTTATACTTAAATGCTTTGACGTTAGAATAGTTATATATCATAGTACCTAAACTATATAATAACAAACTATCAAATAATTAATTAAATTTTAAACTTTAACTTCAACATTTGATTTTTTAATCTTGAAATTATCGATAGGTAATAAAGTTATTCGTAAAGTTAGAAAATAGAAGGTTTCAATATTAGGTTTAGCAAAAAGAGATGACAAACACAAAAACACACAACGAACATTTCTTGAAGGCCAAAAAATAGGAACAAACTCAAAAAAATTATGTGAATGAGGATCAAAAGAATTTCCTCATGTATTTTTTTTTTTATGATGCAAGTGTGACTAAAACAAGTGTTTTTTACAAACAAGGTCTAGAGCCCAACCAGTTTGTGAAGAAGGTTTAAAACAAGACCAATTTGTGAAAAAGGTTTGGAGCAGAAATAATTTGTGAAAGTTTTATGTTTAGCAATTTGTGAAGAAGGGTCTACTTTGAGTTTTGAATAGTTTGTGAGCTTTGAGTTTCATGGGTGTTTTGGTCTTGGCAATGAACTTTCAACATTGTGATTTGTGGTTCCAACAATGAGTTGCAACTTTGTCAAAAAAAAACTTCAACAACAACTACAATTTCGACAACCAAGAGCTTCAACAATGACCTTTATAATGACAACATGGAGCTTTGTGTAAGGTTTCTATACCTAAACTTTCTTTCTCCTGCACTTAATCAAATAGTCCTCATTTTCAAATCATGGGAAGGTGAGGATTTTTTTTCGACTCTTTAAACCATGACCTAATTCTATGGGAGGCATTCCTCTTGTCATGCTAGTCTTTTATCTATTTTGCCACAAGTTTTGTGAATCAATCATATCTATAATTGCATTTTTTTGTTGCAATCTTTGAAGTTTGGTTTCCATCTTAAGGTTGTAGATTCTTCCACTCCTAGTTTTCAAAATTTTAGCAACTTTTCATCACACCAATTGTTGATGATGTTTGCCATCTTCTACCACATTTCACAAACAATGTTGTGGTTGCATACATTCTTCCATGCTTACCTATGACCCCATCCATGCTTTGGCGCTTCACCGAGTAAATAAAGGGTGGTGTAAGGTAGTGGAGGAAACAATTGCATGGAATGTTTTAAAACTTGTCAAAATTAGTAATCAAGCTTACTAGAAATTTGTAGCCATGCATGGTCTTAGAAGACGTTCTTTTCATGAACGCCTTCAAATTGAAATAACTTACTTATAAGATTTTTTGGAATGGTATGATACATTTGATTTTTTTGAAAATGTGGAATCATATGCAAATACATTTTCTTTTTCTTTTTCATTAAATTTTCTAGTTTGAATTGTGTTATGTGCATTTTGTAATTTGATTGAATTGGAATCTATAAATTTTCTTACTTCTATGACTTGTTGGATCTTACTTTCCTACTAAGGTCATGTTCATCTATTATGGTTGTTTGCTTCAACCCAGTGAACCCAAGGAACTAGGTGTTCAACATATAAACCTAGATAGTCCAAAAATGTTATTTTGTTGATCAAGGTGGGGTTTACGGTATTGTTTGATCAAGGTCCAAGAAATCTAACTAGTTATTCACTTCCATCCAATAAGTCATCATATCATCTACCTATTCACTTGAACATAATGCACCTAGTGAACTAATTGTTGTTCATAAATTCAACCCGAAAACCATCTTATGTCTTTGCATTGATGTTCTTCTGTTGATTAATGGCAAGTACAAGGTTTTGTTTGATCAAGATCCATGAAATCTAGTTGGTTATTCATTTGAACCTCTTGAAATCAACATGTCATCTAATTGTTGACTTAAGCCCAAGGAGTTAATTGTTCAACATATATCTTGGACACTCATCAAATGTTATGACAAAATAGAAATTTTTGAATATACAAGTAAAGTGAATGCAAGAAAGTTCCACATAATTATGGTTTAACGTATCAAAATTCAGTGCATCTTCTTCTAGCTCAAATTGTTATTTTTTCAACTTGATCAAATGTAAGTTTCTAAAGTTGAATATACAAGGCATCTTTGTTGGCTCTAAAACATGTGGAAATTATTACTCAACATGTGGCTTTCCAATAGTTCTAAAGCACATGATAGGTAAAATTCATCAAATATTTTTATAATCAAGGTCCCTACAAAGCCCATTATGTTTCAAAATTTGAATGATTTTTTTTTGTGCAAGAAAAGTAATCTCAAACAAACCTTAGGCCTACCTATAATTTGTTTAAGTAAGATTATGCCCTTCACCCACCCTAAGGATGTTAAGGTCAACTATGCTTTCAAATGTCACAAAGGACATCATGATGTCCAACAAGCATTGAAGTTGCTAACAAAGTGGCAAACTTTCTTTTGAATGCCAATTACAGCTAGATAATGGGCATTGGTCAAGCTTTAATTACCATTTGGGACAAACCCTAATAAAATTCATATTTCCATGAAGACAAAATGATGATTACTTAGATGGAACAAGACCTATGGGCAAATGGCTATGCATTGATGGGTTTATGTTTATGGATGTGGGGATTAGGGTTATGTTTGATCAATGTTTAGGAAATCGAGATCGTTGTTCACTTGAACCTAGTGAACTAAAAGAGTTAGTTGTTCAACATATAAATCCAAATCTCCAGTAGTCATCAAATGGATATGTCATGATGGGTTTTTGTTTATGAATGTGGGGATAAAGTTTTGTTTGATCAATGTTTAGGAGATCCAACCAGTTGTTCACATTAATTCATCCAAGTCATCACTTCATCTACCTGCCATCTTGAACACAATGAACCCCATAAGTTAGTTGTTACTCATGAATTCAACTTGGACATTTTTATCATGTTCTTCAATTGATGTTATTATGTTGACCATTGTGCTAAATTTAAGGTTATGTTTGAAGTTCATGAGATCTAGAACATTATTCATTTGAACTTAATGAACTCACCATTTCATCTGGTTGCTAATTTGAACCTAATGAACCCAAGGAATTGGTTGCTCAACATACAAACTTAAACAATCATCAACCCAATTAAGTCATCATTGTGTCTATTTATTCACTTGAACATAATACACACAGTGAAATAACTATTACTCATCTAGCTAGATATTGAACATAGTGAATTAATGAGCCTAATGAATTACTTGATATTCATTAATTCAAGTTGGAAGGCCATCTCATGTTTTTGCATTAACCTTCTTTTGATGACCAATGGTGGGTTTAGGGACTTGGTGTTGAAACAACCATATGTAGTGTAATTGGAAAAAGAATAAGTCTACATATTTGCGGGATTTTGAATAAAATACATCTAAATTGAAAATATTGTGGCAAGTTTTAATCCAAGGTTAATCATCTTCCATCTAACTTTGACAATCATTTTTGAACTCATACATTTATGGCCATTTTTCATTTAGGATTTTAGCATCACTTAGGTTAGGCAACTGCTTAAAACGAAATAGTGAGAAAAACATAGAAACAAATAGAGACAAAAAAAGACAAAAAAAAACAAAAACAGAGAAAAAAAAAGATGGAGAGACTTAGAGGCACACAAAGAGAGAAAGATAAAGAAAAAAAAATATATAAAAAAAACAAAGACATAGACAAATGGAACAAAACATGGCAAAGAAAGAAAGACAAACAAAAAGATGGAGAAACTCAGAGGTGCAAAAATAGAAAGATAAACAAATAGAGAAAGAGAAGAAGGAAAAACAAAAAAAACGACACAAATGAAAAGACTTAGAGATGTCAAGGCTAACAAAAAGAGGAAAAAAAAACAAATAGAAAAAGAAAAAAAGATGGACAAAAAGATGGAGAGACTTAGAGGTGCAGAGATAGAGAGAGAAGAAAGATAAATAGAAAGATAAATAAATAAATAAAGAAAAAAGACAAAGAGAAAAAGATGGAGAGAAACCCAAAAAGAAAGAGAGAGACTTAGAGGTGCAGAAAGAGAGAGATCGAGAAAACAAATAGAGAAAAAAAAACAAAAAAAACAACTAGAAATAAACAAAAGCATAGATAGATAGAGATAGAAACAAAGAAAAAAAAATAAAGAAAGAAAGATGGAAAGACTCAAAGGCGTAGAGTGTTAAGGACATGAAGATCCACAAGAATAAAA
>Ga0116230_10002834_pt1 | contig 16757 bp, 9 predicted proteins | sample S1TSphfallax_3_FD_88678 | JGI IMG/M metagenome (GOLD analysis project Ga0116230, IMG submission 88678) | Host-associated microbial communities from peat moss isolated from Minnesota, USA - S1T2_Fd - Sphagnum fallax MG | ecosystem: Host-associated > Plants > Peat moss > Unclassified | place: USA...
AACACCGCAAATTTGGTGCCTACTTCTACCCCCAACCTTCTAGAGAATTCTCACCCTTAATTACGCAACAGAATTCCTAAAACTATGGTTATTAGCCTTTGCTGAAGAAAAGGACTAATCCAATTCCTTATTCACCAATAACACCCTTTAGAAAAGAAAACAACCCCCCTTCGCACCAAGCATATTCATGATTCCTTATGAAGTCGCTAAAAGCCCCTAATAACCTCACCCCACTCAAATAACCATGATGTAACTCTTAAAAACTGAGACTACCGCACATGGTTGTGTCGGTATGGCTCACAGAAGTCTAAAGAAAAGTTGTAGCCCTCGTCAAGAGCTTTCCAACAGTATGTCGCAAGCCACCTGAACACAAGGAAATCGAGTTGATTCTTGACTTTTAATGGTCGGGAGTCAAACTGCCAATTTGACTCCCGGCCTTTCTTTTGGTCATAACTTGTGTTTCAAATGTTTAAATGGGTGATGCGAGCCCACTTTAGACATCTAAGTTTCAATAGATTTCCAATGATATAAAGAACTCTTCAATCCATTGGGTTTTGACACCTGAAATCGCTTTTTGAACATTTGGGAGTCCACCAGGACTCCAACTCCCAAAGTGGGAGTTCCATTGGGAGTGTGACTTAAGGCCTATTCCCTCACACTTTCTCACACTCATGGGAGCATGCGGCATGACTCTCGGGCTTCCCTCTTGCCACAACCTTGCAACCCCTTGCCTTGGTCACAAGCCCAAGGCTAGGGTTGCAACATAGCTTATAACACACCTTCATGTAGCGACCTTGACGCACTGGGGTTTCTTACCATCTGCTCTTCAACACTAAATCTCAAGATCCAATGTTTTTTTGGAAACTTACAGGGCCTTATGTACATCCCTAGTTTGTATGGTGTTTGGTGAAGTGGTATGTGCCCCATTGCTTGCACCTAAACTAGGCTTAGGGAATGTTGCCAAATGAAGGTTAGCTTGTAGAGTTAACACAAGGTGCTCTCTTTCACATGGCATGTTTGGGATGCCTTGTAGAGGACCCATGTTTCAAGATGTAGTTGGCATGAAAGACCACCCATATTCACTTGAACTAACAAGCCCAACAAGGTTGGGAGGTGGATGGATGGTGGGTAATTTCAGCTGATAACCAAAATTTGGTTGTTTCCTAGCCTTCTATGCATTTCCCTACACACACCAAAATGCAACACCATCACTAGCCACACTTGATTGATGTAACAAAATCTCCTTAAAAATTAACAATTATGATCTTTGTTATGCAATGTTGGTTTGGATCCAACCTTGAATTGGTCCCAATTGTTAGCCCTATTTTGTGATCACATTTACATGTGCTCTCCCATCAATTTTTCGCCACCATATATAAAGCATCCCCACATTCTCACAAAAATAAATGTTCTAGCAACTAACATCTTTCCCATAACATAAACAAATAGCCACAACCCGAGAAACCCAAGAATTTAACATCTCAAGGTGTAGCAACATTTGGCTGCTTTTAGTGGAAAGTATTGTCTATTGGAGATTATGCATCTCATGGCCTTGGTAATAAAGTTGATTAATTGCCGAACTAGTAAGTAGTTCAAAATTCTAGTATCTTTGGCCAATTTAATGCCCAAATTACATTGAAGTGAAAATTATGAAAATGTACCCCAATCCTATGAATAGATTTTAAACAAATTGGGGTGAACCTACAAAAATACTTGAGGTTCTACTTTTAAATGTTCATAACCAACCAACTGTAAAGGGTCTCTTCATAGTAACACGGATTATACTAGGCTCCTAATATAACAGACCTTGATTGCATTTCAATTTTTATAAACAAAGGTGCATTCTTAGGTATTTTAGTTTTTTTTATTTGTTTGATGCTTATTATAGTATCAAGGCCAATGGCGTTGACACGTCCCCAAACTCCTTAAGAGATTTAAATGCAGGTCCAAGACTGAAACAATGGAAAAAGAAGAGAATCAGGGCACATTCCCTAACATGCAACATTTCACGGGTAGGAGGGTGTGCTAAACCTCCAATGTTACAACCCTAGCCTTGGGCTCATTTGGGTTTTCACTTAAGTAATTCATTTTTTTTTCTTGAATTGGAGTTTCAATGGACTCCCAAATCTTCAAAGGCGATTGAAAGGGTCAAAACTCATTAGATTAAAGCATTATTTATACCATTGGAAAGTTTTTGGATCTTAGATGTCTAACATGGGCTCGCATGATCCATTTGGGTACTTATAAATAAGTTGTGGCCAAAAGAAGGGCTAGGAGTCAAACTGGAAATTTGATTCCCGACCATTAAAAGTTGGAAATCTCCCCAATGTGCTTATGTGCAAGTGGAGTGCTACATAACTTTAGAAAGATCTCAACAAGGGCTAAAACTTTTTTTGAGACCTCACTTTAATCAAAGGTCTTCACAAATAGTTATGGGCCTCCAAAATTGCGAGAGTCCCAATTTTGAGAATTTCGAAACTCCCACCTTGGGAGTCCGAGGACAAAATGACATTTGGGTGCAAGCCATGTGGCCAAGCATAGAAAATACTATAAGGGGGAAGGCGGTGGCTTCCCCCAAGTTCGGGGCATGGTGAGTCTCGCAAATCTATGTTTGCATGTGGTTTATCCATGCACCAAAATTCCTCCAACTATGCATTAATCAACTTATTGTTTGGTTTGTGCAAGTCCGTGCGAATAATTGACCTACTTGTCATTCGTCTTAGTCCCCATCGCGAAACTCTAGCACGCCTTTCTACCCCTAAAGTGATGTAAGCCGGGAGTGTACCTTAACTCATTATCTTTTCGTTGTTTTCACCTTGGCCTCTTGGTTGAGTCTATCAAGGAGCTTGTGGTGTGTCATCCATGTTGGGATTGGGACAAAATCACAAGCAAGAGTTGAAGATGAAATCAATTTGCACAACCAAGAAAAAAGGGTGGTTGGTGCAAGTTGAATGAAATGCTGTAATGGACTTAATAAGGACAACCTCAAACACAAGCTTTACATGGCCCACAACCTTTGGGAGGATGCACCATTCCCCTCCTTATAATATACTATGTGTTTCCACATGGGGATTACATCCAAATGTCATTTTTTTTTGGGACTCCCAAATGAGAGTTCCAAAATTAAGACTCTCATTGTCTCAAAACTTTGGACGCTCATATCTTTTTCCAATTCAAGTCTATTTGAGAATGTAAGGGTAATGTCTTGTAACCCATGAAAATATCTTTCCAACGGTGTGTAGCACGCCCCAATTGGAGTTCATTTGACCTTTGCTTTCAAGGGATTTGTGGTCATGAGTCAAATTCCCAATTTGACCCCCGCCCCTTCTTTTGATGATAACTCATGCAAATCAAGTCTAAATGAAAAATGCGAGGGCATTTAAAGCATCTATGCTTCAAGAAATTTCTAATTGTGTCCTAGGGGCCCAATTTGGTGCTTATTTTCCTTTTCCAACCAAGGCTCTGAACATTCGTAACTCCCAAAGTGGGAGTGCACTTGGGAGTCATTGGGCTCCATCCTTTACACTTTCCCCCATTTGTGAGAATGTGTTTCACACCTAAACACACTCTCTTGGCCTCATGGGCCCTTGGATTCCACACTTAGTCACAAACCCAATGTTAAAATTATGACAAATATCATGCATAAATCATGTAGAATAAAAAATAATTGCACGTTAGAGAAACTTTTATAATACCTTAAAGAAACTACACAACATTTAAGCACCCTTGTAATATCTCATCACTTACGTTGACTTTATCAAAACTTGTTTGCAAGGTTTTCAGTGTCTCTTGGGTATGGGAGGTCCTCGAAAATGCACATATGTGGAACCTCATGGTGTGACCCCTTTTTGTTCGTCATTGAAGGCCTCAACATCTTCAAATTTTGGCCCCTAATCCCCTCCATCTCATTCTTCCCTTTCATGAATCATCTCATGATTCCCTTCCTCCCTTTTTCTAATAGTATCTTCATTGTTATCTTGCATTGTAATGACTTTTGTTAGTCATTGCCTTGTTTGTATTGCAGTTTGCTTTCGTGATCTTGGTGGGGTATTGGGAAGACCAATCTCTAGCACTTTTATAATTTGACAATCACAATATTTTATTTTGGCATTATGATATCAACAAAAACATCATAATCATCCAATCAACACCATGATAGCTTTGGATGCAATTTTTTAAAATTTTAGAGATTAAACCTAACTTACGATGCCATATGCACATCTATAATGTAAACAAGAGGAAATTCAATCTAGTGTGTTTATTTCACTATAACAACATTTTAAGTTTTTAGTAGAATTGAACTATCGCAAAGGAAAGCATTATCACATGTAAGCAAATGTGGAAATATAAAGCCCATACAAACATTGGGTTTAAGCATCAATAAGGAGATTGCTTATCCAAAGCAAAAGGATCACAACAATTGTAAATAACTATGATATTAACAAAGCCCAAAACCTTAAAAGAGGAGTTGAGAAATGTTTAGGGTTATGCATTTCTACATTGTTCTACTATGAGTTTAGAATTTGACCTAAAAACAATACATTTTTTAGCATACTTTCCATCCAATATTTTATACATCTACAAAAGCAAGTACACTACGAGGGAAGTAACAAGAGAGCAAACTTATAATTCTTCAACAACTTGAACCAAGCCCATCTCCAACGTACATGCTTATAGCTTTGCCATTTGGAGCCTTATGACCTTTTCATTATTGACCAATGTTGAAGTGGTTTCTGTTTTATTTGTACCTCCCTCCTTGTTGTTAACCCCATTATAATTGGTTTTGGAAACATCTTCTTTGGTGGTGACAATAGTATCATCAGTTGTGGAAACATCACAAGTGACATTTGTCTCCATCTAGTCTTCTCGTTTTGGAGTCCCAGCCCCTCCCAACATGAATTTTGTACATCTAATGGCAATTTTTAATGCATTCTCATCCAAGGGTGTATAAAACCTTCAAGCATTAGAAAGTTCAAAATTCAAGTAATAAACACTTTGAACACTTGTTACATTCATGAACAAGTCATACACTTGTGAAGTTCCACGATTTGGCCTTTACATGATCCCAATTCATAGAACCCAATTACTAATGAAAAAAAAAAAGATGATGTTATTAACCTATTTATCTTAATCATTTGGAAATTATGAAAATGATGCAAAAATAAAATTCATAAAGGAGGAAGATTAACTCGTTGAATTAGACTTTCAAACAATTGATGTTGTTAGTCCAATAATAGATGAACCATGGACAAAGGTGTAAATTGCACACTTATCCTTGGGTTGTACCACAAGGAATGTCACACCCTAAATTTTTGTGACCCATCCAACTTTAGGAAAACATAGGACTTACATGAAGAAAGCTTTTCATTCCAAAATTTTATCAAAAGGTTATCCAAGTCATGTAGAATTCAAAACTCTAATTAAATTTACAAAAACATGTGTTTTGATGTGGAAAATGAATGCATAAGGGAAAAAAATCAGAAATTTCAAACAAAAGATTCTTTTTATCAAGAACACAAAAAGAATCTATTTTTTTGGGAATTTCTTTTAGATATTAATTTTTAGAATATTGTAAATGCCAACGCACTTGATGTATTTTATAAATAATTGATTGAATTGAGTTTGATTTAATTATGAATTTTTAAAATCCAAATTGTGAAGCATGAAAGGGCCATTGATGTCAAGAACACAAATGATAATTATTTTCACCTTTTGTTGTTTTAATGATTTGTTTTGGATCATTCCCTTATGCATGTACTAAATAAATAAGAAAAAAATCTATTATGTAAATGTTAGGACATTTGAAAGAAAAAGTCAATAATTGGGTCAAGAATGGGTTAGGAATGGTTCATGAATCAAAATGTTTTAATGCATATTATACATTTTTGGATGTTCATTATTTTTCACGAGTGTGTGCATAGGTGGGGACACACATAGTCCACCTAGTCCAATCAAATAAATTAATGTATACATAGATGCAATTTTATTTGTTAAATTGGGTCCAACTTTCTTGTGATTTTGGTAAGGTGGTTCCTAGTCGTACCACCCAAGGAAAAGCTTGTCAACAAGGGTGTAGTTTTTTCAACAAATTACATGTGTTGTGTAAATACAATGTTAAACAAATTTGGGTAGATAAACCATAACTATAAAATTGGAAAGAAAAGTCAACAACACTTTGAAAATAACTAGTCTGGACCATTCCAACAACTAACCAATTCAAAATTAGTTATATGGTAGGAATGATTGTGATGAAAACCATAGATGTATAGTGCCTCTTTGGCTATAAATTAGTGATGGAGATAAATGTATGACTTTTTTACAAACATTTAGGTGAACCATTGTACAAACATCTTGTGTACATCTAAACATGAAACACCTTGAAATTTAAATGTTCACCTATTATTTTGCATTGGAAGGGTGTCCAAAAAACAAGACATTGATATTGCCTCTCAGTTGTACACCATCATATAGTCTCTATTCATCCAATACCACATGATGACCACCAATGAAGGCCAAAACAAAGTGAAAGAAAGAACATTTTAATTCAATTAATAGTAGCATGGGTTAAAAACAAAACACTTAAAGTCTTTCACCAAAGTTTCAAATTATGGTGCCAACAAGTAAGTGATGAACAAACCTTATGAAATCCATTGAATAAAAGACAAGCCACAACCTTCTTGACATCATCATGGACAAATATTGATGGTTTTATCAATTAACATATTTTTTGGTATGTAATAGGTCTTTCAACAAAGTCTTTGAATTACATGTCTTAAAAATAATTCAAAGCACTCAAATATTTAGATTTCAGGACTTGCAATAAAGGAATGTCTACAAGCTCACAAAGATTAACCTCATCCTTGATATTTGTATTTGATCCTATCACGACCCTAGCCTTGGGCTTGTGACCTAGGCAAGGGCTTGCAAAGATGTGGGCTGAGAGTGAATATCGGGAGTCACATTTCATGCTCTTGGGATTGTAGGAGGGTATGATTGAATAAACCCATGCACTCCCAAATGAATTCCCACTTTGGGAATTGGAGTCTCAATGGACTCCCTAATCTTCAAAGAGTAATTGAAAGGGTCAAAACTCATTGGATTAAAGATTTCCTTATACCATTGAAAAGCTATTCGAACTTAGATGTCTAAAATGAGCTCACACATTCCATTAAATACTTAAAACACAAATTAGGGCCAAAAGAAGGGCCAGGAGTCAAATTGTCAATTTGACTTTTGACCACTAAAAGTCATGAATCGCCTTGATTGACTTGCGTGCAAGTGATGTGACATATATCGGTAGAAAACTCTCGATAAGGGATACAATTTCACTTTAGACTTCACCTTAATCAAAGGTTTGCACAAAATGTTATGGGCCTCCAAAGTTGCGGGAGTCCCAATTTAAGGAATTTCGGGACTCCCAACTTGGGAGTCCCATGACAAAATGACATTTTGATATAGCCCCTGTGGCTCATCACAGACAATACTATAAGGGGGAAGGTGGTGGCTTCCCTCAAGTCTGGGTCATGGTGAGTCTTGTGAGTCCATGTTTGCCCATGGTTCGTCCTTGCACCAAAAGTGCTCTAATTACACACTAACCAACTTATTGTTTGGTTTGTGGAAGTCCATATGAATAATTGAACCGCTTGTCACTCTTTCTAGTCCCCATCCCAAACCTGCAACACGTCCCTCTACCCCCCCCTGAAAGTGCTAAAAGTTAAAGAATGTGCCCCAACTTTTGCTTCTTTTGTTTTTTTCACCTTTGAATTCACCTTTGAGTCTATCAAGGAATTTGGGGATGTGGTTAGGTCCTTTGTTTATTTATTTTGATGTTTGTTTTAAACTGACAACTTTCATATAAAGTTATTGTACTGCAAAATCTCCCTTTTGCTTACAATTTAGTTGTTAGATGGTAATGACATCACAAGCAATATCTCTAGACAAATGTAGGTATGAAGGTGAATTGTTGGTTGCTTAATGTGCAAATGGCATATGCACATTGGTGAAATGTTTGAATTGTCAAGTAGATCCAATTTGATTGCCCTCATTTAGTTATGTAATATACCATATTTGAGATTAGCTATATGCATAAATTGATGAGCTAAAACTTGGCTCTTCTCCTAAGTAGGCTGAACATACCCATATCTTACATTGTGTGCATTTTTAACATAGTTTTGTTGATTATAATTTTGCTAGTTATATGTAGCAAATTGATCAACATGACTTGCAACATTAGGGTGTTGTTGATAACCATTATATTAACCTTGTTGACCATAGCCATACCTTGATTTATTAGTGGTAATAGTTTGCACTTGTGATGTTTGTTGTATAAAAATATACATCCCCACTTACAACTTTAGTACTAAACTTAATGAAAAAATGTGACAACTTGTGTTCAATAAAATCCTTTGGCATGGTAGATAATTCTAGAAAATATAGATAAACAAATTATCAATCATAACATATAAAAAATATGAATTACCAATTGTCCTTACTACCCATAATAGTCCTATGAGCCTTACAGGTGTGGTTTTGTTAGTGGAGCCAAAAAACATTGATCCTAATTAGAGGCATAACTTATAATTGGTTGTTGAGTATATCCACCATATGGTTGTGGTTGACACGCCCCCAAACTCTTCAAGAGACCCAAAGGTGGGTCCCAAAGTGAAACAATGGAATAAAAAAAAGTCGAGGCACGTTCCTTAACTCACAACATTTTAGGGGTAGGAGGGCGTGTTGGAGCTCTGAAATGGGACTAGGATGAACTCACCAACGAGATTTCAAGATGAGATCAACTTCCACAACCAAGAAAAGAAGGGGGTTAATGCAAGTTGAATGGAAATGTTATGTAGCAGATTTAACACGAACAACCTCAAGCATAGGCTTTACACGACCTACAACCTTTTCAAGGAGGCACCACTCCCCTCCCTATATTATACTTGGTGCCTCTCCATGGGGACTACATCCAAATGTCACTTCTCCTTAGGACTCCCAAGTGAGAGTCCCAAAACTAGGACTTTTGTTGTCCCAAAAATTTGGACATTCATATCTTTATCAAATCAAGTTTTTTTTTTAGAGTACTAGGACAATATTTTATAGGCCTTGAAAATATCTTTTCAATGGTGTATATCATGCCCCAATCAGAGCTCATTTGACCCCTGCTTTTAAAGGATTTGTGATTGGGAGTTAAATTTTCAATTTGACTCCTGTTGTCGCAATCGTAGCCTTGAGCTCGAGACCAAGGCAATGGCTCACAAAGGTGTGGGCCAAAAGTGAAGCCCATGTTTGCTTGGATTAAATATTTCCTTATATCATTAAAAAGCTCTTAGAATTTAGATGTCTAAAATGGGCTTGCATGATCCATTCGGGTACTTAAAACACAAGTTATGACCAAAAGAAGGTTCGAAAATCAAATTGGCAATTTGACTCCTAACCATTAAAAATCAGAAGTCACCCTGGTTTCTTTAGTGCAGGTGGTGTGCAACATACTGTTGGAAAAACCTTGAAAAGGACTACAACTTTGCTTTGGATCTCACCTCAATTGGAGGTGTGAATACAAAGTTATGGGCCTCCAAAGTTGTGGGAGTCCCAATTTTGGAAATTTCGGGATTCCCATTTGGGAGTCCTGGGACAAAATGACATTTGGGTGTTAATCCCATGGCCAAACACAGAAAATATTATAAGGGGGAAGGTGGTGGCTTCCCCCAAATCCAGGCCGTGGTGAGTCTTATGAGTATGTGTTTACCCATGGTTTGTTCATGTTCCAAAGGTGTTCCAACTACGCAATAACTAACTTGTTTTTTGGTTTGTGTAGGTTCGTGTAAATAATTGACTTGCTTGTTAATCTTCCTAATCCCAACTCGAAGCTCTAGCACACCCCTCTACCCCCAAAATGCTGGAAGCTAGGGAGTGCGCCCCAATTCCTTCTCCTACTGTTGTCTGCACCTTTAGACTCGTAGTTGAGTCCATCAAGAGCTTGGGGATGTGTCACCCGCCCCTTCTTTTGATCCTAATTCATGCAAATCAGGTCTAAATGAACAATGTGAAGGCATTTTGAGCATCTACACCTTAAGAAATTTCTAATGGTATCCTAGGGGACCAATTTGGTGCCTATTTGCCTTTCCAACCAAGGTTCTGAACATTCACAACTCCTACATGAGTGTAACTCCCAAAGTGGGAATGCAATTGGGAGTCATTGGGCTTCATCCCTTGCATTCTTCCCCATTTGTGAGAGTGTGTTTCACACCTAAACACACTTTTGGCCTCATGGGCCCTTGCATTTCACACTTTGTCGCAAACCCAATGTTAAGGTTGCAACAATGGTGGTCCTGCATATTTTGGTAACAGAGCCACATATTGATGAGTTTGTTAATATGCATACATCAAGATGTGGAGTTGCTAATGGTTGTGGAGGGAATGAAGGCCTATAAACCCTCCTTGTTAGTGGTTACCACCAAGAGGGCCTTGTGTGAAATGATTATATACAACAATCTAATCAACATACCCAAAAACAATCAACAACTTAACGAAAAAGAGAACATGACAAAGGCCAAATGCATAAACCAATTTTATAAAAATGTGTGCCCTTCTTTAGTCCAAGAAAACTTGGGAATTAAGCTTCATCATGAGCCCAATATAACTTCAAGCAAATATGCAACAATTTTTTTTTGACCTCACATCACATAAATAAAATAACATTAATGAAAAATCTAGTTTTGTGTCAATAATGCAATAAAAGCCAACCATTTTATTACATATGCAAAGACATGTTTGTTATGATGGTTCCTAATAACCATAGATGTGCAGTGCAAGGCATGTGTAGTTAATGATTATACACAAGCTTGACAAATTCCTCACCTCATCTCTAAACAATGGGTGTGAGCTTTCTAGCTACTAGGGAAATAATGGAGCTTGTCCTTTGTTAATGCATTTTAGGAGCACCCGTTCCAAGGCCTACCAATTATTTCTCACCCCACAACCTAAAGGGAGTCCCATGGTTCACCACCAATTTTTTTGCATAGATGCAATTATGTTTCATTGTGAAGAATGATCTAATCTATAATCACATCAACAATATACACAATGCCAATTGAACAAATGCGTAGTAAACCCACTACTATGTTCAACATTATGCAACACAAGCTTAATAATAAGAAAGTTATTTGTGAGGCATATTCTTCATAACAACATACAAGTGAGGTCAAGTTTTCCTTGGAAACTAGCATGATAATTTTGAAGGGGAGAGCTTGTTGCACCCAAAAGCCTTTCCATCAACTAGATACAATGATAACATCCATAACCAATTGTAAAAAGTGGACTAGAAAACCAAGTTTTACAAATAAAAAACCTACATTAAAATAAGCATGACAACACCATAATCAATATGCAAGGGACAAAACACCAACTTTGAAGTTGATGGCAAGATTTTAATTACAATATTCTTTGAAACATTACTAACTAAAATAACCTAAATGAAATAGTGACACACATGCTTAATGAACATCAACATAAAGACATACCCATCTTCAATCTCCAAAAGCCTCATGAATATGACTAGAAAGTATTATCAAACAATGAATTGACATTATTTGCAAAGCTAGAATTGGAACATTTTAAAGAAAATACTACATACAAAATTTTCAAGAATTGCAATGCATTTAATTGTGGATTAAAATGGAAAATAATGCAAAGAAACCTCAAAATAATTGAGGCTTCAAAAAATACATGAGAATCAATTGGCAAGACATTCAATCATAGACAAAGACAAAATATCTTCAAAGCCATACCATGATCCAAATGGTGCCATCCTCATACTAATGGTTATCAAGATTATAACATATTGCACATAATGCAAGGCCATGAGCAACAACATTTGGTACAATAGAAAATTTTGAAAGGGTTTGCAAATTTAAAAGTTTGACCAACTCAACCAAGCAAGATTTGAAACAAGGTATGAATTGTTTAAAAGATAGAGCTATATTTTGGGGCAAATACATAAGGATCTTTGTACCAACATCCAGTAAATAAGAAGGCATTATTGTTTAATCAGTGAGCGGAACATGTTAAAACTACCACAACGAGCATGAGTACATCCAAAATGCAATTTACATCCAAACATTCACACACAAACAAGAGTGTGCATCACCACATTGACCATAGCTTGTAAACAAATTTACTTCACCAATAACTTCTTCACCTAGGTATTTGGGTGGCATTTGATACCCTTTAGGCTTCCCCATGAGAGTTGGTAGCTACAACAACTTTTATATTTTCATCAAAACCTCTACAAAAGCAAATGGAATGAATCACCATGCATTGCCACCAACTATTTAGCTTTAGAAATATCTTCAAGTGTCATTCATTTTCAAAAACACATGCAACAGAGCAAGTCACTGGAAAAATGAGAAAATCCCCATACTTATGAATTGGAAAAATAAACATGAAGCTTGTAATTGTAACTTAGCCTTGTAAACCAAGGAACACCATCTTCATGAAAGGATCCTCCATGTAATTAATATTATAGATTCTGAAAGTTATTTGCCTCAAGTTCCATTATGCAATTGGATCCCTTGCACTACCGAATACCCCTATAATGCCACACTACTTATGTTTTACAAAAAAATCTCAAATATAACCTAACAATTTCAATTGGCATATTTAGCTGGTTGATTAAAATTTTTGTCCACAACAAAAAAAAACTAAAATGTAACCTAATAGCTTCAATTGGCACACTAAGCTGGTTGAGTGAGAATTTCGTCCTTGCTATGGCAAACATGTGTGTTGCCACTGACCACATGTCCCATGGACTTCCAGTGCCTATCCCTGAACATTGTGTAATTGGATGAGAGGTCCTATAATGGGCGTTTATCCTTGCAACAAGGCCCTAGCTCTTGTAATGTTTCTCAATAATGATGTGGAGGAGAGGGGAGGGGGGATTAAATCAACCTTTGTCCCAAATCGCACCTTTGCAAACCACACAACTACATCATCATCTTGCGTAATCGAGTGATTAGGTTGTTTAGTGGAAGGAATTGGTGAAGAAGGTATTTTAGTTCCATGTTGCCATGTCTATTCTTAGTGTTCCACTCTTGTTTTGTGACACATGTAGTAAATGACCTTTGACTTGATGGGTGATGCAACTCTACAAGCAACCCATGTACAATTCACTATGCACTCCTTTTGCCTACTACTATTCAAACCTTTGTTTTGTTGAATCATAGGGACATTACATTGCTATCAGCTCCAATCAAATCAATAAATTTTACATTGTATCACGGGCAAAAATAGTCTTTTGAACACTGCAACAACCCTTGCCCTTTGTAAAGAACATGTAATGTGTGATTGTGGGATGGACACCTCAAGTTCAAGATTCTTGAGTTTTCCATTGTTAACATTTTGTATCTTCGCCATCTCTTCTAGATCATGATTAATATTCACAATGATCTCCATGCCTTTGGCCTTGGAAACCTCCCCCTTCACATTCATGGTGATCTCAAAGGAAAACCCTAGCCACTTCCTCTGCTTGAATGCTTGCAAGGTTACATTGCCATTCCAAGCAGACACCTCTAGTACATATGCCATACCATCTTGAAAATGCACAAATTCTATTCCCAACAATAGATCCTTCACATGTTTGCAAGCCCATGAGTTGATGTTTTTATCCTTTTGCGTTGCAACTTGGTGAAATGGCAACTATAATAATAATGAGTTAGTTTTTTTGTTCAACTTTTTTGGCGTTGGTGCCAAAGTAACAATAGAAACTTCGTTTGGCACCAAACCTAAATGGGAAGACACTTTCATTATCTTTCTATCCTTTGCTAATGTTACCCCTTGTGAGTCCTCCATTACTACACCATGTTCAGGTCCCATTCCCTACAAATTAAAAAACAATTAGTTTGTTGCATTGTGCCTTTGCCAATGTGAGCTCACATAAAGGATGGAATGTCCAAACAAAAGTTTCTATTTATGGCCACTTTTCTTACTCATGCATGTGCTCTAGGGTACACCTCCAAATGCCCATGCTATCATATGCATGCACAATTGTCACCTACACATTCTAGGTCAAATTGAACTAATAATTCATCACCAAACAACTCATGGGGGCCCCTTTCATTGGAACCTAGATGTTGAACAATTTTTTTGCGACACTCCCATTTTTTTATGTTGTAGGTATTGATAGAACTTTACCATCAACATGTCACTTTTTTTTTCAATTATAGACAATACTCATGCATATTCTATAGTAAGTACATGTACACATCACATTAACATTGTTGCATTGTAATGTGGGAGGGTTGGGGGGTCAAGGATCATTTGCACCCCACTTCATAAAAAAATGATTTTGATTTCTTGCATCGTCCTTCATGTCACTAACAATATGTATGTATGTATGAGCCAAGCCTTCTGCCAACAATTAGGATTGATATACTTGAAACATTGAATTTCTTTTTAATCCATTTTTTTGTAGTGAGTGTTGTGGGAATTGTGTATTTTAAAGTGATTTAATAATATTATTATTGGCTGAAATTCACAAGACATCTTAGTATATTCAACAACATGGAAAATGATATGATAAATGATAGGTGTCATGAGGTATCACATACACATGTATCACCATTTTATATACCCACAAAAACTTGAATTGAAAAACCCCTACAAAGACAAATGTACTGATTGCACATAATAAAGTTGTTTATAATATTGTTTGTATGAAGAATTAACCCAATGAACATGCCCTCAAGTTGTTTGAAAACCAAAGTCGTGCCCCAAAGGATGTAACTGTGGGAAACACCATTATGGCCACCAAACACCCTGATCAAGTTGAAGTGAACCACTTCAAACATTAGACCAATGTCGTGATCCAAAGAAAACACATGGACAACCATGGTTACACCTACAAGATGTGATGAATGAAGCTAAACACATACTACCGGCGAGAAATCATGGAACAAATGTGCACACCCTTGATAAATTCAATGGCCCATGGACCATAAATTCATTATGGGGTGCCAAATTTTTTGTGGTAATAGTGTTCAAGCTTTATGAGTGCCCAATACACCACTCCCATTGTGCCAATTACACAATTGTTCAAAGCCATTAAAAATTTCACCAAGTATGGGATCGACCACTAATAGAACCACTATGCATCAAAAACAAATTCACAAGAATAGTGTCTGAGCACCCAGGGTGCTAAGTACACCACTACCACCATGTTAATCACACAATCATTCCATGCCATTAAAATTCTCACCAAATATGGGATCAATTGTCAATAGAACCACCATGAGTGCAAAAAAATTCACAAGAACAATGTATGAGCACTACATGTGCCCATTCCCACCACAATGACCTCACAATTGTTCCATGCCACCAAAATTACATCAAATATCAAATCAACCACCAATAAAATCATTGAATGGTGCAAAAAAATTCACAAGAATAATGTCCGAGCACTTCAAATGCCCAACACATTACTCCCACCACACTAATCACATAATTGTCGTATGCCACCAATAATTTCATCAAATATGAAATCAACTACCACTAGGATCATTATGTGGTGCAAAACATTTCACAAGTATAATGTTTGAGCACTTTGAGTACCCAAAACATTGATCACACCTAGTTAATTCAACCACCAAAAAAATCACCAAATATAGGAAATATAATCACTATGTGGTGCCAAAATTTTCACAAGAATAATGTTTGAGCACTTTAGGTGCCCAATACATCATTCCCACCATGTTGATCATGCAATTATTTCATGCCACCAAATACCATTCAAATACTCAAAAAAATTGTAACGTTTCAATTCCAAACAGTCCCTTAACATTATCACCCATTCAAGTTCATCAAATACTTGAACACATAAGTTTTTTGAACAAATGTTACACTATATTGGTTGCCACTTTGATTCTTCATTGTGCAATGTAAAACTTTATCTACATGAAACATGAAGATGCCACCATTTCTTATCTTTAATTTTTGTTTTTGTTGAATTTTGATAATAATTTATTTTACTATGATGGTGTGTGGTTGTGATTATGTAGAAGGTGAGTCATAAGTAGATGGAATGAGGACATTTTGTCTACCGAAATTCACTCCATATTTTATGATATACCTTCCCTAAACCATATGATGAAACACACATCATCATCATCCAAATTTGTGTGAAGATTTATTCCATAATTTTTAGAAAATGCACATGTAGTGAATGATGAACCATCACTACTACAAAAGTGGGGTGCAATTTACTAACTTAAATCATTGTGGGACCTTAAAAGTGAAATAACTTCATTGCATTTTATTGATTTCACCTTGGTGAAAATTATTTCATTATAGTATCATTATGTAGACATCATGTTTCATTATTAGTTAACATAATTCACTATTATAATTTACTATAATAAATAGGTTTATTTCTATGTTTAAAAAATATATATATCTATGTTGCTTTATGATATACCCTATATTATTTTAAGTTATTTTAGTTATTCTAACTTATATTTTATGTTATTATAGGCTACTATAAATTATTGTACCCTAAATTATTATATGTTATTTTACTTTAAGGTATCTTAACTAATTTATTATAAGTTTTTAAGTTATTCAAAATTAAATTATTCAATTAACTTTAGGTTATACCTTAGGTTATTTTATTTGTAATTAATATATGTTATTTCAAGTTATATTTTAAGTTATTCAAGGTCATTCTACTTTATGTTATTATAAATTATTTTATCCTAAGTATAATAACTTAA
>Ga0116230_10002835_pt1 | contig 16754 bp, 14 predicted proteins | sample S1TSphfallax_3_FD_88678 | JGI IMG/M metagenome (GOLD analysis project Ga0116230, IMG submission 88678) | Host-associated microbial communities from peat moss isolated from Minnesota, USA - S1T2_Fd - Sphagnum fallax MG | ecosystem: Host-associated > Plants > Peat moss > Unclassified | place...
AAGCTGTACCAGTTGGAACGGGTCGAGGCGCAGCTTCTTCCCTTGGCCGTCGGCGCGCCGATCCTGGCCCGCGTCCAGACCGCCATCGCCGCGGTGCGGGACCAGATCGCCGCCGCCCCCAATGGCACCGACGCCGCGGCTGTCGGCGTCTTCAGCCAGGAGCTGGTCGGGCGGCGGGAAGAAGCCCTCGTCACGCCGGAGCCGCTTCTGGCGCTGTTTCCTGCGGCCCTCGCCGGGGCGACCGACGCCGAGCGGCGCGCCCTGCTGGTGGTGAAGGCCGGGCTCGTCTCTCACAACCTCGGCCTCGCCCACACCCATGTCCGGCTGAACTCGGCTCAGCTCCATAACGGCGTGCGCCAGCGCCTGGGGCTGGCCGATCCACCCGCCGATCCGTCCCGCCGCCGTGTGCTGCTCGGTGCGATCAATGTCGCCCTCGACGAGGTGAAGCCGGAAGCGGTGAATTTCGGCACGCTCATGGCGGAGCAGGCCTCCGCGGCGCGCCTGATGATGACCGTCGCCCAGATGGTCAAGCACATCGATGCCGCGAGCCCCGTCCGCTTCCTCATCGCCGAGACGGAAACCGGCTACACGCTGCTCAGTGCCCTCTATTTCGCGAAGCTCTTCGGGATCGAGGACAAGATCGAGATCAGCCCGCTGTTCGAGACGGCGGAGGCGCTCAGCCAGGGCGGCCGCATCATCGAGGAGGCGCTGCGTAGCGCGCACTACCGTGCCTATCTGCGGAAGACGGGCAAGCTGTGTGTCCAGTTCGGCTACTCGGATTCAGGGCGCTACGTCGGCCAGATCGCCGCCACCTACCTCATCGAGCGACTGCGCCTGAAGCTCTGCGAAGCCATGGTCAAGCACGGCCTCAAGGATGTCGAGATCGTGCTGTTCGACACCCATGGGGAGAGCATCGGGCGCGGCGCCCATCCCGGCTCGCTGCAGGACCGGCTGGCCTATCTGTCGCCGGCCGCCGGGCGCCGCGCCTTCGACGCCGCGGGCATCGCCTATCGCGAAGAGTCCGCCTTCCAGGGCGGTGACGGCTATCTGCTGTTCGGCACGCCGGCTCTCGCCGCATCGGTCATTCTGAAGATTGCCGAGTTCGCCCTCGCCCGGACCGAGGAGGGTGACGATCCGATCTACCAGGACCCCGACTTCGCGGCGGATTTCTTCGCCACCATCCGGTCGAGCATGGAGGAGCTGGTCGAGGATCCGGGCTATGCCGCCATGCTCGGCACCTTCGGGCCGGCGCTGATCGACCGCACCGGTTCGCGCCCCGCGGCGCGCCAAAGCGACAGCTCGGGCGGCCCCGCCATCATCAGCCACCCGCGCGAGCTGCGGGCCATTCCCAACAACGCCATCCTCCAGCAACTGGGCTGGTGCGCCAACACACTGCAGGGGCTGGGGCTAGCTGCCAGCCGAAACCCCGATGCGGTATCGGAACTGCGCCGCACCAGCCCGCGTTTCCGGCGGGCGATGGATTTTGCCTCCCATGCGCTGCGGCATTCGCACCTCGACGTGCTGCGCGCGGTGGTCGAGACGCTCGACCCCGGAACCTGGCTGGATCGTGCCGGGCACAGCCGCATTCCCGGACGGCGGGAGGCACTGACGGCGGTCGCCACGGGGCTCGAGCAGCTGGGCATCTGGTCGGAGGTGCTGGCGATGTTCCGCCGCGTCCATGCCGACCATCTGGCGCTACGGGCGGCCTGGCCCGATGCGCCGACCATGCCGGAGCGGGAACTGCTGCTGCATGCGCTGCGGCTGGCCTGCATCCACCGGATCTGGATCCTGACCGCGATGATCCCCGATTTCGCGCCGCGCCTCGGCGTCATGCGCACCGGTCTACAGCAGCGCCTGCTGCGGCTGGATGTGCCGGCGGCGCTGGCCACGCTTGGCCGCATCTTCCCGAGCGCGCCCGACGATATCGCCGGGACCGATTTCGGCGAGCCGGGCACCTCGCCCAATGTCCAGGGCTACGGGCGGGAGCACGCCGAGATCTTCACCCCGCTCGGGCGCTACTTCGCGCTGGTGCGGGAGATCAGCACCGCCGTTTGTCATGAAGTGGGCGCCTTCGGCTAGGCGTGAAGTGGGCGCCTTCGGCTAGGCGTGAAGTGGGCGCCTTCGGCTAGGGCGCGTCTCTCAACCCTGGGCGTTGCGTGTGCCGGCGGGCAACTTCACCACCAGCCCGTCCAGGGCCTCGTCGATCACGATCTGACAGCCGAGCCGCGAGGTTTCCTCCAGCCCGAAGGCCAGATCGAGCATATCCTCCTCATCCTCGGTCGGGGGGGTCAGCTTGTTGAACCACTCCGCGTCGATCACGACATGGCAGGTCGAGCACGCCAGCGACCCCTCGCACGCGCCCTCCAGATCGACACCATGCTTGTGGGCCACTTCCAGCACGGAAAGGCCCAGAGGCGCGTCAACTTCGCGGTGCGTTCCGTCGCGCTCGACGAAGGTCATCTTCGGCATCGGCTCTCATATCCCTCGGTGGTATCCGGTCGTTATTCTGCGGCCGAAGCGACCTGCGGCTGGCTGGCGGCCGCCAGATGCGTGGCCGCCGCCTCGACGTCCTGACCGGAGGTAAAACGTCCCAATCCGATGCGCAAGCTACGGCGCGCCTCGGCGGGCGAGAGCCCGATGGCGGTCAGCACATGGCTCGGCCCGACGCCGCCATCGGCCGAAGTGGTGCAGGCGGAACTCGTCGACAGGCAGAGGCCGGGCGAGGCTTGCAGAATGTCCACGGCCGCCCGCTGCGGGAAGGTCAGGTTGAGGTTGCCCGCCACGCGCCGCTCGGCGTGTCCGTTGAGGGTCAGCCCCGGCACGGCCGCGCGGAGCAGCGCCAGCAGCCGGTCGGCCTGACGGCCCAGCCGCTCGGCATCCGCGCCACCCTCCGCCAAGGCGAGGCGTGCCGCCTCCCCCATGGCGACGATCATGGGAACGGGCAAAGTGCCGGGGCGCAGACCCCGCTCCTGCCCGCCGCCGGAGAGCAGGGGAAGCAGGCGCATGCGGGGCCTCCGCCGCACATAAAGTGCGCCGATGCCCTTCGGTCCGTACATCTTGTGCGCCGAGAGAGAGACGAGGTCCGCCCGCGCCGCCGACACGTCGAGCGGGACGCGCCCGGCGGCCTGGGCGGCATCGACATGGAAGGCGGCGCCCGCCTCCTTCACCAGGGCGCCCAGCAGCGGCAGATCCTGGATGACGCCGATCTCGTTGTTCACCGCCATGATGCTGACCAGCAGCGTCGGCAGCCGCAGCGCCTCGGCCAGCACATCGGGCGCCAGCAGGCCGTCACGCCCGACGGGCAGGATCACCGGCTCGAACCCCTCCCCCGCGAGGTCGGTCACGCAATCGAGCACCGCGTGATGCTCGGTGGCGAGCGTCACGATCCGGCGGCGGCCGTCCCCAACAGACTGCGCGAACCGCGCCGCGCCCTTGATGGCGAGGTTGTTGGACTCGGTGGCGCCTGAGGTGAAGACGATCTCGGTGGCGGCCGCCCCGATCAGCCGGGCGACATGGCCGCGCGCCGTCTCCACGGCCTCGGCGGCCTCACGCCCCAGGGCATGCTCGACGCTTCCGGCATTGCCGAACCGGGTCGTGAACCAGGGCAGCATCGCTTCGATCACGCGGGGATCGCAGGGCGTCGTGGCGTGGTTGTCGAGGTAGATCATGCCGCCTTTCGCCCCATCCGCCGGGCCATGGCGAGGTAGGCGTCGGCGAAGGCCGCGACATGGTCCCGCCCGGCGTTCCACGGCAGCGACACGCGAATGGCCTCGCCTGCCAGCGCGCCGAGGCCCATCGCCTCCAGCACATGGCTGCGGGCGACCTTGCCGGAGGAGCAGGCGGCGCCCGCCGAAACCGCCAGCCCCGCGAGATCGAGGGCGATCACCTGCGATTCAGACCGGACGCCCGGCAGGGCGAGGCAGGTGGTGTTGGGCAGGCGCGGGGCTCCGGCCCCGATCACCCGGCCGCCGGAGGCAACCGCCGCCGCGTCGATGGCATCGCGCAAGCGTTCGAGCTGCCGCGCATCCTGCGGCGTGGCGGCGACGGCTGCGGCGGCGAAACCGGCGATATTGGGGAGCGCCGGCGTGCCGCCGCGGCGTCCCCGCTCCTGCCCGCCGCCGAGTTGCAGGGGCGTCAGCCGCGCCGCCGCGCTCTCGCTGAGCAACAGGGCGCCCGCCCCGGCAGGTCCGCCGAGCTTGTGCGCGGAGATCGCTAGGCTGTCCGCGCCGAGTGCTGCGAGGTCGACAGGCAGGCGCCCGGCCGCCTGCACCGCATCCACATGCAGCAGCGCACCCGCCGCCCGGCAGAGCGCCGCCGCCTCGGCGATGGGCTGGATGGTTCCCGTCTCGTTATTGGCGAGCATCAGGCAGACGAGTGTCGCGCGCGCGCCGGTCAGCATCTCGGCCAGGCGATCCAGACGGATGCGGCCATCCGGCCCCACGGCGACGATGGCGGCGCCGTCCCCGGCCGCCGCGATGACGGCCGCGTGCTCGGTCGCGCCGCGCAGCACGGCTCCCCCGGCGGCCAGACCGTGGATGGCGATCGCATTGGCCTCGGTTCCGCCGGAGGTGAAGATGACGTCGCGCGGCGCGGCGCCGAAACGGGCGGCGATCGCCTCCCGCGCGTCCTCCAGGGCCCGGCGGGCCGCCCGTCCCTCGCCATGGATCGAGGATGGATTACCAAGCACGTCAAAGGCCGCCATCGCGGCCGCCCGGGCCTCTGGCCGCAGCGGCTCCGTGGCGTTCGCGTCGAGGTAGAAGCGAGCCGTCATCAGTCCGCGGTGGCGGTGCTGAGCCGTGCTGACTCCGCCCCCACGGACTGGGCGCGGGCCGCGGCCATCTGGCCAACTCGCGCCTCCAGCTCGGCCAGTTCGAGCCGCAGGCTCTCGATTTCGCGGAGCAGCGGGTCGACCGCCATCTCCGCGCATGGCGTGCCATAGGCGTCAAAGCAGGGGTCGCGCCGCTGCCGGTCGAGCGGCCGGGCCGGGGCATCCACCATGGTCGTTCCGGGCGGCACGGAGCGGATGATGAGGGCATTCGCCCCGATTCGCGCGCCGGCGCCGATGGTGATCGCGCCCAGGATCTTCGCCCCCGCGCCGATAATGACGCCGTCGCCGATCGTGGGATGGCGCTTGCCGTGGGAGAGGCTGGTGCCGCCGAGCGTCACCTGATGGTAGAGATACACGTCGTCGCCGATTTCGGCGGTTTCGCCGATGACCACGCCCATGCCGTGGTCGATCACCAGTCTCCGCCCGAGCTTTGCCGCCGGGTGGATTTCGATCCCGGTCAGCCAGCGGCCCAAGTGGGCGACGAAGCGGCCCAGGGATGGCGCCCCGGCATGCCACAGACGGCTGGCCGCCCTATGCCACAATACCGCATGCAGACCGGGATAGCAGAAGAACACTTCGGCCGAGGAGCGGGCGGCGGGGTCCCGCTCCCGATAGGCCTGGATGCTTTCGCGCAGAAACATAAAGGCCATGCGACATTTCCGTATGAAACCGACAGCTTGCCGCCTTAATATCATGAATGTCCTGGACACAAGTACGGCTTTGCCAGGTCGGCTGCTATCCGAACGTCTGTCTTTCGCCTCTCCGCTACAGATGCCAGCTTAGTGTGCGACGATTTCGGCACCGAGCTGGCGGCCGTATGCCAAATTCTGCGCCACCTGACGCGGCCGGTGCCTGCGGGTAAGCCCGAGGAGACCGGTTCCCCAGGAGTTGAAACGTGGGATGAGCGAAAGTGGATGCAGTTTCGCGCGATGGCAGTTATCGAAGGGACTTCGCCTTGGACGGTCGCCCGGCATGCCGGGCGGCCCAATCGCTATCAAAAATAGGTTTTATCGCGCCATGCCTGAAGTGATGTTCGCCGGCCCCGATGGTCGTTTGGAAGGCCGCTACCACCACAGCAAGGAGACGGGCGCACCGCTCGCGCTCGTGCTGCATCCCCACCCGCTGCACGGGGGGACAATGAACAACCGCATCACCTATGTCATGTTCCAAGCCTTCCAGCGCCTGGGCTTCTCGGTGATGCGGTTCAATTTCCGGGGCGTCGGGCGTAGCCAGGGCCGCTATGACGGTGGCATCGGCGAGATCAGCGATGCGGCGGGCGCGCTGGACTGGATGCAGTCGGTCAACCCGAATTCCGGCGGCCTCTGGATCGCCGGCTATTCCTTCGGTGCTTTCGTCGGCATGCAGCTGCTCATGCGCCGTCCGGAGATTTCCGGCTGGATCAGCGTCTCCCTGCCCGCCACGCATTACGATTTCGGCTTCCTCGCCCCCTGTCCCACCGGCGGCCTGCTGATCCACGGCGACGCCGATGAGATGGTGGCCGAGCCCGGTGTGCGGAAGCTGGTCGATAAGCTCAACACGCAGAAGGGCGTGACCATCGACTACCGCGTCTATGAGGGTGCCGACCATGTGATGGCGAACTCCGCTGACCGCATTGGTCAGGAGACTGAGGATTACGTGCGCAAGACCATGGCGCGCCGGCAGATGCCGCTGGCGGCCGACTAGACGCTACAGGGGCAAGAGTATCTTTTTGGTGTGCTTCGGGAGCTGAAATTCGTAACGGGCGGGTCCGGGAACGGGCGCGAACCCCGGGTTCAGCTCACGGGAGATACCCGAACCGGCGCATGACCTCGCCGTGGTCCCTCTCGATCCGGGCCGCCTGGGCCCGGGTCAGCACCGCCTGCCACTGTCCCGCCTGTCCGGCCCGGAAGAACGGCGCGCTCGATCGCGCGGGCTGCTCGATAAAGCCCCGCGCCTGCTCCTGGGCCTGCAGGACGGCGAAATCGCTGAACCGCACGGCGCGGGCCAGCCGGTCCTCCGGCGGATCACCGCCCAGAAAGCGGATCAGGCCGCCGAAGGCATCCAGCGGGGCTGCCACCATATCCTCGTAACGCATGACGTGAAGCTCGGGGTGCGGCCGGCGCGTCCAGAAATGGACGTGCGCGGACCAGGAGCTCAGGCGCTCGTAGACCTTCTCGTCCGTGCCGCCGGTCGCCGCCTCCACATCGGCCATGATGGCGATGGTATCGTCGATCGAGCGGTCGAGATGGCGGCTGTAGGAGATCGCCACGTCGCGCGGGTCGCGCAGAATGTAGATGGCGCCGGAGGTCACATCCTTGGTGATGGTCTGGACACCGGCGACCACCAGCAGGGCGTTGTGCGTCTTGACGAAGACAAGGCCGGGATGGGCATCCGCCAGGGCGCGATGGACCAGCGGGCGCATCCGCTGGACATCGGCGATGCTGTATTGCGACGGCGGGCGCGGATCGTGCCGACGGTAGCGGGCGGCGCTGCTTTCGCCGGTGGTGAGGTCCATCAGGCTGTTGATGTCGTGCGGCGTCCTGGCGTTACGGACGTAGTTATGCAGGAAGGCACGCAGCCAGGTGCTGCCCGATTTGGGGTAGGAGGCGATCCAGATGATTTGACCCATGGCTGGCGTCTTTCCCGAAAGGCGGCCCGGCGCCGGGATTCCATGCTATGAGAGAGAGACCATGAACATCGCACTCCGCAAGTCCATGACGCTCGAACAGTTCCTCGCCTGGGAGATCCGGCAGGAGCTGAGATACGAGTTCGACGGGTTCCAGCCGGTCGCGATGAACGGTGTCCGTGTCGAGCACGCCATTATCGAGTCCGATCTCAATCGTGCTCTCGCCAACCGCCTGGATGGAAAGCCCTGCCGCCCCTTCGGCAGCAACCTCAAGATCGAGGTCGCAGGGCGGATCCGCTATCCGGACGCCTTCGTCGTCTGCACACCCGTGCCGCGCGGCGCCTATGTCGTCCGCGATCCCGTGGTGGTTTTCGAGATCCTCAGCCCCAGCACGAGCCACACCGACCTCGTTCTGAAGACCGCCGAGTATCGCGCGACGCCCTCGGTCCTGCACTACGTCATCCTCGAGCAGGACCATGCCGGCGCGCAGGTCTTCAGCCGCCGCGGCGGGGACTGGATCGTCGAAACCGTGAAGGACGACGATCTGCTCCGTCTGCCGGAAATCGATATCGAGATCCCGCTGCCGGAAATCTACGCGGATGTGGCGCTCGAAGCAGACGCGGAGGAGCCGGCCGTTTAGGCCGCCTTCCGCACCGCGCGACCGAGACGGGCGATCATCCAGGAACGGAACAGGCTGATCGCGGGATCGCCGAGATCCTCCGAATGGAAGGCCAGATAGTAGCCGAAATTGTCCTCCGTGACCGCGTCGTAGGGCGCCACGAGCTTCCCTTGCGCGATTTCGTCCGCGAACATATCGACGTCCGCCAGCACGACGCCCTGCCCCGCCATCGCGTACTGCGCCGCGACCGTCACCGTATCGAAAGCCATGCCGCGCTGTGTCTTCAGCGCGAAGCCCCGCTGCCGCGCGAAATGCGACCAGTAGGCGCCGATGGCCTCCCCCTGCAGCTTCACATGCAGCAGCTCCTGGCCCTCAAGGAACGTCGGCAGGTCGAGCCCGGCGCTTTTGGCGGCAACGGCGGGCGCGCAGACCGGCGTCACCCGCACCATCCATAGCAGGTCGCGCACCGTGTCACCCGCCTGCGGGCGATCGTAGATGACTGCCACATCAACCTCGGTCGGCGGAAGGCCGGTGCCGAAGCTGGTCGATACATCGACGAGAATGTCCGGGAACTCGCGGCGGAAATCACCGAGGATGGGCAGCGCCACCTGCTGGAGGAACGACGGCGGCATGTGCACGCGGAGGCGGCGCTGGTGACCCGCTTCCTCGCGCAGGATGCCGTTCATCACGGCTTCCATGCGGTCGAAGGCCGTGCGCACCACCGGCAGAAGCGCGGCACCGGCCGGGGTCAGGGCAAGCCCCGTGGGGCGGCGCTCCAGCACCGGACGGCCGAGGAGGTCCTCAAGGCTCGCCACATGACGGCTCAAGGCGCTCTGGGACACATGCAGCGCCTGCGCGCCTCCGGTGAAGCTCAGCTGGCGGCCGACCGCCTCGAAAGCCCGCAAGGCATTCAGCGGCAGCCATCTGCGGTCGATCAGCGGCATCGGGATCCTTTCACGAATGGCATCGAGAACGCCCGCGTCTTATAGCGCGCGCGGCTGCCGCAAACGGGTGCGATTTTCGGGCTCCTTGCACCATGCAATTGCTCAAGCGGAGAGCAAGCCAGACCGCGCTTCGGTCCAGGACCACCTCCGTCTGCCTGGAAAGTGCGTCAATGCGCGCGTGGCATCATCCTTGCTCAGCCTGACCCTGAACGAGTGTGAGGTTTGGGTCAGACACCGCATCAGAATAAGGAAGCGCCCCATTTGACAACGGCCTCAAATCAAGCCGTGATCCTATTCCGGCGAGTAGCCGAGGCGCGATCGCCACAGCCGCGAAGTGTTTCCAGAGCCGAGCCCGGTTCCGCCCAACAATGAGGATAGAATGTCCAAGCGTGATCAGCTGATCTCCCAAATCCGCCGGAACCTGTCGGAGGTCGAGAACGACCTCATGGACAATGCACTGGCCGGCCGCGTCGACCGTCGCGGCTTTCTGGCACACGGCACGCGCCTGGGCCTCTCTCTGCCGCTTCTCGGCACGCTCGCGGGTGCCATGGGCATGGGCGGCGTTCGCCCGGCCCGCGCCGCCGGCCCCTCGGGTGGCACGCTGCGCGTCGCGATGACGATGCCCGCCGGGGCGATCGACCCTGTCACCATCGCGGACGACGGCGGGCTCATGATGGCCATGCAGACGGCCGAATACCTCTGCACGCTCAACCCGGACTACACGCTGAAGCCCGTGCTCGCCACCAGCTGGTCGCCGAACACCGACGGGACCGTGTGGACCTTCAAGATCCGCCAGGGCGTCAAGTTCACCAATGGCCAGCCCATGAACGCGGACGCCGTGATCGCGAGCGTTGAGCGACTGGTCAACCCGAAAAACGGCTCGAACGCGCTGTCGGCTTTCGCCGGCGTGCTGTCGCCCGGCCACAGCCAGAAGATCGACGACTACACGGTGGCCTTTCATCTTGATGCCGCAAATGGCAACTTCCCGTATGTTCTGTCATCCGACAACTACAACCTGGTGATCCTGCCGGCCAACTACACGGGCGGGTTCGAGCAGAGCTTCATCGGCACCGGCCCCTTCAAGCTTGAGAAATACATTCCCAAGACCGGCGCATCCTTTGTGCGGAACGACGACTACTGGGGCCCCAAGGCGTTGCTCGACCGCACCGAGTTTACCTTCTACGCCGATATGCAGCCGCAGGTGCTGGCGCTCCAGGGCGGCCAGGTCGACATGCTCGCGCAGATGCCGGTCTTCGAAGGCCGCGCCATCATCGACAATCCGCAGTTCAACATCATCAGCTGCAAGTCGAGCGCGCACGAGCAGGTCCACATGCAATGCGACGCGGGTCCCTTCAAGGACAAGCGCGTCCGCCAGGCGCTCGCCCTTTCGATCAACCGGGCCGCGCTCGTGCGTGGCCTGTTCCAGGGCCATGCGGATGTCGGCAACGACAGCCCGTTCTGCAAAGCATTCCCGTCGACCGATCTATCGGTTCCGCAGCGCGAGCAGGATCTCAAGAAGGCCCGCGCGCTGCTGGAGCAGGCCGGCGTCGGCGGCGGCTTCTCGGTCACGCTCACCACGGAGCAATTCCTCGAAATTCCCGACTATGCGGTGCTCATCCAGGCCTTCGCCAAAAAGATCGGCATCGACATCAACCTGCATATCGAGAGCCAGGACGCCTATTACGGCAAGGCCGTTCCCGGACAGTCCGATTGGCTGGACGTGCCGCTCGGCATCACCGATTACGGCAACCGGGGCGTGCCCAACGTGTTCCTCAACGCGCCGCTGACCAGCAAGGGCACCTGGAATGCCGCCCGCTTCCATAATCCGACCTATGACGGGCTGGTGGCCGACTACGTGAAGGCGCTCGACCTCACCGGCCAGCGCGCCGTGTCCGGCAAGATCGAGGAGCTGCTGCTCGACGAGACCCCGATCATCTTCGGTTACTTCTACAATTACATTTATGCGACCTCGAAGGCGGTGTCGGGCCTGCCGGCGATCGGCGATCGCCCGTTCCTGCAGACGGTGAGCATCAGCCAAAGCTGACGAAACCGGCCACACGATAGGAGACGCGGCATGGGCCTCTATCGCGCCATTCTCTACCGGCTCATGCTGGCGGTCATCACGCTCTGGCTCCTGAGCGTGATCGTCTTCGCGGGTTGCCAGATTCTGCCTGGGGATGTCGGCCGCGCCATCCTCGGGCCCTTCGCCGATGCGCGCGCGGTCGCCGCCCTGAACCATCAACTCGGCGTCGATCGTCCCTTGCTGGCGCAGTATTGGAGCTGGATCACCGGCATGCTGCGGGGCAACATGGGCATGTCGTACACCTATCGCGCGCCGGTCGCTCCCTTCATCGGCCACGCCCTTGTCAATTCGCTCAAGCTCGCCGGCATCGCCTTCGTTCTGGTGGTGCCGCTGGGCATCCTGGGCGGCGTGGTCGCGGCACTGAAGGTCAACACCTGGATCGACCGGACGATCGTGATCGCCGGCCTCTCCGCCACCGTCGTGCCGGAATTCGTCTCCGGCATCGTCTTCATCATGGTCTTCAGCATCTGGCTGCGGGTGTTTCCGCTCACCGCGACGCCACCGGCCAACGCCGGCGTGTTCACGCAGATCTACTATCTGCTGATGCCGTCGATCCCGCTCTTCATGATCCTGTTCGGCTACATCGCCCGCATGGCGCGCGCCGGCATGATCGAGGCGCTGACCTCCGACTATACGCGCACCGCCGTGCTCAAGGGTCTCTCCTATCGCCAGGTCATCTGGCGCCATGTGCTGCGCAATGCGCTGCTGCCGACCATCACCGTCATCGCCACCCAATGCGGCTACCTCATCGGCGGCCTCGTGGTTGTGGAGACGCTGTTCAACTATCACGGGATCGGCAGCCTCATCTTCGCCGCCGCCAAGGCGAAGGACTTCCCGATGCTGGCGGCCGGCATCCTCGTGATCGGCGTCGTCTATGTCGGTGCCAATCTGATCGCCGATCTGCTCTATTCGGCCCTTAACCCACGCATCTCTTTCGGAGGCCGGGAATGAGCGCCAGCGTCACCCCAGGAACCGAAACGCCCATGCCGGCCGCCAGCCAGCAGGCGGCCGCAGCCCGCCCCGCGCTCGAAACGCCGAAAAGCATCCAGCGTGACCGCATCCGGCTGCTGCTGCGCTCGCCGCTGTTCATCGCCGGGATCATCATCCTGCTGTTCTGGGTGATCATGGCGATCTTCGGTCCGCTTATCGCGCCCTACAATGCCGATGACACCGACCTGCTCAATACGCTCACACCGCCATCGGCCGACCATTGGTTCGGCACCGATCAGTTCGGTCGCGATGTCTTCTCCCGCGTGATCGTGGGCTCGCGCGACATCCTGGTGGTGGCCCCGCTCGCGACGCTGCTCGGCACGGTGGTCGGCACAATCCTCGGCCTCATCACCGGCTACGCGCGCGGCATCACCGACGACATCGTCAGCCGCATCGTCGATGCGTTCCTGGCGCTCCCGCTGCTCATCATCGCCATGCTGGTGATCACGGCGCTCGGCATCTCCAACACCACCGTCATCGTGGTCATTGGCCTCTCATTCGGCCTCATCGTCGGCCGCACCGTGCGCGCGGCGGTGCTCGGCGAACGCGATCTCGACTATATCGCGGCGGCCAATCTGCGCGGCGAGAAGCCGCTCTACATCATGTTCGTCGAGATCCTGCCCAACGTCATGCCGCCGATCCTGGTGGAGACGACGGTGCGGCTGGGCTACGCGATCTTCACCGTCGCCTCCCTCAGCTTTCTCGGCCTGGGCATTCAGCCGCCCTCGCCCGACTGGGGGTTGTCGATCTCGCAAAACTACGGGCTGATCGGCGGCGGCTTCTGGTGGACGGTGCTATTCTACGCCGTTGCCATCGGCTCGCTCGTCATCGGCGTCAACCTGACCGCGGAAGGCGTGCAATCGGTGATCGATGCCTGACGCTCTCAGCCCCATTCAGGACACCCATGCCGCGGCGCTCGACGTCCGCGACCTCGACATCGCCTATCGCGTCCGCGGGCGGGACCGGCAGGTCATCCGTGGCGTCTCCTTCCGCATCGGCCGCGGCGAAACCTTCGGGCTCGTCGGCGAATCCGGCTGCGGCAAATCCACGGTCGCGCTCGCCGTCACGCGCTACCTGCCCGCCAACGGCCGCGTGCGCGCGGGCGGCATCCACATCGCGGGCGAGGATGCGCTCGCCATGGATGCGGCGGCGCTCCGGCGTCTCCGCACGCGCAGCATCTCGATGGTCTATCAGGATCCCGGGCGCGCGCTGAACCCCTCCATCCGCATCGGCCAGCAGGTCGCCGAGGTCTTCGAGATCGCGGGCGTCCCGGCCTCGGAGCGCATGGACCGCGCCGAGGCCATGCTCGCGCGGGTCCGCATCGTCGACGCCGGGCGCGTGATGGGCCGCTATCCGCACCAGCTTTCCGGCGGCATGCTGCAGCGCGTCGTGATCGCGATGGCGCTCGCCGTCGATCCGACGCTGCTCATTCTTGACGAACCAACGACGGCGCTGGATGCCACGGTCGAAGCCGAGGTGCTCGACCTCATCGAGACGCTGCGCGCCGAGATGGGCAGTTCGGTGCTGTTCATCGGCCACAACCTGGCCGTGATCAGCCGCATGTGCGCGCGTGTCGGTGTGCTCTATGCGGGCACGCTGGTGGAGGAAGGCCCGACGCGGGAGCTGTTCGCGGGTCCGCGCCACCCCTATACGGTCGGCCTGCTGCGCTGCCTCCCGCAAGCCGGCCTCTCCAAGCACAAGACCCGGCTCGACACGATCCCCGGCTTCCTGCCGACGACGCTCGCCGGCCTTCGCGGCTGCGTCTTCGCCGAGCGGTGCGGCCTCGCGCAGGACATCTGCCGCGCGGAGGAGCCGCCGCTCATCCCGGTCTCTGCGGGGCGGCTCAGCCGCTGCCACTTTCACGAGCAGGCGCCGAGCCTGCCGCGCTCCACGCCGCCGGCCCCGCTGACCGATCGGGTGAAGACGCCGGCCTTTCGCCCGGTGATCCGCGCCGCCGGCGTCGGCAAGACCTTCGGCTCCCCCGCCGCCCCCATCTACGCGCTGCGCGACATCTCGCTGGAGATATGGCCGGGCGAGACCTTGGGCCTCGTCGGCGAGTCCGGTAGCGGCAAGACGACGCTCGCGAAGCTGCTGCTCGGCCTCTCGCCGCCCGACCCGGACGGCGTGATCGAGCTCAACGGGCAGAAGCTGGCGCCGGTCGCCACGAAGCGGCAGCCGGCGGAGCTGGAGGCGCTGCAGATCGTCTTCCAGAACCCCGATGCGGCGCTCAACCGCAGTCAGACGATCCGCGGCATCATCAGCCGGCCGATGCGCAAGCTCGGCGGCTATCGGGGCTCGGCCTTGGCCGAGAAGCTCAGCGGGCTGATGAGCCATATCCGTCTCGCCGAGCGCTACCTGCCGATGCGGCCCCGGCAGCTCTCGGGCGGGCTGAAGCAGCGCGTGGCGATTGCGCGCGCCTTCGCGGGCGATCCGCGCATCGTGGTCTGCGACGAGCCGACCTCGGCGCTCGATGTCTCAGTGCAGGCGGCGATCCTCAACCTGCTCGCCGACCTCCAGGCCGAGCAGGGGGTCAGCTATCTCTTCGTGTCGCACGACCTCCGGGTGGTGCGGTACATCTCCGATCGCATCGCCGTGCTCTATCTGGGGCGGCTGATGGAGATCGGGCCGGCGGAATCCGTGTTCCTGGGGCCGCATCATCCCTATACCGAGAGCCTCATGGCGGCCTCGGCCGAGGAGGCGGGCAGTTCGCTCCGCCTCAAGGGTGAGATCCCGAGCGCGATGCGCCCGCCATCGGGTTGCGTCTTCCACACCCGCTGCCCGCGCAAGATCGGGGCGATCTGCGAGGAGCAGGAGCCGGCGCTGATCCAGCGCGAGGGCGACCACGCGATCCGCTGCCATCTGGAGCGCGACCAGCTCGGCCGCGCGGATGGCGCCCGCCACGCTTGAACGGCCCCCGCCGCCGGGCCGTTGGATGCGCGGGGGCCGGATGGTCCTAAGACCTTGACGGGACTTTTCGTACGATCGCCGGAACGGCTAAGCTGACCCTCGCTACAGTTTACGATAGCAAAACAGGTGCAAAGCAGGTGCCTCCGCAACCGCGTCAGGCAGCCTGGGCATTTTCGGGGGATAAGACGCCGTGCGACCGCTGTTCCGATCACTGGCAATCATGGGCCTTGCTCTATCCGCTCTGCTCCTCAGAGGACCGGTCGCACAGGCCGGGCAGGTCGTTCTGGCCGACCCGCTGACCTCCTGGCCGCTGAGTTTCGGCGCTCAGGGACCCGTCATGATGATGCAGGCCGATGGGTTGCACATCTATGAGGCGAAAAGCTTCTCCAATTTCATCGTCTACCCCGGCTTCACGTTCAAGGACATGGACGCCAGCGTCACCGTCACGGCGAAAGTGGCCGGACCCGGCGACGCCGGCCTGCTGTTCTGGGGGAACGCGCAAGGCGACTACTATATGTGCTCGGTATCCCCGGTCGCCGGCAGCTTTGACATCTTCCACCGCACGGTGACCAACAATAGCGGCGCCTGGGTGAGCATCGTCCCCTGGACGAAGGACCCCCACATCAAGACCGGCGCGAATGCGGTGAACACCATTCGCGTCGTTACGAAGGGCAACAGCATCCAGCTCTTCATCAACGGCGCGGCGATCGGCCATCTGTTCGTCCAGGCTCCGGCGGCGGGCGGGGGCGTCGGGATGACAGCCGAAGGCGGAGCCGGCGGACCGTCCGACTTCATCTTCTCCAATCTCACGGTGAGCCAGTAACGCAGCGGCCATCCTCGGCCGCCTCGCCTTCATAAAAGAATACGGACGGTTTGGTGAGGATCCGACCTTAACCTGCCCGTCCTCACTTCTGCCGCATCGGGTAATCCATCGTCTCAACCGCCATGGTCAGCGCCTGGAAGGGCTCCACCGAGACATGGCTCCGCCCGAGAAACGGATTGTCCAGCAACACGATCAGCATCAGCACAAGCCCGATCGAAGCGCCCAGAAGGCCGACCATGACCGCGTGCATCGCCAGCCTCGGCGCGCCGAACAGGTAGCTGAACACGATCAGGATGGCCGCGCCCACCACCAGGTTCCACCACACGATCGCCGGCAGGCCGGAACTCGCCGCGTGAAACCGCCCCCGGCGCACATCGTACAGCTTGTCGAGCGTCTGGAGCATCTCGCCCTGAACCGCGAGCGTTGAGGCATCCTGCGGCTTCACCTGCGCCAGCGTGAGGTGGAAATTGTCCAGGATACGCCAGCCCTTCAGGCCGGACGGCATGGACGCCATCATGTGCGGCCATTCCTTCTGCACGACCGTCTCGGTGTACTCGAACAGGCTCAGCCGCAACTGCTGAGCGGTGTCGGGCGGCAGGCTGATCGTATCCCGGTAGAGATCATCGACGAGGTTCGCCTCCATCTGCACCAGGTTGTCGACATCGGTGTAGTTCTGCCAGACCGCGACCGCGATGAAAGCCAGCAGTACCGCGTAGATCACGCCGACGATGGCGAGCACGAAGCCGGCAAGGTCGTTGTGCAAGCTCCTCAGCTTGTGCGGGACCGCGGTATGGAAGGCGAGCAGCCCCCCGACCGCCAGCCCGCCGCCGCCGAATACGGCGATGGCCACCGCGAGCGTCGTCGGGATCAGGCAAAGCCATTGCGTCACGGCCGTCAGCATGGGGCGTCCCCGGTTGATTGCGGCGGAGCATCATCCGCTCGCGGCCTGAAGGCA
>Ga0116230_10002837_pt1 | contig 16751 bp, 10 predicted proteins | sample S1TSphfallax_3_FD_88678 | JGI IMG/M metagenome (GOLD analysis project Ga0116230, IMG submission 88678) | Host-associated microbial communities from peat moss isolated from Minnesota, USA - S1T2_Fd - Sphagnum fallax MG | ecosystem: Host-associated > Plants > Peat moss > Unclassified | place...
ATGTGGCCCCTTCTGCATCCCACCGATTCAGATACGGCCAAGCTCGATAACGCCCTCGAGCTTCTCCTCGCGGGCGGCTATCCGCTGGCCCATGCCATGATGATGTTGATTCCCGAGGCCTGGGCGGGCAACCCGCTCATGGATCCGGATCGGCGCGCCTTTTATGAGTATCATGCCGCCCTCATGGAACCGTGGGATGGGCCCGCCGCCATCGCGTTTACCGACGGGCGCCAGATCGGCGCCACCCTTGATCGCAATGGCCTTAGACCCGCGCGTTTTGTCATCACCGACCAGGACCATGTGATCATGGCCTCCGAGGTCGGCGTCCTGTCGATTCCGGAAGAGCGGATTCTGCGCAAGTGGCGTCTGCAACCTGGCAAGATGCTTCTGATCGATATGGAGGCGGGGCGCATCATCGAGGACGAGGAGATCAAGCATAGCCTCGCCCAGGCGCAGCCCTATGCCGAATGGCTGGCGGCCACACAGTTCAAGCTTGAGGACCTCCCCGAGCCGCCTCTTTGGGATCCGGCGGGCGCCAATTCGCCGAGCGACCTCCTCGATCGTCAGCAGGCCTTTGGCTATACCCAGGAAGACATCGCGGTCTTTCTCGAACCCATGAGCCGGACCGGCGAGGATCCCATTGGCTCCATGGGCACGGATACGCCCTTGGCCGTGCTGTCACGCCGGCCCCGCCTACTCTACGACTACTTCAAGCAAAACTTCGCCCAGGTCACCAACCCGCCCATCGATCCCATCCGCGAGGAACTGGTGATGAGCCTGGTCTCCATGATCGGGCCCAGACCCAATCTGCTCGGACGACAGGCCGGCACTCATAAGCGGCTGGAGGTGTCACAGCCGGTCCTCACCAATGGCGATCTGGAGAAGATTCGCGCCATTTCAGATCTTCTGGACGGCGCCTTCCGCACCGTGACCCTGGACGCCACTTGGCCGGCGGCGGCGGGTGTAGAGGGCCTTGAGTCGGCCCTGGACGCGCTCTGCGCCGCGGCCACGGACGCGGTCCTGGCGGACATGAACATTCTCATCTTGTCGGATCGGGCCGTCAGCGCGGACAGGATCCCGATCCCCGCCGCGCTCGCTACGGCGGCAGTGCATCACCGGCTGATCCGCCAGGGCCTGCGCATGCAAACCGGCCTTGTCGTTGAGACTGGCGAGGCGCGCGAGGTTCACCACTTCTGCGTCCTGGCCGGGTTCGGGGCGGAGGCGATCAACCCCTATCTGGTCCTCGAGACCCTGGAATCCTTGGGCTATGACAGGCCCGGCGGGGCGAAGACCCTGACCAAGAATTACGTGAAGGCCGTCGGCAAGGGCATCCTCAAGGTCATGTCCAAGATGGGCATCTCCACCTACCAGTCCTATTGCGGCGCCCAAATCTTTGATGCGGTGGGCCTCTCGTCAGCCTTCGTGGATCGCTACTTCACCGGGGCGGTCAGTCTGATCGAAGGCGCGGGCTTGACCGACATTGCCTCGGAATGCGTGCGTCGCCACCGCGACGCCTATGGCGATGCGCCCCTCTATCGGAACATGCTGGATGTGGGCGGCATTTACGGCTTCCGCGTCCGCGGCGAGGAACACGCCTGGACCCCCGAGGCCGTCGCAAGCCTGCAGCACGCCGTGCGCGGTAATCTGCCAGACGAATATGCGTCCTTCGCCAGGTCCATAAACGACCAGAACCGGCGCCTGCTGACCTTGCGGGGTTTGATGGACTTCAAATGGGCGGAGACGCCGATCCCACTGGAGGAGGTCGAGCCGGCCAGCGAGATCGTCAAGCGCTTCTCCACCGGGGCAATGAGCTTTGGCTCAATCAGCCGTGAGGCCCACACGACCCTCGCCATCGCCATGAACCGCATCGGCGGGCGGTCCAATACCGGCGAGGGGGGCGAAGAGGCGGATCGCTATAAGCCCCTGCCCAATGGCGATTCCATGCGCTCGGCGATCAAGCAGGTGGCATCCGGGCGTTTTGGGGTCACCGCGGAATATCTGGTCAATGCCGACGACCTGCAGATCAAGATGGCTCAGGGCGCCAAGCCCGGTGAAGGCGGCCAGCTGCCGGGCGACAAGGTCGACGCCAATATCGCCAGGGTGCGCCACGCAACACCAGGGGTCGGCCTCATCTCGCCCCCGCCGCATCACGACATCTATTCCATCGAGGATCTGGCTCAGCTGATCCACGACCTGAAGAACGTTAATCCGTCGTCGCGGGTCTCCGTAAAGCTAGTCTCGGAGGTTGGCGTGGGTACGGTGGCGGCGGGAGTCGCCAAGTGCCGAGCCGACCATGTGACGATTTCGGGCTTCGAAGGCGGGACGGGCGCGAGCCCCCTCACCTCTCTGACCCACGCCGGATCACCGTGGGAAATCGGGCTCGCTGAGACCCAGCAGACCCTGCTTCTCAACGGTCTCAGGTCCCGGATCTGCGTGCAGGTCGATGGGGGCCTTCGCACGGGCCGTGACGTGGCGGTGGGCGCTCTATTGGGCGCCGACGAGTTCGGATTCGCCACCGCGCCCCTGATCGCCGCGGGCTGCATCATGATGCGCAAGTGCCATCTGAACACCTGCCCGGTGGGCGTGGCGACGCAGGACCCGGTGCTGCGCGCCCGCTTCACCGGTCAGCCCGAGCATGTAATTAACTATCTCTTCTTCGTGGCCGAGGAACTTCGGCAAATTATGGCCCAGCTCGGCCTGCGCACGGTGCGCGAAATGATTGGCCGCGTCGACCGCCTGGACGCGCGCGCCGCGCTCGACCACTGGAAAGCCTCGGGGGTTGATCTCAGCCGCGTGCTACACCAGGCGCCGGCGGGCCACGCCCTTGGGCTCTGGAACAGCGAACGTCAGAACCACGGCCTCGAAGGCGCGCTGGACCACCGGTTCATTGCTGAAGCTCAGGACGCCCTGGCGGGCGGCGCGCCGGCCGTGATCACCGCGACGGTGCGGAACGTGAACCGCAGCCTTGGCGCCATGTTGTCGGGCGAGATCGCGCGGCGCTTTGGCCATCAGGGTCTCGCCGATGGGGCCATTGAGCTTAAGCTGACCGGCACCGCGGGCCAGAGCCTGGGCGCCTTCTTGGCGCGGGGTGTGACAGTGGAGCTCACCGGCGACGCCAACGATTACGTGGGCAAGAGCCTGTCGGGCGGTCGGATCATCGTCCGGGCGCCTAAGGAGGCCCGGCGCGACCCCACCGCCAATATCATCGTGGGCAATACGGTTCTCTATGGAGCCATAGCTGGCGAAGCCTATTTTGAGGGCGTGGCGGGCGAACGGTTCGCGGTGCGCAATTCAGGCGCCATCGCGGTGGTTGAGGGCCTCGGGGACCATGGCTGCGAATATATGACCGGTGGGGTGGTGGTCGTCCTGGGCGAGACAGGTCGCAACTTCGCCGCCGGCATGTCCGGGGGCGTGGCCTATGTATATGATCCCGACGGCAAGTTCCCGGCCCTGTGCAACAGCGCCATGGTCAGCCTTGAGCCCATCGCGCCGGCGAACGGCGAGATCGATGACGAGGCTCCGAAGTCAGAGGCCCCGAGCGTCTGGGATAGCGGTATGGGCGATCCCTTGCGGTTCGACGCGGAACGCCTGCGCGGCCTGGTGGCGCGCCACCATCGCCATACGGGTAGCGCCCGCGCGGCCGCGCTTCTGGCAAACTGGGATCTGGCCCTCACGCGCTTCGTCAAGGTCATCCCCAACGACTACCGCAATGCGCTGCTCCGGGCCCGGCGTCCGGCCCCGCACGCCGTGGCGGCGGAATAGGGCCGGGCCATGGGATCGACCACGGGATTTCTGGAAGTTACGCGCCGCGAGCGCGGCTATGAGCCGCCGTCATCACGTTTGAAGACCTGGCGGGAATTCGTCCTCCCCCTGCCCCCGCCCGAGCTTGAGCGTCAGGCGTCGCGGTGCATGAGCTGCGGTATTCCGTTCTGCCACACGGGCTGTCCAGTCAATAATCTCATCCCAGACTGGAATGACCTGACCTATCGAGGCGATTGGCGCAGCGCCCTGGACGTCCTGCACAGCACCAACAATTTCCCCGAATTCACGGGACGGGTGTGCCCCGCTCCCTGCGAGGCGGCGTGCACCCTGAACATCAATGAGGCTCCGGTCACGATCAAGACGATCGAGTGCCAGATCGTTGATCGCGGCTGGGAAGAGGGCTGGATCTCGCCCCAGACGCCCCTCGCCGCCACCGGCAAGAGCGTGGCGATCGTGGGCTCGGGCCCCGCCGGGCTGGCCTGCGCCCAGCAACTCGCCCGGGCGGGTCACGCCGTGAGCGTCTTCGAGAAGAACGACCGGATCGGCGGTCTGCTGCGCTACGGCATTCCCGACTTCAAGATGGAAAAGACCCTCATCGACCGGCGCCTCGATCAGATGGCGGCGGAGGGTGTCAGCTTCCATCCCAGCGTGCATGTTGGCGTGGATGTCTCCGTTGCCGATCTTCTTAGCCAATATGACAGCATCGTGCTGGCCGGCGGCGCCGAGCGGCCGCGGGACCTCGATCTGCCAGAGCACAGCCTGGACGGCGTTCATTTCGCCATGGACTTCCTGACTCAGCAGAACAAGCGCGTGGCGGGGGACCCGGAGTCGGCTGCGGCCCCTGCCGGGATCATCAATGCGCGAGACAAGCACGTGGTGGTCATCGGCGGTGGGGACACGGGCTCGGACTGCATAGGCACAGCCAATCGGCAGGGCGCGGCTTCGGTCACACAGTTGGAAATCATGCCAGAGCCCCCGGTCCACGAGAATAAGGCCCTGACCTGGCCCAACTGGCCCCTCAAGCTGCGCACCTCCTCGTCCCAGGAGGAGGGCTGCGAGCGGGATTTCGCCGTCGCCACCCGGCGCGCCATTGGGGCTGAAGGCCGCATCGAGGCTCTGGAATGCGCCCGGCTGGAGTGGACGCGCGGACCCGACGGGCGTCTCGTCATGACCGAGGTGGAGGGCGGCGGCTTTACCTTGCGCGCCGATCTTGTCCTTCTAGCCATGGGTTTTATCGGGCCCCACCCTGAGGGCGTGCTGGAACAGGCGGGCGTCGCTCTTGATGCGCGCGGCGCGGTGGCGGCCAATACAGAGGATTACAGCACCTCGCGTGATCGCATCTTCGCCTGCGGCGACATGCGCAGGGGTCAATCCCTGGTGGTCTGGGCCATCCGCGAGGGCCGTCAATGCGCGAGAGCGGTGGACCTGGCGCTCATGGGGACGAGCGACCTGCCGCGATAGGAGGGCCGGACTCACGCCGCCAGATGCGGGCGCCGTGGCGCCATTGCCAGGCGCCCAACACTGGCAACCCTATCAGGAGGTCACGCGCCCGCCTGGCCAAGGAGAGCGCCAAGGCGGCGCCGGGCGCCACCCCGAACATCAGACCCAGCCACACAAGCATCCCCTCCTGAACACCCAGGGACGCGGGAATGAAGAAGGCAACGGCCTTTACGCCGGCGGTAAGGCTGTCGAGCACGACGGCGCCCCCCAGGCTGATACGGACGCCAAGCAGGGCGAGAGTCATCCAAGTCTGTATCGCCGCCAGGAGCCACGCGGCCAAATGCATGGCGCACGCGAGGGCGATGCGGTCAGGGCGGCGCGCGATGACCCGAAAGGCACGGGCGACTGGCGCCGACTCATCGCCGCCGGGGGCGATGCGCAGGACACGGCGCAGGACGGTCTCAATCCAATGCGCGCCCCAGAACTGGGCCAGCACCATGCCCGTCGCCATAATCGCCAGCGCGCCCACGACCGCCAGCACAGGCGCGCCCATATGCTCATGGGGCCGCAACCAGGCCAGCAAGCCGCCGCCCAGGGCGACAAAAGCAATCTGAGTAACGAATTCAACGGCCAGATCGCTGATCGTCGAGGCCAAGGCGAAATCTCCCCCCATCCCCTCCAGCGCCAGGGCGCGCCCACCGATAACTAATCCGCCGACCTGGGTGAGCGGCAAGGCTTGGGACACCGCATCGCGCGTCAGGCGCGCCCAGACAAATCCGCTGAAGGGCATCGGCCGCCCACCCCGGCCGAGCAAGGCCCAGGCGCCGCCCATGATCAGAGAGAGGATAAGCTGAAAGGCCACGATCAACACCAAGCCCGGGAGGCCGAGCTTGGCCGCCGCGGCGATCACCGGCGCCAAACCTGTTCGCAGCAGCAACCAGACCAACAGCCCCGCGCCGGCGAGCACCGCCAGAAGCGTTCGCGGTTTCACGCCCCGGCGAACTCCGTCTCGATATCGAAACAGGCCATGTAGTCGTGGTAGCGCATCCGCTCCTCGCGGGGATCCAGGCCGAAGTCCTCGAAGCGGTAAATATTCCGCCCATAGCCGCCGTCGGGCTTCAGCGAGACAGCCGCGTCCAGCCGCGCGCGATAGGCGGGGGTAAACTCCAGCCCGAAGTGCTCATAGATGGCGCCCACCGTTTTGACGGGGTCGGCGGTGAGGCCCCGGTAGCGCACGTGAAAAACCTGATCCGCCGGCCAGAGCTTGCCGACGTGGGCGTCGATCATCTTTTGCGCCCCGGCTGACCAGTCCCGAACGATCTGACGGCCGACATCCAGAGGATCGACGCGGCGCGCAAAGGGCCGGCGCAGAACCTCTGTTAACCGCGCGACGGAGGGCAGGACTTTCAGAGGATCGCGGTGGGCAAAGACAATACGCGCATCGGGATAGATCGTGCGCAGCGCTTCCATAGCGAAAACATGATCGGGGGATTTCAAAACCCACCGCCCGCCCGACTCGCCCTGGAGATGCTGCAGGAACCGTCGATGCTGGCGGTAGGCGTCCAGATGGCCTTTCTGGCTCAGCCACCGCCGATAGGAGGGGACATTGTAGGTGGTGTCGAAACGCAGACTTTGGAAACTATGTCCGGTCAGCTCAGTGCATTCCTGAGGGCTGCGGGCGTCAAAGGGGTGGAGGCTACGAAGTTCGGGCGCCAGCCAATTAAAGAAACTGAAGCTGCGCTGGACGCTGTCAGGGCCCGCTCCCCGGCCCGCCGCCGGGTGGTCTGGATAGGGGTGGATCGCCTGCCAACATCGCAGGACCTGACTGGCCGGATCCTCCGCCAAAAGACCGTGAAGGAAAGTCGTGCCGCTCCGGGGCATTCCCAGAACGAAAATCGGCTGTTCCACGGGTCGGCTGAGAATGCGACTATCGGCGCGCTCATGATCGCGGAGGATCAGTAGATTCTTGAGCAGTCGCAGATTGTCCCAGCGGGTGGCGAGGCGGCCAAAAAGGTTTAGGTTGGCCTCAGCATGGTAGGCGTATTGCAGGCGATCAAGCCCTTCCTCAACGCCTCCCGGTCCAAAATCATCAAGACCCGTGGCGCGCCGCGCCTGGGCCATCAGATCGGCCGCGGATGCCGCGCGCCGCGGCGCGCCCATTGCCGCAAGGCCGGTTTCGTCCTGGATCCATCGCGTCTCAGCCAAAGCTATCTCCGCTCAAAGGCGCCGAGGCGCGCCGACGCGCGCTCGGCCAGGACCATGACTCGGGGCAAATATATGCCACCCGGACCCGGATGGAACGCCCGCGCCCCGCATCGCGATCCGTCTAAGATGAGAAGCAAGCCTAGCCATGCAAGCTTGCAATTGCGTGTCATCTTCCTCGGCGCGAAGGCTCGGGCAAGCGCGCCACCTCGCCGCGCCATTTCATTCCGCCGCTGGGCGGCCTAGAAGGCCGCGACCATGAACAATTCGCCGCCGCAGTCACGCGCCGACGCCTCAGATAAAGGCAGGCTGGGAAAAGGCGCGCGCCGCCGGTTCGCGGGTCTGATGATGGGGTCCATCGGGGTCGTCTTCGGCGATATCGGCACCAGCCCGATCTACGGTTTCAAGACCGCCATCTCCCAGGCCGCCCGAGGACGCGTGGGCGATCCCGAAGTGTTCGGGGTCCTGTCCCTGACGCTTTGGGCCCTGATTATCGTGGTGACGGTGAAATATGTCCTCCTGATCATGCGCGCGGGCAACAGGGGCGAGGGCGGAATCCTCTCCCTCATGGCCTTGGCCCAAACCGCGGTGGGTCATCGCACCCGTGCGATACTCGTGCTTGGCGTCTGCGGGGCCGCCCTCTTCTATGGCGACGCGATCATTACACCGGCCATTTCGGTCCTTTCCGCCGTGGAGGGGCTCAAGACAGCCCCCGCCCTGGCCAAAGCCATCACCCCGTCGGTGGAAATCACCATCAGTCTGGTGGTTCTCATCGCTCTGTTCCTCGCCCAGTCCAGAGGAACCGGTAAAGTCGCGACCTGGTTTGGGCCCATCTGTCTCGTCTGGTTCGCCGCCATCACCGCCATGGGGCTGGCGCATATTCCCGAGGCGCCGCGGATCTTGCTGTCTATCAACCCCCTATATGGCCTGCGGTTTCTTGGTGATCACGGGGTCATTGGTCTTTTCGTTCTTGGCTCGGTCTCCCTGACCATAACAGGCGCCGAGGCGCTCTACGCGGACATGGGCCATTTTGGTCGCCGCCCGATCCAGTCAGCCTGGATGTTCATCGTCTTCCCAGCCCTGGCCATGAACTATCTGGGTCAGGGCGCCAGCGCCCTGCACTTCCTCTCCACGGCCGCGAGCCACGCGCCAGGTGCGCTGGACCGGGACTGGTTCTTCGAGATGGCGCCAGTGGCTCTTCGCGTGCCCCTGGTTGTCCTGGCGACCATGGCGGGCATAATCGCCAGCCAGGCGGTGATCAGCGGCGCCTATTCCCTGTCCAGCTCAGCCATGCAGATGGGGCTTCTGCCGCGGCTGGAGGTGCGGCGCACCTCGGATACCCAAGCCGGGCAAATCTATCTTCCCACGGTGAACTTCGCCCTGATGCTGGGCGTCATCCTGCTGGTGGGAATCTTCAAGAACTCTGACGCTCTGGCCGACGCCTATGGCTTGGCGGTCACTGGAACTATGTCGGTGACAACCGCCCTCGCGGCCGTGGTCGTGCGGCGAATGTGGCGATGGAGCCTTATGCGGACATCGGTCGTGGTCGCGCCGCTCCTCGTCGTGGACCTGGCCCTCTTTGGCGCCAATTCCCTTAAGCTTCTATCCGGCGGCTGGGTGCCGCTGGCCATCGGCGGGGCCATGGCGTTGCTCATCTACACCTGGCTGCGAGGTAGCGGAATCATCTCCGAAAAGGCGCGGCGCGAGCGTATTCCCTTAAGCGATTTTCTCACCTCATTGGCGAGGCGTCCCCGCCATCAGGTGCCCGGCACAGCAGTCTATATGACGTCGGACGCCGCCCTGACGCCCGGCGCCCTGCTTCATAACCTCAAGCACAACGGCGTGCTTCATAAGGTCAACGTCATCGTCAGCGTCGTCACCACCGATGAGCCGCGCGTGGCGCCCGAAACCCGCGCCGGGGTGGAGGTGCTTAATCCTTCGTTCCTGCGCATCACCCTGGCCTTTGGCTTCATGGAGACTCCGGACGTTCCCGCGGCTATTGCCCGCCTCCATGTTCCAGGCTTCTCCCTGGACCCGGCGGCAACGTCCTATTTCCTGGGACGGCGAACAATCGTTCCGACCCATGACCACGGCCTGCGCCACCTGCAGGATTTGCTGTTTATCGCGCTCAGCCGCAACTCGGCCGATCCCAGCGAGGTTTTCGCCATTCCGCCTGGTCGCGTGGTGGAAATGGGCGCCCAGGTCGCCGTCTAGACCCGCGCTCCGCCATGGGTCACGGTTGGGGATCAGCCGCAGCCAAGGCCCTCGCCCGTCATGACCCACCCCACCCGCCGTACGCTGGGCGCCTTTCTCGCCGCGGCGGGCGCCGTCGTCACCGCGCGTGAGGCGCTGGCGGAGGACGCGCCGTGGGACATGGTCCTGACATCGGACGTCATGGTCGCGCAGCGCGACGGCGTGAAGCTGGCAACGGACATCTATCGGCCGGCCCGGGGCGGGAAGCCCGCGCCCGGGCGCTTTCCGGTGATTCTGGAGCGCACGCCCTACGGCAAAAGCGTCCCCAGCCGCTCGGAAATCACGGTGGACAACGTCACGCCTATGAGCCGCGCCGAAGTGGCCCGGTTCTTCGTTTCCCGGGGCTATGTGGTCATCTATCAAGACTGCCGCGGCCGATATGGCTCTCAAGGGGCGTTCGTGAAGTATCTCAGCGATGGCGAAGACGGCTTTGACACCTGCGCCTGGATCCTGAAACAGCCCTGGTGCGACGGAAAGATTGGGACCATGGGGCTTTCCTATGCGGCCCACACCCAGGGCGCCCTGGGCAGCGCGGGAGCGCCCGGCGTGGCGGCCATGTTCATCGACAGCGGCGGGTTCGCCAACGCGTATCAGGGAGGCATTCGTCAAGGCGGCGCGTTCGAACTCAAACAGGTGACGTGGGCCTGGTCGGCCGCCCAAGAAAGTCCTGAGATCGCGGGCAACCCTCTGCGGCTAAGGGCATTGAAGGCCGTAGACGTTCGCGCCTGGTTCGCCCGCATGCCCTGGAAAAAGGGCCATTCCCCTTTAAGCGGCGCGCCCGAATACGAAGACTATGTCTATGAGCAGTGGCGGCATGGGGATTTCGACGCCTATTGGAAGCAGCTTGGCATCTACGCGGAGGGTTTCTATGACCGTTTCCCCGACGCGGCCATGGTCCATATGTCGAGCTGGTATGATCCCTACCCGCGCACGGCCACGACCAATTATGTGGGTCTATCGAAGCGTAAGCGCGGCCCCGTTTGCCTGATCCTCGGCCCCTGGACTCACGGGGATCGGACTCTGACCTTCGCCGGGGATGTGGACTTTGGGCCGGCCGCGACGGTGGACGGCAATCTTGCCCCCAGCTTTCTCGACTTGCGCCTACGTTGGTTCGACGCCTGGCTGAAGGGAAGGCGCAACGGTGTCGAGGCTGAGCCGCCCGTACGGATCTTCATTATGGGCGGGGGCAGCGGGCGGCGTAATGACGCGGGGCGGATGGATCATGGCGGCTGTTGGCGGGCGGAGCGCGATTGGCCAATCCCCGACGCTAAGCCCACGACCTACCATTTGCACGGCGACGGGCGCCTGGACACCGCGCCGCCCGCGCCCGATGCGCCTCCCCTCGGCTATGATTTCGATCCCGATCACCCGGTTCCTAGCATTGGCGGGACGATCACCTCGGGCAAGCCGATCATGGTGGGCGGCGCTTTTGATCAGGTCGAGGGTCCTCGCTTCTTCGGCTCGCGGGAACCCTATCTGCCCCTGGGCGCCCGCCCAGATGTGCTGGTCTTCGAAACCGCGCCCTTAGCTGACGACCTGGAGGTCACCGGCGCCGTCGCCGCGCATCTTTTCGTCGGTTCCGACCAGCCTGACACGGATTTCACGATCAAGTTGATCGACGTGTACCCGCCGAATGAGGACTATCCGGAGGGCTTTGCGATGAACCTTACGGACGGCATTCTGCGCGCCCGCTACCGCAAGTCCTGGGAGCAACCGGAGATGTTGGCGCCCGGCGAGGTCGCGGAGATTCGCATCGACGCCTTCCCCACCTCAAACCTCTTCAAGAAAGGTCATCGGATCCGGCTGGACGTCTCATCCAGCAACTTCCCGCACTTCGACGTCAATCCTAATACTGGCGAGCCTGAAGGACAGGGGTTGACCCGTCGCATCGCGCGCAACACGATCTATATGGACGCTGCGCGGCCCTCGCGGGTCATCCTGCCGGTCATTCCGGGGCGCGACTAAGATTCGCCTCCCACCCTCACGCAAGGGCCCACTAGGCTGAAATGGCGCGGGGCGTCGCTGAGGTGATAGATGTGCGTTTGGCGATCGATGTAGGCCCGCTTGCCGCCCCTATCCTCCAGGCTTATCCGGCGCGCATCCATCCCAATCCAAGGGTAGCGGTTACGCGGTTTAAGACCCGCGCCGAAGTCGTCGAAAATTTCCACCATGCGCGGGGAGGTTTTGATAATGAGCCGTCGGCGCCAGTCGGTTCTGCCATTGTCGGACTGGTTGGCGTGGACCTTGCAGTCGAGGATCAGATCGCTGGCTTGGGCGAAGCCAGCCCCCGCCAGGACCGCCGCGCCGAGCAGCATGCTAAGTGATCGTAACATCGACATCATGAGATCTCTCTTTCGGCCGTCCCCGCCCATCACAACTGTTGGTCATAGCTCACCCCCACGCAAGCGGGTTGCGCCGCAGCTTCCCCAAGGGGACGAGAGGCCTTAAAGGCCTCGCATGGGATCAAACGCCAGCATGAAGGTGAAAATGTCGAAACTGAAGAGCGCGCTTCTCGCCGCCGCCTCCTTGGGTCTGTTTGCCAGCACCGCCCCTTCCAGTGCGGCCTCGGCTGATGCAAAGGCCAAAGCGCCGGCGGCCGAGGCCGCCAGTCCCGCCGCCCCAACGCCCGACGGCGTCTTCACCCCCGAGGCCGTGACCACCGAGGGCGCGGTGACCGTGGAAGGCCAACGCATAGATTATCGCGCGGTGGCCGGGACCCTGGTGGTGCATCCCAAGGACGCGGATGACACCCCCACCCATCCCCCTGACGCCAAGGCCGATGCGGAAAAGCCGGCCGCCTCCTTGTTCTATGTGGCCTATTTCAAGAAGGGCGCTCCTAGCGCCGACCGGCCGATAACCTTTCTCTATAATGGCGGCCCCGGCTCCTCCACCGTCTGGCTGCACATGGGGGCTTTTGGCCCCCGCCGGGTGGTGACAAAGGACGACAGCCACACCCCCGCCGCGCCCTATAAGCTGGTGGACAATGCCTATAGCCTTCTTGACGCCTCGGACCTGGTGTTTGTCGATGCGCCCGGCACCGGCTTCAGCCGTATCGCGGGTAAAGACAAGGAGAAGGCCTTCTATGGCCTGGACGCCGACGCCTCCACATTTCGCCAGTTCATCATGGCGTTCCTGACCAAATATGGACGCTTCAATTCACCCAAATACCTGTTCGGCGAGAGCTATGGGACCCCGCGCTCGGCCGTCCTGATCAATGACCTGGAGACCCAGGAAGACGTCGATTTCAACGGTGTCATTCTGCTATCCCAGATTCTCAATTTCGATCTGAGCGCTGACGCTCCCGAGGCCAATCCGGGCACGGACGAAGCCTATATCACCGCCCTGCCAACCTATGCGGCGAGCGCCTGGTATCATAACCGCCTGCCTGGCGCGCGGCCCGCGGCCCTGGAGCCTTTCCTGGCCGAGGTGGAGCAGTTCGCCAATGGTGACTACGCTTCGGCGCTGCAGGCGGGTTCGAACCTTGAGCCCGCCCGCAAGGCCCAGGTCGCCGAGCAGTTCGCGCGCTACACCGGCCTTCCCGCCGCCTATGTCCTGAAGGCTGATCTGCGCGTCACCGGCGGCATGTTCGAGCATGAGCTTCAGAACGACGAGGGCCTGGACACGGGCCGTCTCGACACACGCTTCTCCGGCCCCTCCATGGACGTGCTGGAGAAGGAAGTGGAATATGATCCGCAGTCAGCAGCGATCAGTTCGGCCTATGTCTCCCTCTTCAACGACTATGTGCGCCGAGAGCTGAACTACGGCGAGGGCAAGACCTACAAGCCCGAAATCGACGTGTTCAAATATTGGGGCGGCGCCCATCAGCCGCCCGGAGCGCCCTTTCCCCTACCCGGGATCGAGAACGTTATGCCCGATCTTGCCTATGCCATGAAATATGACCCGAACCTGAAGATCATGGTCAATGGCGGATATTATGACCTGGCGACGCCCTTCTATGAAGGCTGGTACGAGATGCACCACCTCCAGATTCCGGCCAAACTGGATGGCAATATCGAGTATCACTATTACCAGTCAGGCCACATGGTCTACGCCCATGAGCCGGCCCTGAAAGAGCTTCACGACAATGTCGCGGCCTTCATCCGCAAAACGGACAATCTCGGGAACTAAGCCCCGCCGAGATCTGAGACGAAAACGGCGTCCGGCTTTTCGAGACCGGACGCCGTGCAGGACATTCAAGACATTTGGAGGAGGCTTAGCCGGCCGACTTGCCGCGTTTGGCGCGGGCGGGGTTTGCCTTGGGAGGCTGACGTCCACCCTTGCCCAGGCCCATATTCTTCGCCAGAGCAGAGCGGGCCGCGGCGTAGTTGGGCGCCACCATGGGATAATCCTTGGCTAGGCCCCACTTGGAACGGTAATCCTCGGGGCTCATGTCATATTTGGTGCGCAGGTGACGCTTCAGGGACTTAAACTTGCGGCCGTCTTCCAGGCAGATCAAGTAATCAGGCGTCACGGAGCGACGAACCGATACTGCGGGGTCTTTACGGGCTTCCGGTTCAGGCGCGCCGGACGAGATCCCCGACAGGGCCCGATGCACAGCCTGAATGAGCGTAGGAAGCTCAGCGGTCGACGTCTCATTATTCGAAACAAAGGCCGCGACAATTTGGCTCGTCTTTTCGACGATAAGTTGAGAATTCGACTCGTCCATGGCTTGCCTCTGGTTGCGGGCACATCCCCTAACTTGAAATCGTGACCTGAACAAGCGTCTGAATTCGTGAATTCAGTTTTTATTCGCTCAGTGGATGAGGCCCCGTGAAGAAGGCGCGGATATCTGGCATGCCGATCATGTCGTGATTGGGCGGAAAGGTTCTCTATATTCCGTGACGCCGGTCTGACTTGCCCAGAGCTTTGTTGTTGCAGTTTGATCCTCACCACGACGGTCGCTTCGAATACCTCCGGAGATGAATGATGTTTGACAATCGTGTCCACTTCTATCAGCCGCGAGACGGCCATGGTCTGCTTCACGATCCGTTTAATTCGATTGTCGCGCCCCGACCCATTGGATGGGTCTCAAGCTTGGGGTCAACGGGAGTGGCCAATCTCGCACCCTACAGTTTCTTCAACGCTTTCAACTATGTCCCACCGATCATCGGCTTTTCATCAATCGGCTGGAAGGATACCGTCGCCAATGTCGCGTCCAGCCGCGAATTCTGCTGGAATCTCGCCACGCGCACCCTCGCGGGAGCCATGAACACCAGCTGCGCGCCAGCGCCGCCCGAGGTTGATGAGTTTGATCTGGCGGGCCTCTCCAAAGCACCTTCGCGTCTGATCGCCGCGCCGAGAGTTCTGGAAAGCCCGGTCAATTTCGAGTGCCGGGTGACACAGATCCTCCAGCTTGAGGACGCGGGCGGAGCGGCCGTGGAGACCTGGCTCGTCCTGGGCGAGGTGGTGGCGGTTCATATCGACAAGGCGCTCATCACGGATGGCGTCTATGACACCGTGGCCGGGGAGCCCATCCTGCGCGGCGGCGGCTGGGGTGACTATTTCACCATTGACTCGGACGATAAGTTTGAGATGCGGCGACCGACCTGGCCTCTCGTCTAAACGTGTCTCTCGACAGCCCGCGCTTTTCAGATCAAGATACTTACGGGTTCGCGGAGATCTCTTATGCCCAAGCGTAAGTTAGCGATTATACTGGCGACCTCGATGGGCCTGTTGGCCGCGATGGACGCCTTGCTTATCCTCATACTCGCGTGGTCGCATAGACCTTTCTATTTTGTCGTGGGGGGCATGACCGCTCTCATGCCTGGGTTCGTGATGGCGAGTTTGGCGTGGCGGGGGCGTTTGCCATCGCGGTGCGCCGCCAGGCGCTAGAACGGCCCCATCTCGGACCAGGCCCGCTCCAGGTCCTCCCTTTGGTCTGGCGCGGCGATGGCGATCAGGCGGCGGGCGCGAGTCTGAAGGTCTGCCCCGCGTAAGTCGGCCGCGCCGTATTCGGTGATGATCAAATCGGCATCATCGCGGCTAAGCGAAACCGTTGGCGTGGCCAGGCGCGCCACGATCCGCGAACGGCTCCCGCTCTTCGCGGTGGCGGGCAGAGCGAGAATGGACCGCCCGCCCTCTGAACGCCGGGCGGCCCGGGCAAAGTCAGGCGCGCCGCCCAGGCCGCCGAACAGCAGCCCTTCACGCCACTCAAGATTGATCTGACCAAACAGGTCCACCTCCAGCGCCGAATTGATCGCGGTGAAGCGCGGCGTCGCGGCCAAACCGGCCGGGCCATGGGTTGTGAAGGCATCGGCGAAAGTGAACGCGTCCGCCGCCCAGCTCACGAAGTCTGAAGAGCCTATGGCAAGGCCGGTAATATGGTCCGCTCCGCCCGCCAGGGCCCCGGCCAGGGCAAGATGGCGATAGCCTTCGGTCACCATGCCTGAGCGCACGACCAGCCCGCGGTGATCAGTCAGGCATGCCAAAGCCGCGGCTGGCGCGCCGCCGATACCGGTCTGGAGGGCCGCGCCATTGGGCACGTGTGCCGCCACAAGGGCGGCGATGGCGGCGCGTTCGGCGCTGTGGGCCTCTGCCGCCGCCGTGATGAAGGGGCCCGGCGCGTCAATCGTGATGTCGATGGCCTCGCTCCGCACCCGCGGACCGCGGGACACGCGCGGCAGGTCAGCATTTATGAAAGCCATGCGTCGCTTGGCTCTGGAAAAAACAAGACCGGCGAAATCCGCACAGGGCCCAAAACAACACCAGCCCCCCGGGTCGGGCGGGGTGACCTGGAAAATGGCGAGGTCGAAGCTCGCCTCCGCCAGGAAGGCGGCGATCTGGGAATAGGCCATGGGGCGGACGCTGACCCGTCCGGCGGTAAACGAGGCCCTCAAGGCGGCGGGAAGCATGAAGGTGGCCAACCTCGCCGTGACGTTGAGGGCGGCATAGTCGAATTCGTTCATCCCAGGCAGCAGGCAGCTCGTCAGGGACACGTCCGTCAGGGCTTCAGGGGCCGCGGCAAGCATGTCGCGAAGCGCCAAGGGCTCTCCTACGGCGCCCTGAATATAGACGCGAGCGCCGGGTCGGAAGGCGGCCAGAGCCTCGGCGCGGGCCGGATCGCCGACTGTGCTCAAGCGCGCCGCCTTGACCCG
>Ga0116230_10002838_pt1 | contig 16744 bp, 11 predicted proteins | sample S1TSphfallax_3_FD_88678 | JGI IMG/M metagenome (GOLD analysis project Ga0116230, IMG submission 88678) | Host-associated microbial communities from peat moss isolated from Minnesota, USA - S1T2_Fd - Sphagnum fallax MG | ecosystem: Host-associated > Plants > Peat moss > Unclassified | place...
GATTATTCCACAATTTTCTTTTTATTTATCTTTAGACCAAGTCTCCACTTGATCTTGTCCACTACCACATCATACATATTGGTGTGTTTTGGTCGAATTTTTTATGCAATCAAACTAGTCATCCTGCATCAAAAAATTTAACCAAATTAAATTTTTGTTTAAAAATGCACTTTGCATGAAAAGCATCTCACATACAAACCATACAAGGAAATATAATTTTTCATGCTTAACTTTTCTTTCCCATTAGGTTGTTTTTCTAATTCGCACAGAAGTAACAATAAAAATGAATGCATTTTTTAAAGCACGTCTTGCCTCATACTCAATGATGCGAGTTTAGGAACATCAAGTCTCATATCCTGAAAATCTTTTCGACATCGTCTTCCAAGTACTATACTTAACACACTACACCTAGAATCTAATTTTTTCTTCTTTTCATTGAATAGGTTTTAAATTATTGCACAATTTTTGACTTTACTTACTTTTAGTCCAAGTCTCCATTTGATGTTGTACACTATCACATAGTACATATTCTTGTGTTTTACTCAGTTTTTAATGTAGCCAAAGTGGCCATCATGCATACAAAGTGGTCAAATTTAAAGATGCCTTAAAAAATGCATGTTGCATAAAAGACAACGCACATAGCAACCTTACAAGGAAATGTATCTTTTCACGAGTAAATTTCTTTTTCCATTGAGTTGTTTTTTTATTTTACACGCAAGTAAAAGAAAATGAATCCAGATTTCAATCACATGTTGCCTTGCACATGAGACCATGTGAGTTGAGGGACATCATGTCTTGTGCCTTGAAAGACATTTCAACATATTGTTTTCCATGTGTTGTATTCACATATTGTATGTGGAATTAAAACTTGTTTTCATTGATTAGGTTTTAAATCATTGCACAACTTTTGTCTTTACTTACTTTTAGACCAAGCCACCATTGATCTTGCACACTACCACTTAATACATAATCATGTGCTTTGGTCAATTATTTTATGTAACCAAAGTGGCCATCATGCACAAGAAGATTGAGTCAAATTTAAGCATGCCTTTAAAAATGCATGTTGCATTAAAAACATCGCACATTACTACCTTACAAAAAATAAAATAAATTCATGTTTAACTTTCTTTCTCCATTGGGTTGTGTTTCTATTTTTCATGGAAGTAAGAATAAAATGAATGCATCTTTTAAACCACATCTTGCTTTACACATTTAATGATGTGATTTTGAGGCCATCCAATCTTGTACCTTGAAAATACTTTAAACATCGCTTCTTCTATGGACCGGATTCAACTTATTATACTTAGAAATTAACTTTTTATCATTTCCCTAGCTTAGGTTTTAGATTATTTCACTTCTTTTGTTTTTATTGATTTCACACCAAGTGGCCATTGATCTTGTACACTACCACATAATACACATTGGTCAATTTTCATCCATTTTTTATATAGCCATATAAGTGGCCATCATGCATATGAAGATTTAGCCATTTAGTTTAAAATACCTTTAAAAATCCATGGTGCATAAAAGACATTGCACATTACAACGTTACAAGGAAATGTATCTATTCATGCTTGATTTTTCTTCTCCATCGGGTTTTTCAAATATTTACATGAAAGTGGAATGAAAATGAATGCATCTTTTAAACCACAAATTGCCTTACACATTAGACAATGTGAGTTGGAAGCTATTAAAGGTGGTACTTTAAAAATATTTTCAACATCTCATCTTCCAAATATTGTACTCAACATACTATACCTACAACCTTAATCTAGATTCTTGTTTTCACTTAATAGGTTTTATATTATTGCACAACTTGAGTTTTTACTTGCTTTTAAACCACGTCGCCATTTGATCTTGTATGTTAGCACATCATACATATTAATGGATTTTTGTCAAAAAAATTATGTGTCCCTCATGCACACAAAGATTTAACCATATTTAAGGATTATTTTAAAAATGCATATTCCATATAGAACAATATTGCACATAACAACCTTACAAGGAAATTTATATTTTCATGCTTCACTTTCCCTTTCCATTGGGTTTTTCTTCTAGTTTTCATGGAAGAATGAAAATGAATCCATCTTTTTAAACCACATCTTGCTTCACGCATTAGACAATATGAGTTGAAGATTGTCAAGTCTTGTACCTTGAAAATCTTTTAATCATCTCAACATACTAAACTCAACACATTATACCAAGAATCTAATTTTTTCTTTTTTTTAATTTATTAAATTTTAGATTATTGCAAGACTTTTGTCTTTACTTACTTTAGACTAAGTTTCCATTTGATCTTGTACACTACCACATAATACATATTCATGTGCTTTGGTCAAATTTTTAATGTAATCAAATTGGCAATCATGAATACAAAGATTTAGCCAAGTTTAAGCTTCATTTTATATTTGTGGCTACTTAGTAGAACCAAATATTCTTTTTTTTTAATTGCTCAAAACGGAAAAAACCATTAAAAAAGAAATCATTGGAAACTTGTTTCTAATAACTATCGAACATTATGTTGTGCAAAATATTTGATTTTTAAGGAATTTTAAGTTGCTTGATTTGTCAAGCCTTCCACCACGATCCATGAAAATTAGGTTTAATTTCTTATTAAAGAGATCAATATGTTGTAACACATGTTTGGCCTTTTCATGGGTGTCATTGATATTTTTTAAATATCACAAATGTCAATTGATTTGATGAAAAGAAAATTACATTTCATGTGATAGATTCGGAAAATATTTGCATTTGAAATGCAGTGGTGAAAAATAATAGTGACAAGTTAAACCTCAATTCATTGGATGTGTGATTGCACAATTCATTCATGTAATCATCCACTTTAACAACGGTTTTTTTTTTCTACTTGTTAAAAAGTTGTTGGAAAAAAAAATCATTGCTTTGTATAGGAAAAAATCATTGCTTTCAAGTTGAACTTGAAATTTCACTTGAAAAGAAATCATTGCAAATCAATCGATTTACATTTTCACAAAGAAATCCACAATTTTTATATATCCCAACTCTCAAATCAAGCTCCATGACCACCATGAATTCCCTATAACCATCAGCTTGTCACCAATAAACTAGCATACCCATGATGCCGAGTATTGTCCCAAGCTTCAGGCTGCAAGGCCTAGGTACCATCATCTGCCTGTGTGTGCACAATAACCCGATTCGGTGCCTGATTCTGCAATGCACAAGCAAATGATGCAAGAAGAATACACATCAAATGATGAGCAGGCTGATTTCTTTGGATTCTTGGGGTTTCCTTTCTTGCCAGTTAGGAGGATGGCAATGGCAATTACAGGCAATGGGATGGACCTCTCTCTGTACGTTAACAATTCTTTAGATAGTTGTACAGAGGATGGATACAGGTCACCTGCATACATTCCAACCTTGAAGCTTTTGTCTCCCTCCGCAGACTTGATGGCTAGGAGACAAGGATCTGGCTTGAGGATGAGGAGCTCGAAACATCCCAGGAACTTACTTGTAAGTGCTGCTGAAGAACAGACATGATTGTGTTTCTTTTTCCTATTTCTATTGTGCATTCCAACAACGAGAGGAAGGATGACATGACATCATTTGATTAACATGATTTTGAGTGACATAAGAAGCGAATTTTTGAGACTTTTTTATTAGACAAAAGAAATAATGTGCAGTTGAGTCTTGATGTTTTTTTGCTTATGGCCAAGTTCTGAGCACTGTTGTAGTTTGTGGTTATTGGAAATTTAACTGTTTGTTTCTTGCAAGTACAAGAATCTATGTGCAACTCATTCAAGCACACACTCTTGAGTTGTGCAATATAGGGCTCTCACAAAACCAGTCCCGTATTGCGACAGGATGGCCATTTCCTCACAACAAGTGAGTTGCAGGCCTCTTGAGGTACTTCTCATTGCTTTGCGTTTCAAACTATTGCACAATTGTCTTACAATTACAACTCTTTGTAAACATTGACACCAGAGTTGATGGTACTAGAAACAGTCAATGCATGTGCTCAGTTTTGATTGTTCTGACAACCTCTCAACTAACTGAGGAAAGGACCCGTGCAAATTCAAGAATGACCCAAGGCCGGAGTTTTGCCATCCTTATGTGACTATCATCGAGGAAGACACAAGGAGCTATAATCTTTGTGACATGTTTGTCGAACAAGTATTTTGCACATTTGAGTTCCAAGGGTTCAAGCAATCGAATCAAGTCTTGGCTCCAATAAAGATCCTCAAGTGGTGAAAATTGTGGTTTCTCAGTATGGAGCTGAATGAAATTGCAACGAATTTTGACCATCAGGAATTCATTCATGACAACTTGTATGGGCATTTACAAATTTCTTTGAAATTCAATTTGGAGTAATCTGGGGAAGATTTGTGAAAGTTCTATATTCATTTGAAGCTCTACAAAAACTGTACATCTTAGTACATGAAGTTCATGGAAACTGTCACTATTTAGAAAGGGAAGATGTTTGGAATTGCAAGGTATTTGTTTGTCATATGTAATCTGAATGGCAACTCAAGCTCAACCCATGAAAATGGTCTCTTCTTCTGCTCTTGCACAACTCTGCAAGTTGTGAACTTTTTCTTTGCATGGGTGGATTATGTGCTCAACTTACAAACAGACTAGCATCATTGATGCCATCTCTAGCTCTTTTAAATCAAAACAATTTGCTTAAATTTGGCATGACCCACTAATTGACTTTGAGCTAGCCATATGGTTTGGGATTCAATCAGGCCTAAAAATTAGTTACAGATCTCACAAACTGGAGCACAAAATTCCTGGGTTTTATGTAAACAACAATTACCTACTTATTTATTAATGTATATACTACACATGAGGAAATGCCAGACTTTGGTGGTGTATTACCACGTTGATTGTATTGGAATGTTGTGTATTGTATACTCTCTGTAAATTTTGTAAAGAATGTTACTCTTCTAGCATACTCTTTTTATTGCTGGGTTGATCATAGGAGATTGCTTTTAGCATGGCCTAATGTTTCCTCATCAATTAATGAAAAAAGGTTTTTGAGTTTCTTTTTGAATTTTTGATTGACCTATTTTAATTTAATTTTATTTTTGTTTGTCTCTGGCGAGAGATAAGAGTTTTGGAGGATGCAAATTTGGGTTGAATCCCAAACCAATTTGTGGATGGAAACCAATGTTGGGTGGTTATTGACTTTTTCCATAACAGCTTGTTCTTCTGGTTCTCAATTTTTAAAATTTAAAAATCAAGCTGGTTTTTACTTTTCTTAATAAAACATTCATATCAGTGTTGTGTTTTTTGAAATTCCTCAAGTATATGTGCATTGGCTAGGATCCTCAGCATTAAATAACAATGAATGGCGACTATCCTGGTGGACTCGTAGATCTTTTTGTAAGCAACATCTCTTCAAATTGGTGAGAATTTTAGTAAGAGAAAAAGTATTCTTAATTTCAATTTGAGAACCTACAATCCTTAATATTTTAAAATTAAAAACCAATAGTTGACAACATGGTTTCATGTTTCTTCCACCAATTCAAAGGGCATTTGATATCTTTTGCATCTAGTATATATTTCTAAAATATCAACAATCTTCAATTAACAAGCTCCTTTGTAAGGTCATTGGTGTTAGCTACCATCTCAAACATGTTGAACTTGTTAACTTCATCCATTTTATGAACAAATGGATTTTCAACCTCAAACAATGGATGCAAATGATGATAAGAATTCAAGAACATAGGAAACAAGGATTTCTTATTATATATTTTCTTAGCTATGGACACCCTATGCTTATGATCAATAAAAGAAGATATTAATCTTAAGCTTTTAATCTAGGATCTAACATCAAGGCTAGCATATTATGGGTTCTTCTTTCATTATGTCTTGTCAAGAAGCAAAGGAAAGAGTCAATGACTTTAATAACTTTCTTAATGTTCTTCGCAAAAGTTTCCAACCCAATATTCAAATCATCATCATCATCATCAATCCAAGCATCCAATAAATGGAGATGTTTCATTTCTTCCTTTAGTTTCAAGCTCATGGATATGGCTATATTCAAAACATCATTCAACAACCAATGACCCTTGGATTGGTTTTAAATGCAAACATTGACGACACGAGACAAATGTCTATTACAATCTATGATATAATGGGGAACATGGCCAATGACCCTAGGACCAATGTGCTTGTTGTAACAAAAGGCAATAGCTTCTCGGAATTGAAAGGCTTCTTGAAACATGATCACTTTGCTTGCAAACCTACACAATTCACATTCCTAGTGAGAAGGCAACATTTTGGAGTACAAAAATTCAGAACAATAAAAAGGGAAAAGAACCAAAACAAGTAGCTTGCATTTTACCCTGTTTTGCCTAGCATACTCAATTTAGGCACATTTAATGGCAACATATTTTAAGCCCCCAAAAATTCTTTTTTTGCTAGTTGCATATTGACAAACTTTAAAAAAACCAAATCTAAAAAAAGTCCCTTAAAAACTTTCCATCACACACAAAGTTTCACAACTTATTATTGATTTCAAAGTAGTTGTCATGGTATTCAAATTTGCACCTTCATCTTTGACATAAGCAAAGATCTTTTTGGTCAAGCCACATTGCTTAAAAAGGTTTTGCAAACTTCTTGCCAATGTTTGCCCTAGTGTTTCAAATGCTTCAAATGAGTTAATAATAATGTGTTTTGGCATCCAATCTTCTCCCAAAAATTTTACAACCAATGTGAAAATATCATATGCTCCTTTGGACATTTACAAATCAAAACTTGCATAGCAAAACCACATTTTGCTAAAACTAGTATGACATGTGTTTTATTTTGTCTTTTCAAACAAGTCCAATAACAATTCTTGATTGAAATTGTTTTTGGAAGTGAAACAACATGAGGGCATAACCACCTTATTAAAAGTTTCAACTAGATATTTTCAACAAACAAAATGGGCAAATGGTTTTTGATGAGTAGTAAACCCAAAATTTCCACAGATTGTTTTTGGTGTACATTATCCATTTTGTAAGTATTTGTGGGCCCAAAAAGTAACTTAGAGATTGCATTCACATTCATTGTAGATTGTTTCTTTGCAATAATTTTTGTAATGGAGTTTTATGTTTACTTTTCACTTCTTCAAACATTTTGAAGATTTTTCCATGGTTTGCATTCACATGTTATTTTAATACAAGTATCCCATTTCTTGTGAATTATGAAACAAGACCTTTCTTCAACCTTGTCCTTTATTTCAATACTATATGACCTATTGATTTTCTATAACAAAAAACATAACATACAACTTGTGACAATTTAACATCAACTAGTGATTCATCATCAACACAAAAGATGCTCAAGTTGGAGAATTTTGGCCATGGGATCTCAAATCTAACCTTTGTTGATGCAAACTTTTCATACTTAATTGCATTTTATCATCATTTTTAAATTACAAACTTAGAATTATTTTAACATTTTCACTTTCAATTCTTCCTTTCATTTTCATTCAAAAATAGATAAGGTGTTTTATTTAGAAAATTTAGTTCCATTTTGAAAGCGTGTTAATAAACTAGAGTTGAAAAAACCAAACAATTACATTTATTTTAATTTTGCAGAATGTGGAAAAAAAAAAAGATGCCCTTATAAATTATTCACTTGAGTATGATTCATTTTTCACAAAAGACATTATGCAAGCTTTGATATTGGAAACATGTATGCAAGTGCAAAATTGCCTTAAAATATCTTTTAACAATACAAGGCAAAAGTTCAAAGTTCCTTTTAAGGTTGTAAGTAATGTCTTCAATTTGAATGTTATTCCTACATAGCAAATCCGGACATATTATCAACACATTATTTTCAATATAAGAAAAAACTTGAAAAAAAATCACACAAATTTTTAAAAACTTGGACATACCTGAATTGTAAAAGTTTTACTAAAGCCACAAGCAACCAACAACCATCCACCTCCAATAAAACTTTAACTTGTAGGACAATACAAAGGTAGGGATAATACCAACCATAAAAGGGGGAAAACAACATGATGAACACCAACATAACAAAATGAAAACTAGCAACAACATGATGAACACCAACATAACACAATGAACACTAACAACAACATGATAAGCACCAACATGATGAGCATTAACAACATGATGAATAGTAGCAGGATGAGCACCAACACAATGAACACTTGTAGTAACGCAACATACATTAGGAGCACAATGAACACTAATAACAAGAACAATAGACCTAAAAAATGTCCCTTGTGATGGATAATGTGGCAATGATATGATTTGGTTTGCCATTCGGGAAACACCTTACTTCCCTAACCTTAAACCTAAACCATATCTCCACCTTAAAACCCTAAACTCTAAGTGATACTGATTTTATTTTTGACTAGGAACTAATTAAAAATTGGGTCAATTTTAAACCAAGGTTTGGTGCTTGCATAACATTGGTGGAAACTAATGTTGTGCAAGTTTATATTTTATCCAAATATATCCATTGGGTAGAAATGGAGGATTTTTTTTAAATGTTTTTAAAAAAAAAGTCAATATACCTTAATGAATACCTAGAGACATGTAAATCTAAGAATTTATACTCAATTCATAACCTTGAATATATGTAATAAATATCCAGACCTAAAGTGGGATATGTTTTCACATCCAAGTTTTTTTAACAAAAAAAAAGATAAATATGATTTAAACCTTAAACTTGTTACTGTTATCACTTATTAAATGGGGATGTTTGCACGATTTGGACCTTTTTTCCCCAATAATGAATCATTTTGATCAACCCATCACACACAATAGATAAAATAAAAACTTTCAAAATGTGATTTTTTCATTTTAATTGGATGAAAGAAAAATACATACCCATGTCTATTTCAAAAATGGTATATAATGGGGGTATCCATATCCTACCCACCTATTAGAAAACTTAAAATTCTAATTCTTAAACCTTAATCCAATGCAAAACTTTGAAAATTAAAATACCCTTACCCAATGGGTAAATAAATTGAATATATATATATATATATATATATATCCTCAGGTCAAAAACAACATACTTGCACAACATTGGTGGAAACCTACTGGTGAACATAATTTGGGTGATCACTCATTAATGTAGTCTACTTTCTAAACTACTTTCCTTGTCAAATTCATTTTGAATAATGTGTAATAATACATTGTTTTATCATCCATCATTATTTTGTTTGGTGTTGGCCTTTATGAGCCATTTTTTTTTTTTGTTTTGGTCAGAAAAAAGGAAACTGCACAATCAAAAGATTTCATAATATGCATCTATTAATGAGTATAGGGAATTGATTAATGCATTAATGACATTTGCGGATAATCATTGTAATCAAATTACAATGTTTGTGGGTAGTAAGAAAATCTTAGGTGCCTTGGGAAGATTTGAATTTCTTCCAAATATTGCAAACTCCATTAATAATTTTCATGGAGGGCTTTGGGGGATTTTTTTAAATGTGATATAAAGTACTCAAATTTACATAAGAAAAAAAATTGAAATAAAAGGACAAATTTGTTTTTAAAAATTCACTAAATGCTTGGTATTTTCTTAGTCAAATTTCAAAAAGATGTCACTTTATATGAAGAAAATTTATGGGTAGACATTCAACTTATCTTTTTGTTTCATTTTTGAAAAAAAACTTAATAGATAACATAAATATAATGAATCATTATAATAATATTGAAGTTTTGCCTTAGAGTCATTAATTATTTAATGTGAATCTTTGGATAGTGGCTAAAACCAATTTTGGGGAATTGTTTTCATTTTTAAAAGCATTGCCAAAGTTCTTGAAGCCATAAAATTAAATAAAAATTGATGCTTAGAATACAATTAAAACATATAAATTGAGATTCTTGCTCAAAGGTTTATTTACATGATTTTTTTTTTGGATTTTTTGACATTAAATAATGAAATATATTCTTATTGATGATATCCAATGAATTTCAAAAGAAATCCACATGCCCCGAATTGGCATTGCTTTTCATGTTTCCATGTGATGGGTAGCAAAAAATATAAAATTTGATCTAAATTAGTAATTTATCAAATATTTGGTCATACAGCTTGGAATTTCTAAATATTTTCTATGTATTTAATCACATTTAATGAATTGAAAAAATATTTAAATTTATTATTCATCATAAATTTTGAAAAAAAATTATAAAATTAAAAAAATGTGTATAATTAATAATTATGACATTTAAATAATTTTAATACTTTGTATAAAATTTCAAATGCTGAAAATAATATCATATGTTTCATAGATAATATATTTTGTTTCAAAATATTTTTTATATCTACATATAAATATAACACATGGCAATAAATACAACATTTATACCATTTTCATGGATTCATTATATTTTTCAAAGGTGGGAAATTTATATATATATATATATATATATATATATATATTTGATGGCATTTACAACTTCAAACCTAATCATGGGTGTAATCATATTTGCCGTGTTTTAGCGTAATGTAATTTCATTAGTCATGTGACCTTTTTTGTTGGCCCAAGTTTGAACTTGTTACCCAATTAGTTTTTTTAGTTTTTGTAACTTAATTCAATTTTGAATGATTAAAATAACTCAAAATTCAATCACCATAAGTCAAAATAATAAAGTCAACTCTAAGAAATCCCAATCATCAAGGGCCTTCCAATATTACAAAGAGTTCACTTCAATTTGCTTAAAAATTTTAGTTTTGATTTTCTTGAATTTTCTTTGAAAAAATGATTGAATATTCAATAATTCCCGTACCATAAATCCAAACAATATGGAATCACCTTCATATAATCCCTATTCACAAAAGGCTTTCCAACTATACCAATTGTGCAACGGGAGGCACTTGGTTTGAGTGATCTCAACATGACAAACAAAACAAACTACCTTCTTTAATAGATAGATTTTTATTGTCCTCTATCTCACTTTATTTTCATTTTTCTATCAGTCATGGTGTTTAGCTTTTGTAACTCAATGTTATTTTATTTTTTTCCTGTTTTGTGATGCCACCAAAAGCTTGATCATGCACAAGAAGAATGAAGCAAATTGATTTTATACATGAGATTTCTAGAATTGGTTTCTTACAATTTGGAAAATTTAGGCCTTTTTCTTTTCATGCAAAATCTTTTACATACATCAAAATGCCATTTTTTAGGCTTAAAAATGGCAAAACGTTGGCCACAATAAAATCATTATGGTTATGATAGGTTCATTTAAAAGTTATGTTTCATGGATGGGTTTAGAGAACATTTTGTTAGCTTTGGGATTATAATGTCTTAAAAATAAAGGTTCCACATTGGGTTTGACCCCCTAATCATTTGATCCTTTCTTTTGTGTGGAACTCCTATTTACCAAGTAAACATAAAGAGGAGAAACTCTTTTATGTTAGAACTCTTTTTCTTCACCTTTTATTTAAAGAGTTCAAAAAGAAAATGAGTTTCGTTTGAAAGCTTCATTTTCCCTAACCTTGCCTTTTTTTATGTCAAACGACTTGTGAAAAGGTCAAATCAACACATGCCCAAATTGTTTAATTAGGTTTTTTTCATGGGCCAAGTTGGTGTGCTTTGCATGGTAAACATTATTGAGTAATAAAGAAACTTACAAGGAGAACCTGTGATTATTTTTTCCAATTTTTCCATGTGTTGTATGTAAGCATCCTTGGAAGAATTTAACATTAAACGGTCGTAGGTCTCCACAACTTGTCCAAAAAGTTGAAAAACTGTTATAAAAAAAGACCCCCTTCAAATAGAAATGTGGTGATTATTTTTGAAAACAAAACTTGATTTTTGAAATTTTGATGATTTTTTCCTAGAATATGGGAAAAATGCAAAATAATAGTCTTTTTATTTCTATTTTTGACATTTGTGCAAAATCTCATGCCAAGAAAAGGTTGAGGAGAATGCATTCCTTTGTTATAACATGTAATTACTATTATCCAATATTATTCAACATGCTATACCTAATTTTTTACATTTAAAAATATTGTTTGGTATGGCATTCATGGGGCATATATACCAAGCTTTTCAATGTGTGTTCCATTACAAGTATGAATAATAAGAAACTTACCAAGCTCACAAAAGGTTCCATGCAGAATGAACCATCTTCGAATAGTGCCCCATGAAGGATTTTATCGGGTTTATGTCCCACTTCTAAACACAATGATTAACATAATTATAATTTTTACTAATTCACATTTTTTATTTAAAATTTTTATAGGGTAAGAAATATTTGGCAACAAGTGTGAGGTAGTGGGTAGTAGGGAACTAGTTTCATGAATTTGTCAATGATGAATTTTGCAAAAACTTATGCTTTCATTATAAAATGTGTTTTTATTGCAGAAATTAAATAAATTTTGCAAAAAAAAAAAAAAAAAACCAAAACATTGAACTAGTAGGAAGGGGGAGAGGGGTGGTATTTCATAGAAGAATATTATTCAAGACATTGTTAAGACCCCATGTTGATTATAAATTTTAATTGAAATGAACATTGAAATCTTTCATTTATACATACATACATATATATATATTTCACAAATGTAAATGCCTAATCCCATGTATGGTCCCACCTTTAGTTTTTTTAATGCACAAGCTTTGTTTAATTGTCAAAGCTAGGTAATCAATGTTAATATTCAATTTGTAACTATTGATACATGTATTCGGTAGGCTATATTATTGACAAGATAATTTGGCCCAATAAAATGTAATCCATAAGGACTTTTAGCTTGATTCCTACCATTTTTATAATAATAAAATTTTTAAATGCGTTAGTGAAGGTGTTGGGTCACTACTACATATTGTGCCTTTTTGCGAAGGGCCAAACAAAAAACCTGAAAGGTTTGCGAAGCAAAAACAACCTGTCATATTTGCGATGCGACACGCATCGCAACTTGTGGAGCACCACCCATTGCTAATTTATAATGTACCTTATTTCATCGCAGCACTTTTGCGACATATACCACAAACAAAACTTTGCAACCCGCTCAGTCTCCGTCCACCCTAGCGATATTCCACATTTCGTAATGTTTAATCATATTCAAAACATCGCACATTTTACAATACACAAAGTATCGTTACAAACTTTGAGAGTCACAAGACATCGCAATCTTGCGTTATTCGACGCCTCACATTTTACGTTTGAATATGTATCGCAAACCTCATCACAAATTTTTACAAAACTTTCCGGGTGTGGACATATTGCAAGTTGCGATGTGTGTTAGCTCGCAAATTAGTGAAAGGGTTACTGGAGAAAGAAATTTTGCAAAAAGTTTCGCAATGTCATCTGATTCTCAAAACGCCATTAAAAAAATAAAAAATCTTTTAGACCAAATGGAAGCTATAAATCCACTTAACCATTATTATAATCTATTTTGCCTTGGTAGACTGAGTGAAAAGGCTGCGGTTGCTCTACTTCTTCCCTTTGTCGCCTGCGTCGTCGCTGCCGCTGCTGGTGCTGCTTCTCGGATCCGCTTCTCTGCTGCACTACTCCTACTCGCCTGCGTCTTCCACGGCTCCGCTGGTTCATCTCTCTTCTTCCCTCATCATCGCCTTTCGATCCTCTCTTAGGGTTCGAGCTTTGTTGTTTTGTTCTTTGTTTCGGAAGATGTAGGATGTTGCACCCGTGCTTCCTAGCCTGGAGTCGAGGTTTGGCGACAGCAAATTCTTCTATCATTTTTTCCATTCTTCTCTTGTTGTTGGCCGTTACTCATGAAGACAATGCTTGAAAACAGCAAGGGAAAGATGAGAAGAAGAATAATGTGCGTGATGGATGTGGCGGCAAGAAGAGCGCGATGGTGAGAATCAGTGTGCTCAACGATGCGCCGAAGAACATGTTCAATGCCGAGAAGCGGGGCAAACGGCAGGTGCTTCTCAAGCCCTCTTCCAAAGTCATCATCAAGTTCTTGAGCGTCATGCAGAAGCACGGTACTTTCTCGACATCTAAGAATCTCACTCGGTCTCTGTCTCTCTCAGAGCTCTACAATCATCATCATCATCAGAAGCAAAATGCTCTTCATAGTTCTTCTTCTGATGCTGCTCATGAGTTTGAAGCAAAGTGGGTTTATGGTTTTTAGGGTTTCTGAACTTCCGAATCTTTTCAAGCTCCTTTCTACAATGCTATTCTAGCTCACGATCTGTGACTTTTGGCAGCACTTGAGAGAGTTGCAGAAAGCTGATGTCTTCCTCTCAGAATAGTCAGTGGAGTTCTTAAAGAAACCCTTGGGGATTAGTTGAAGCCTTTGTTTTCTTTGATCGCTTGGGATTGATATCTCAGTTCCATAAGAAAACCATGAAGCTTATTAGGTTTTGCAGATGCAGCTTCAATTCTACTTCTCTGCTGGAAGTTCGGAATCTTTTTCAAGCCCCTTCTAGAAAGCTACTCTGGTGGTGATCAATGATCTTTGGGTTGCAAAGTTGCAGAAAGCTGATTTTTCCCTCTCAGAATAGTTGTATCGTTTGAAGACTCCTGGCAAGTAGTTGATGTCTTTTTGTTCTTGAATCTCTCAGGATCTCTTGATGCCATAAGGATGTCATGAAGGTTAGGTTTTGCAAATGCAGCTAGTTCTACTTTTCTGCTGGAAGTTCAGAATCTTTTTCAAGCTTCTTCTACAAAACTATTCTGTTGATGATCAATGACGTTTCGGCTGCCCCAAAGTTGCAGAAAGTTGATGTTTCCTCTCCCTCAGAATAATTGGATTCTTGAAGACTTCTGCCTAGGAATCATTGAAATCTTCTTGTTGTGCATGAATCTCTCAGGCTCTAATGCCTGCCAAATCTTGTGCCCCTTTCTATTGCAGTCTTTTGAATTCTCAACTCTTTGATTCAAAGACTGACTCTTGGGGAGCAATTGAAGTCTTCTTGTGCTTGAATCTCTCAGGAATCTAATTCTGCCAAAGCTTTCTCAGTGTCTTGCTACAAGTCTTCTGATGTGAGAAGTTACACTTCCAATCTTTAACTAAGATAAAACTGTGGTTTGCTTTCAGATTGAAGACTTTTTTTGGGGTGCTTCTGCATATGGAATCTTTAAAAAATTATTTCAAGGATTTCTTATATCTGAGTTTCAAGCTTTTCAATGCCCACTTTCTCCTCCTCAAAAGGTCATGACCTTAAAGTTTTCAGTGTTGTTTCTCTCCTCTTACTCTTTCCTTTTTTCCAAATTTTTTTCCCATCCTTTTGTGTTCCTCTCTTCTTCCTTGTGTTTTGTTGACTACCCAGAAATCATGACTGAGTTTCTTCCCATTATGCTGGTCTTGTGACACAAACTCAGTACATTGGTTCAAGTGTGACATTGGACTTTCCACCCACTGCTGGGAGCCAATGAAGTCAATAGTTATGTTATGGGAGTTGGTCACCACCATCTGTGTTGCTGTTGAAGGTCACTGAACACACATGACTGTTGGTGGTGAGTATTTTCTTCATTTTTAGGATTGGGTCTGCACCTTTCCTACTCACTGACTTGTTGTCAGATGTGAAATCTCTATAACTTTATGATCAGGTCAGCTCTTCATTCTATTCATGTTGCCATCAATTGTAAGTATGGAGAAACTCTCACTTCTTTATTCATCATGAAGGAAACTATTGTGTGATTTGGATAGCAACTGGGCAACACATCAAGTTGCCTTGAGCTCTTGCTGGCTGCAAGTTAATCTTCATCTAGATTGAATGTTTGGCCTGCAGAGAAGTGCTAATTGGATGATTGAATGAAAAGTGTTTAGGAATTTGGTTTTCTGCCTCTTTCAATGAAAAGAGGGGCCATTGTTTTGGACATCATCCATGATGAACTAATCTTTAGTCGGCTATACTTTAGGTTCTGGTGCCCCTAAGCAGAGTCATTTCAGGGAAATGGAAGTATGTATGGATTGGACTAGAAACCTTGTGCTGGATTTTTGTGAAAGGGAATGGCTAACAAGTGAGCTTAGCAAAGTCTGACCTGGTTGTGATGATGATATTTTTACCAGGTTACATTGTGGAGTTTGAGCTAGTTGATGACCACCGAGCTGGGAAGATTGTGGTAGAGCTCAATGGGAGGCTCAACAAGTGCGGTGTCATCAGTCCCTGCTACAACATTGGAGTTGCAGAGCTTGAAGACTGGACTGCCCGGTTGCTGCCTTCTCGCCAGGTTTGCTCTCCTAAGCCCTAATTATTTTTCAGATCTCCAGTTTTGTTATGTTATATGCATAGTAGTGAGCACATTTATGATGGAAATGATGCAGGTTTCTTAATAGCCAATACTGACTTGGGATCCTTTTTGCATGCATGCACCTGCTTGGAAATGACTACTCATTAATGGTTGATATGAGATTGTTGATCTATAGTACATTGGGTCAAATTTAGGATGATAAGGGAGCTTTGATTCTGTGATCCTAGGATCTTGTGTGTCCAACAGAATCTTATTGTTGGGTTATCTCTCAATTCTAACTTAGTGTTGAGTTGAATTGTGAGCTTGGAGAAAGTTCTCAATACTTTTGAAGAGATTTCTTAGCGTCCTATGCAACTCAGTCAGCTGTTTTGGATGTTAGTCATCATTCACGAATGTCTGCAGCTTGAATTAATATACTACTGACTTTTTTTAATTAGGTATGTCTATTGAGTGCAAGCCAATATTGTGAAATATGAGCAGTATAATTGCTTATTTAAGTAGGTACCTTTTTAAACAAAAATAATAATCATGCACCTGAAGTGCATGAAACAATATTTTTGTTTCAATAATACATGATTATTATGACAATTCGATTTAGAACAACCTGAATAATTATCAAGTAC
>Ga0116230_10002840_pt1 | contig 16741 bp, 13 predicted proteins | sample S1TSphfallax_3_FD_88678 | JGI IMG/M metagenome (GOLD analysis project Ga0116230, IMG submission 88678) | Host-associated microbial communities from peat moss isolated from Minnesota, USA - S1T2_Fd - Sphagnum fallax MG | ecosystem: Host-associated > Plants > Peat moss > Unclassified | place...
AATTTCGTCGAAAGCCTCGAAGGAAAAGCTGCAGAAATCCTTGTCGGTCCTGGGCACCAATTGTCTACTTGCTGGGCACCAATTGGTGCCAGTTGTCAAGTAGCTGCATGTTGTCCTGGGCAATAATTGTCTACTTTCTGGGCACCAATTGTCGCTGTGCACCGCAGTAGAGGATTGTGACTCATATAAAGACACATCAGATGCCTTTATAACTGATACGACCACATAAGTTTGTAGAGCTCTTCCGACCTGGTTCATTGTATATGGACTCCATAAGCACTCAGTAATTGTTCACTGAAAGGGTTGCAAGTGTTCTATTTAAAGCTTATACACCTTCGGTTTCTACTCGTGGCTTAGGAAGCAGCAGAGGAACCCAATTTCGTCTTACGCTGTTGCAGTAGGGACAAGTCGAATTGCACCTTGTCGTAGTGCCTGAGCGGTGATATTCTAGTAGAGTGAGTTCATAAGGGCATCTGTTCTGTTGCTTCTGTAGTTTTAAGAGCTCTATTCTCTTGAGGTGCAAGCTGTGCGGAAGCTATTAGGGGACGTTGCATTGGGTGATTAAAACCCTGCGTGATTGTACAGTACTGCATTTTGAGGTTTCTTGGTTCACCCAGGGAGAAGAAGATGAGTAATAGAGCAGTTGAGCAGCAGAACTTTGATGCGAAGGATCCTTTTGCGGGATTGGCATTGGTCACGAAGCCTGTGCCAAAAGCAGAGCCTGGTCGTGTCGTTGTTCGAATCACGCTACGGCCCGTCAATCCCACAGATTTGCTTTCCATCCGTTCAAATACTTTGCGCATTCCAGGCTCTGAAGGATTTGGAATTGTCCACGAAGTAAGCAAGCATCATGTTTCCTTAGGGTTCATGCAATTTTTTGGGAAGTATCCTTGCTCGTTTTGAATTTGTCTGTGTGCGTATCATCGTTGCTTTGGAATGTGGCAGGTAGGAGAGGGAGTGACAACAGTGGCGAAAGGGCAAAGAGTAGTGCCATTTCTCGTTGAGGAGCGTCTCAAAGGGGAGGGGTCATGGCAGCAATATATTTCTCTGAGACAGGAGTTTGTATGGCCAGTGCCAGACTCAATTTCAGACGTAGCGGCAGCTCAATTTATCGTCAACCCATGGACAGTGTATGGTATGCTCACCGATCTCAAGGTTCCAAAAGGTGAGTATGTCTTGCAAACAGCAGCGGGCTCGGTGCTTGGCCGGCAATTGATACAACTTGCAAAACATTGGGGCATCAAAACTATCAACATTGTACGGCGGGCGGAACAAAAGGAGGAGTTGAAGGCCCTAGGTGCGGATGAAGTCATTTCCACAGATGAAGAAGAGGACGTGACAACAAGAGTGAAAGAAATCACGGGGGGGAAACTCGCATACGGAGCTGTTGATGCTGTGGCAGGCACATTCACAAAACAAGTCGCTGCGAGTGTGAGAGATGGAGGTCAAGTGTTCATCTATGGAGTGTTGGGAGGCTATGATGCAATCGTAGGGGTGGGAGATTTGTTCAGAGGCGTTCAGGTAGCCGCATGGTCTCTTTTCAACGGGCTTACTGAGAGATTCGGAGAGTACATTGACGAAGTTTCGAAGCTCATGGAAGCCAAGATCATTGTACCTATTGCGGGTGAGACTTATGATCTTGCTCACTTCCAACTTGCAATCAAGAAATCAACTGAAGTTGCTCGAGGTGGGAAGGTGATTCTCACTGGTTAACAAACCAAATCTTCTGATGCATGAATCCAATCCATCTTGCGCCAAACAAAAGAAAATTGCACACAAATACAAGGTGGAATTATGTTCATCAAAACTCAGGAAAATGGTATGGTGGAATCTTCTAGGGTGCATTGTTTTTCCAGAACAGTTTTACACACATTCGTGGAACAATGATAAGGTTGGTATGTTCAAAAGTCAATACCCAATCAACAGTAAAAAATTCATAGTGCATTTGGTATGTAAAGCGCAGAAAGAAATTGCCTTGTGTTTTGGGTATGAAAAGCACTTATAAGAGAAGAGATTTCCTTCTATATATCTTCTAAAATTAGTGTTTTTGGTATGAAAAGCACTTATAAGAGAAAAGATTTCCTTCTATATATCTTCTAAAATTAGTAGTTGTGTTGTTGATTAAAATCCTTCCACAAATGACTTTAAAATGCACCATGCTGTCAAAGAGATTATACTCCTAAGGAACACTGAACCCATGCACCAGAACACACAAATTTAAGAAACTCTACCCCACTTGGAAATATTGGATTTCCTTCATTAGTGCTGTTTTTTAATAGAATTTAACAAGAAAGTAGTAAATAATTCTGCAATCTAATAACTAAAGCAGCAGCCAACATACCCATCAAATGCCTTCAATAGTCTTTTGTATTACTTCACAGAGAGTGGAAAATGCAAGTTCATTTTACCCATAAACCCTAAACAACATTACACTGGAGTGCAGCTGGTAGATTATAGTACTTCAAAATGTTTGGAAACTTTTCAAAACAACACAACATGGTGGTGCACATCCCATAATGCTGCATTAGGATCATGAAACAGTAGTGGTGTCAGATTGCCATGTGCTGATCTTCTTCTTCTTCATTTCCACCAACAGATGAGTTTGGCTCTTCTTCAAAGAACTCAGATTTGAATGCCATCCGCCTGATATGGAACACTTTTGATGCACCAAACATCCCATCATACAAAACCACTTTGGACAAAAGCAATCCCACTGTAATGGACAAACAAATTATTACCATGTTCACCACAAACCCTATGCCTGACACTGTATCTTTTTCCAAGAACTTTTCGACCCCCTGCACACATTAAATTACAGTGAAGTGAGGCTAACACTTTGTGAAAAGCATTAAGGAAGAAGAGTGTTGATAGCTTCAAAAAAATTTGAAATGAGTGCATATACTCAGAACCACCAGCTTGTTCACAAATAAGACTTCACAATGTACTTCTGCTTTTAGCGATGTTGTCAAACATGTAAAGCTTATGGTTAGAGATCAAAATCTCAACAAGCAGTTCCCTAATCTGGTACAAGTATGCAGGAAATATTCAAAAGGGTCAGTAGTTAACACTGAGGTTCTTGCCTGCACACCAATTCCACCAGGTAGCAAAACTTGAAGACCAGCAAAAATCATTGACAGAGGAATGTCCCTTGACACAAATGAACACAATGTCGCTGCACAAACAGACATGCAACCCATCAATCAATAATTCCACAAACTATCATTTTCCTCCCAGAGTGAAGAACACTGCTGAGTGTAGAAGGAAGAATGATTCATAAAGGAAATCAAGACTCAAAACAAGCAATAATTTCAACCACATTAGTACACCAGTGTGTAGCAAAATATTCCAAACATTCAATAGAAGGAAAAATCTCACTTTGTCAGAAAGAGGGAAGGAAAATGTGTATACCACTGAGCCCAATAACCAGTGCAGAGAGCACAGTCGCAGTTTCTGTGCCAAACTTGGACTCAGCTATCTCGCTAACTGCATATCCTATTGCTGCCACCAAGGTCATTCCCAACCATTGCCCTACTCGTGCACGCAGAAAGATATTTGCTGCAACTGCAAATCCAAGAAGCCTTTGAACACAGAAAGAAGAAATTGTTTGTCAGAATCCTGACACTCATACTTTCTGGATTCTTTGAAGTTTAACCAAACAAGGAAAATGAACAAGTCATGAAAAAAACTTACATCAAAAACATTAACATTGACCATAAAGTTAACAGCATATGCATCCAAGAAGGAGAGATCAAACTGTAGGTCTCTTCAAGCATGAGACTTTAGGCTACTGTTTCAATTGAAAGGTTGGCAATTCTATCACAGCAGTAGCAATGGCAACATGGTTCCTCAATGATCGAGTTGCAGTGTACAAAAAATTCAATGACACCAAGGAAGGTTAAAAGCAAAGAATTGTTCCAAAAGAGCTATGACTCTTAAATAACAACAAGAGAAGAGGGAGGAGGATGACAAAGAAGACCATATGATGATGTTTGACGGTGGGATGTTGGGATTGCTGCAAGAATTCGGTTCAAGCTTTGGAGCCCACCACACCAAGTTTTCACCAATTGCTAATCCGAAACCTAATTGCAGTGAGGACACCAGGGCTTTTGTAATTCTGGCTGAGCCGGTCAATACTGAGCCTTCCACCACCTCACTCACTCCAATAGTCAAATTCTGACCTGCATATGAGAAAATGTCCACTTCATCATCATCATTGTCGCACAATACTAGCAGATACCTCATTGAGTTGTGTAGCAAACATAAATTGTTGCAAACCATGTGTGCCACAGACACTCAATAACTGATGGCCCAATCTCTAAATACTAAAAATCACATTGAGTCTATACAAACCTGGTAAGAGCCAAACAAGGCCTGACATAGCCATGGCAAAAAAGCACACATCCAAGTTTGGGAGGTGATGTGAGAAAACTCTTGCAAGAAATGACACAAAAAGAGCAGAAATAAACTCCAGCATATTCCCAAAGACAGGTGATATTGGGGGAACAAGAGCCAAGATTCCCACTCCAAGTCCCAGTATTAGTGACAGAACCGCATCCCAGTAATTTCCTGGATATCAAACAATAGCAATTCAATGCATGTTTGTGATTATGCCTTGATGACGGACACAAATTCCAGCAATTAGCCACCAAAAAACATGGCTGCACCTAATTCCTACAAAGTCTTGCCTATCAAATGGCACTAAATTTGGTAAGGAAAACACTTTGAACCAAATACTCTTATGTACAACACTACTACAGCATTGAATAGATATTCACCCCTCCCCAAGTAGGTTTCAGTGTTCAATACTGAACATTCTATTAAGAGGGGCGGAAGATGGTGTACCTGAGAAGAAGAGGATAGCAGCAGTAGGTGAAGACAAAGCATAACTGAAGAGCTGCCAATACCATGCACCAAATTGTGAAGGGCCTTTCAAAATTGATTTCAATTGCCGGTGAGCCATCATAAGAGGAGTATTTGTAAGGCCAACAGAATTCGCAAGCTCATCTACCCTCTGTAATTTGTCCAAGTCCACTTCACTATCCACCTTTAGCATGTGCAGTTCATCCCTATTTTCAAAATCACGGCACACAACAATCATCACATTGGCACCATAAATTGGAGATCACCCACCTTCTCTTCAGACCATTTTTCCCTTCAACAAGAATGCAACATGTAGCCCTACCCATAATAGCCCAGATTCAGAGGGATATTCATGGATATAAGGTGCCCTCCAAATACAATACGAAATTTCTCCAAGTGCTTTACGTTCCAAAGAAACATAGATTGATTCTTTAACTTTCAAAGACGGAAATTATAGAAAAGACAATATGTAAGGATGTCTGAATGCATTTACATTGATGATAGTGTGGACAAATGGGAGCTATGAACACATTATGTTTGTGAATAGAATTTCTGGTCAGATTGAATCAGAAACTTACTTGACAGGATCTGAAGTCTTGGGGAAAATCAAGATTGTAGAGGATGAAAAGACAGAAATGTTGATTTTCACATTCAAGCACTCTGCAGCCTTTTCAAGGAGGTATTCTGTTCTTGGAGCAGAGCTTCCATATGACAACAGAGCCACTGTCAAGTTACGGAGAAATTTATGGCAGAGCTTCAAGTTCCCATTGCTGCTGGGTTGTTGCACCCCTTGTACTGATGATACTGAAGACACCGAAACCACACAAAAAACAGACACTCCTCAACATCAACTCCCATATCTGACAATAATTCCACACAAGATTGGATCTGTCAGTTCCAGAATCTCACACATTGTGGAATAAAGAGCAGAAACACACAAAATCAAGTAATGAATGAGCCATTAATAGAGCAGGCTGTGATCCATTCTTAAGGACATTTCAAAGGTGGCAGAAGATCATGAAGAGAGCACATCTTCAGCCCTACAAAATGTTCCAGAAGTGTTACTGTAAAGATTAGGCTGATTTGTGATTTTGCTAGAATTGTAGTTTCTGTTTTGGCTGTTGTCCTAAAGAACATAGTCAGGTAATGGTGCATTTATACTGTACAAAGCCCGGCACAAATGATGCACAAAACTCCACCTCCACAAATGAAATCTGGAGCAACAAAATGGTTTGCAAATTCAGGGGATGCAAAAACAATAACAAAAGTTTGAGGAGGAGGAACTACCTATCTCATCACGATCTGGATCTTCGTGACCAGTTGGCCTTGAAAGAGAGCTTGCACCAATCCCATAGTGGTTGAAGTAATCTCGTGCATACACAAGACTTCTAGTCAAATCTGCCATCTTGATCCTTCTCCAATTTCCTTCTTCAACTTTCTGTTGTGCTAGACTTCTAGTCAAAACTGCAGATTTCTGTTGTGCAAACTTCTTTCATGTCATAACAAAAAAAAGCACAACATCAAATCCTCTTGCACAAGTGCAGCATGATGAATCCTGTGACATCGAATCCTCCAGCAACAACACAACCACTCTTTCTTCCAATTTGTGAACTTGATTCAGAATTCTCACCAAGCTTTTTGGGCATGTTGACAGTTGCCTTCTTCTTGTGAGTCAAGAATGCCTCTCACTCTATCTACAATTCCGAACCTTAGGGTTTAGGGTTTGTCCAATTTGCAAGCTCGTTGCGACGTGATCACCCATAGGGGACGTCGCTTATCATCTACTTCTACAAAAACACCCAGATAGCTCTCCGTTCAAACAATCAAGCAAAAGTCGCGACAAGGAAGCATGAGGACCTCAACATAGGTCTCATGGTACTTGAAACAAAGTCGCCTCAAAAAGAAGAAGAAGAATAAAAGGAAGCATTTCCCAGAATTCAATGATACACTCGCAAGGTCATCAGGTTTCAACACAATGGGGGGGCAAATCGAACACGACCAAAAAAACAAAGTAGCGTCAAAGATCTCCTCCCCCTCTCTCTCTCTCTTTCTAGATGAGACATGTTGTTGAAGATTTTGAACAGCAGCTCAAGAGTATATTCTAAATTTGTTTCGTGTTTAACAACAAATAGAGTTTAAATGTTTTCGAGACGTCGGCAAGTTGTCCACTTGGCAGCTGCTAGATGTGTTTCTGAATACGCTCCACTTGGAACACGACGATTGTGTTTGTACCCGACACCGAATACTGCCAACAAAGGGACACAGTTAACGCTGGGCGCTAAACACCCCTCCTCCCCCCTCCACCCGGCAACGAGCTCTGTCCGGAGCTGGTTTCGGGCCTGACAGTACAGCCCTGCGGAGAACTGCGTTGTTGTGCCGCAGGGTTTTTTAATTTTTGCCCTTTTTGACTTTGTGTCTGGATTAAGTTTTAAAAATAGGAAATTTTTTAATTCAGACCTTTTTTGGTTAAATTCACACCCTTTCTTCGCGCGTCCGATTATATGCAGATTAAATTTGAGTGTGTCTGTGGTCAATAAGGGCACAACCCGAGAACTTGCCCACAGAAGTAATTGAACTGATAAAGGAACATACTCTTAAAGTTTAATCTGCATAAAATCGGACGCGCAAAGGGTGTGAATTTAACCAAAAAAGGTGTGAATTTAAATACTGCCAAAAAATAAACCCCTTTTCTCTGGGCCTGATGCTGTGCCCATGGTTAGAATTTCATTTAAAACAGGGGAGGATGTAGGTTCAATTCTTGCGCCATGTACTGGCTAGAGATTGACCCAGAACATTGGTGCAATTTTTGTGAAGGTCAACACAATTTCTTTGCTTCTTGGAAGAACATTGAAAACCGGGTTGCATGGTTTCTTGCAGAACTATGCAAGGCCGAAAGAGGTGTGCAAAAAGACAAGCGAAACCAGCGCCGGGCAGAGCTCGTTAGGGGGTGTTTAGCTCCACGCACAGTGAACCAGCACCCACCAGCGCACCATCCATCCATTGGATGCCTGTTATAACTCAATTGGGAATGAACCTCAACTGAGTTAAAATCTGGTTTCACCTTGGTAACCAATTCTGTAGGAAATAGGTCAAATATTAACTTGTTAGGTAAGAAAATAGGTAACTGTTAGGTAAGTAGTAAATGGTTTATACATACGTAAGGGCTGTTTTTACTACCTACCTACTAACAACCTGCTTGTGGGTTGTCAGCAGGTAGGTAGAAAAAAACCAACTGAGCTAACCATGGTGGTTAGATAAGGAACTGGAACCCAACAGAAAATTGTTTCCTAAACACTTACCATTCATCCTTCGTGGGTGCACTGGTGGGTGCTAGTTCACTGTGGCCCCAATAAAGATCTAGCCACCTGTCTCAAAAGCAACTTCTATGAAATGACTGATTCTCGGTGTCCCGTTTCTCCGTATTCCGTTCCTGTGTCCTGTTTTTTGCAACCAAATGAATGCGCTGTGACAACAAAAAGAAGTCCAGCTAACGACCGTCTAGGGTTAGGGTTTTCATCTTCTTTGATGTAACCAATCTGAGCTTTTTGGCCTTTAGGGTTTTCATCTTCTGTGATGTAACCAATCTGAGCTTTTTGGGCCAGAGTGAACGGCTGGAGTGAACCAGCAGCCACCAATGCACCAGTTGAGGATGAGGCCATTCAAGCCGTTTTGGGGATGAACCAGAAACACATCCTCCCTTGCCCAAAGTTTTTGATTTTTTCAGCCTCTTCTCTGCCTCAAAGTTTTTCCCTCCTACCTACCTCCTTCCTACTTACCTCCACCCTCCTACCTCCCTTTCACCTACCTCCCCCCTCCTACCTACCTCACCTCAAACACAACTTATGTTGACAAGATTGAAAGGTGATGTCATTTAAGACCTCTTTTTATATTATCTAATGGAACTTTCTAAAAGATCATCAACCATTTTTTTTCAATTATCAACCAAACTTCTTATAAGTTCATACTAAATAACCTTTTAAAAACTTACATCAACCACATTTTCTAGAAACATTTGTCAACTACTGGTGTAAAGGAAATTAAATATTTTTAAAACATTTTTTTTTAAACTTCCATTAATTTTATATTTTCTAAAAACATTTAAGCATATTGTTCAAGGACTTTTTTTAAATTAATTTTCTTCAAGCTTATTTTTTTAAGATCTCTATGGTTTTTTTAAAAAAATTCCAAACATTACACTAATATGTGTTCAAATTCACTTGATGTTTTATTCAATTTTGAATGAAATTGAACAAATTTACCATGATGAAAATTGACAATCCCTTAATAAATACAGAATTTTTTACAAATAGGTGAATTTAATTGAATTTATTAATATTTAATCTACTTCAATAATAATTAAATTATTAATAATAAATTCACTAATAGTTAAATCATCAATAATAAATTCATTAAATATAATTAATTTCAAACCTAGGTTAAACATTTAACAACCTTTTCTAAGCTACATCACCTAAATTAAAAACCTAACCCATTTAAACACCTTGCCCACCAACTTACATGCAAATGTAAAAGTTTGAAATCTTCACTTCTTTTCATTTCCATGTTTAATGAAAAATTCAGTAACCATCGAACCTTTATTTAAAAGATTGAATTTTTTTTGTCATCACATATTATTATCCACATTCTTTTTTACCCTATGTTATTATTGGTTATTCTACCAAAGGTTATTCTAAGTTATTTTATCATAAGCCATTGTTGGTTAATTTATATTGTTTTACCATAAGTAATTTTGATAATTTTTGGCAATTATATTATAAGTTATTTTAGGTTATTCTATTGTAAGGCATTGTCGATTATTCTACATTATTTCACCATAGGCTATTGTTAGTTATTCTATCATAAGCTATTGTTGGTTTTAAACTATTTTTACAATAGGTTAACATTTTTTATTGTAAATTATTTTACCCATTGGCTATTGGCTATTATTTTATCATATTGTTAATTATTTTGGGTTATTTTACCATAGGTTTGTTTTGTTATTATGTCATAAACTAATGGTAATTATTTTAAGTTGTTTTTCCATAAGCTACATTTGGTTATTTTATCATAAGCGTCAAGGACACAAATAACCATAAAAACAAAGGTTTAAAAAAAAGATTAAGTTTAATTTTCAAATAAAGAACAAGACAAGATTATGCGATTCAAAAAACAAGAACACAAGAATTAAGAACAAAAACATGAGATGTGCAAAACCAACGTGAAAATGGATATTTATTTTGTTAACTTATGCAAACATGAACATGGAAAGAACATGACAAGGCTATGGTGCAAGATCGTGCTTAAAATTCATGTTGAACAAACTAAAGGAAATGAAAGGTCCTACTTCTATTTATACCCCTTTGGGACCTAGTTCAAGGAAGCTTCCAAGGAGTCTTCTATGTGTGCATCAAATATAAATAAATAAAAAATGAAAACCTTTTTAATTGAATGTTGATTATGAGTTAACTAAAACTTAACTAATAATTAAATGGGACTGAATTCGAAATTGATTAAAAGTTAATTATGACTTAACTAGGAGTTGACTAAAACTTAACTAGGAATTAATTCAAATTTAAATATAACTTAATTCAAACTTAATTAAAAGTGAATTGGAATTCAATTAAATGTGAATTGATAATTAATTAAATGTTAATTAGAAATGAACTACATTTTAATTAAAAGTTGATTGAAACTAAATTAATGTTAAACTAAAAGTTAAGTACAAGGATGAACATTCAAATGAATGACCCCCATGGCATTGCCATCTATGACAATAGGCTATTGTTAATTATTTTAAATTATTTTCCCATAGGCACTTTTGGTTATTCTATCATTGGTCACTATTGGTAATTTTAGGTTATTTTACCATTGGCTATTTTTTGTTATTCTATCATAACTATTGTTCATTATTTTTGTTATTTTATCATAGGCAATTATTGATTATTTTAAATTATTTCATCATAGGTTATTATTGGTTATTTTAAATTATTTTACAATATGCAATCATTGACTATTTTAAACTATTGTTGGTTATTTTACGTTATTTTATCATAATAATTGTTCATTATTTTAGGCTATTATTAATTATTTTACCATAGGTTATTATTGATTATTTTAGGTTATTATTAGTTAATTTACCATAGGTTATTTTTGGTTATTCCATTGTATGTTATTTTAAGTTATTTTACCCTAAGTTATTATTGGTTATTTCAGGTTATTTTTCCCTAAACTATTTTTGGTTATTTAAATTTATTTCACCTTAAACTAATCTAACTATTTTAAGTTACTTCACTTTTGGCTATTTTTTCATAATTATTCTTGATTATTCTCTGTTATTCTATCGTAGGCTACTTTTGGTTATTTAAAATTATTTATCTTAAGTTATGTTATGTTATTTTTGGCTCTTATATCATAAACTATTGTTGGTTATTTTAAGTTATTTACCATATGTTATTATTGGTTATTTTATCATTAGTTATTACTAGTTATTTTAGGTTATTTTACCTTAAACTATTATTGGTTTATATCACAGGTTATTATTGGTTATTTTAGGTTATTTTATTATAGGCTATTGTTGGTTATTATACTTTTTTTTTAATAATAAATTATTATTAGCTATTTAACTTATTTATCATAAGTTAAACCTAATTATTATTGGTTATTATATTTTAGGTTATTTTAAGTTATTATATTTTGGGATAAAATAACTTATAATAACATAAAATAAAATGACCTTGAATACTTATAGTATAACTTGAAATAACATATAATAGTTTAAAATAAAATAACTTGTAATAAATTATAATAATTTAAGGTACAATTTAGAATAACTAGCGTAATCTAAAATAACATAGGGGGTAACCTAAAGTAGCATATGAAATTTAAAATAATAATATAAAAATAACATTATTTACCATGAAAAATTATAATAGTGAATTATGTCAATTAATAGTGAAACATGATGTTTACATAATGACCTTATAGTGGAATAATTAAAACTAAGGTGAAATCACTAAGGTGAAATGAATTTATTTCACTTTTAAAGTCCCATAATGATTTAAGCCAATGAACTACACCCCACTTTTGTACTAATAAAAAATATTTTCCTAAAACTTTTTGAAAAAAATTAAAAATTTCAAAATATATTTCTTTAAAATGTTTCTAAGAAAAATTAAAATTTTCCCTTATAAATTATTATCCATGATATTGGTTCATGATTGAAACATTTTTTATATGAAATTACATTGTGAACCCTTGGAATTCTTGATAAATCAAATCAATCCACAACTTCCCATGAATTTACAATGCATTATGTTAAAACATGATTAAATAAATAGTCTTCAATGTAATAAATGTTAAAACACATTTAAATATGAAAAAGTTAAATAATTTTCAAAATGCAATGCATGTTGAAACACAATTAAATACTGAAAGACATGTAAATATTTTCTAATCCTCAAATAGTAATTCATGTTAAAAAATTTAGGAAGCCCATGAAAGGTTGTTGCAAAGTTAAAGCACATTCAAATAATCTTCAAAATGTAATGCATGTTAATGCACACTTAAATTCAAAACACTTAAATGATCTTCAAAATGTAATGTGTGTTTGAAACGCAATTTTAAAATGATTTTTAATCTTAAAAAATGTAGTGTATGTTGAAGCACAATTAAGTTGTCTTCAAAATGTAATGCATGTTAAAACATAATTAAGTTTGGAAGCACATTTAAGTATAATCCTAAAAATGTAATGCATGTTGAAAAACATTTGGATAATCTTTAGTCATCAAAAAGTATTAACAAATTGGTTGGCATAATATGAATTTCATGGAATGAAAATTTTGATTTTCTTTCTTGTGTGTCAAAATTGTGGAGAAAATAAGGTTAGTTAATTGAAATAACCTTTCACTTCAATAAGAAACCTTATAAATTTATTCAATTGCTATCCATGTATTATTGACTTGTTGTTTGTTATTGGTAGTTGAATTTAAAGTCTTTATGACATGGAGGTTCATATTCAATCTCAACTCCTTTCCCACCATGTCAAACTAATTTCTTCTATATCTTGCAAACTTTTAACTCTTCTCCCATGACATAACTTGTAATCCAAAATTCTTTTGTTTTCTTGTACTAATTTGTAAGTTTTCAACACTAATTTTTTTGAGGTGTGTTATATTATTTTACAAGCTTTCTACTCATATCCCATATAATACTTTGAAACCTTAAATGTTGTGTAATAAATTTTCATTTGAAGAAAATCTTTTCAAGTGTTGTTAATTGAAAAAACAACCTATAAGAAATCATTATGTCAAAATGCAACTTCAACATAATATTTGCACTTGAAGGTCACATGTGTCATTTCAACTTTATCATTAATGATTGATGAAATTGAAAAACAAACACAAGTGTAAACCCCCCATTATTATCACCTTAGGTTTAAACATTTGACCTTTTCAAACAATTCAAATATGATCTTTTACATTATTTATTTTTCTATTTGTATTTCTTCTTTGCATTAATAGTTTTTGGTAATAAAAATTTGATAGGTTTTATATCATGGCATCAAGTATTGCTAGGATTTATATTTTGTTCATTGTTTTTCAATGTTGTCATTTGATTTCAAAATTATCAAAGATACACATTAAAAACTTGAAACATTAGTCTTTTGACATTAAAACATGAAAAACCAAGCATTGATTACATTTTATATGGTTTTTATTAGTGTGAATGTACTTTTTTTATGTACCTTGTAACTTTGATTTAAGATTGATCAAGATTAAACTATTAGTAAAAAATAAAGTTATTTGTCATACATTTTCTTTCTTGAAAATGTTAATGATTTATTAAACTTCTTATTTAAATATTTTTATTCATTGGTCCAACATCATGAAAGACCTTTTTGGTGGGGGTTTTAATAACTATTATTCTTCATGGTATATATTAGTGATAGATCTCAAAAAACAAAATTAATCATTTTTTATTATTTGCCTTACATTTAAAAAAACTTTGCAATTTTGATATGACTTTGAGCAAAGAACTAGGTTTGTTATGTTGAAGCTTGGTTTCACTAAATCAAAAGTCCTTTCACAAAAATGAAAAGTTAGTGAAACTCCTAAGCCTTTAAGATTTTCAACTTGTTATTAGTGAAAGCTTTAAATATTGATACAAATGATTGTTATGTGCATGCATAATAAAGTCATAAACTTTGTTCAATGCTATATAACCAATTTTTTTTGAGATGAAGTTATTTTTTAATCCAGCTTTTGAACTTGTCCCATGAATACCATACTCACAATTTTTCCTTACTTTGCACATATTTCTAACATATTTTGGTGTAAACCTTCAAATAGGTATGCCAATTCCCTTGTAATATTGTGATCAACTTTTGTGGATGTAATCTTTCATTTTCAAAGTAAAAAATACAATTTCTTCATTTTTAGTGCCTTCAAAATAACTTAAAGCCACTTTAAATGTGAGTCTAAGGTCCAAGGTCAAAATATATAATAGAATAATTGTATTGGTTGAGAACCATAAATTGGACCCATGGCCTTTAAATGAGGGTCTGAGACCAAAAAGTGACAAAATGAGGCTAAATTTACAAGGAACCATTTTGAAGGGAAAATTAATTGGTTAAAACCAAAAAGAAACTTGAAGGACATGATTTAGAAAATTAATATGCAAGCTAGGGTCCAAGGAAAGGTCTAATTCAATGATTCAATTTGCTTCAAATGAATCCAAATTGGTTTTTAGGAATTTTGACCTTGGACACCCATCTAAAGTGGGCCTTAGTTTCACCATCTTGAATCATCTTCCTCAACACATAATTTGTCATTTTAATGAATCCAAGGTTCATTTTCATGAATAATGTTAACCATTTGGCCATGAAGGACACTTACACAAGTGCCATAAAATAGTTGATAGCTTCATGGCATTAAGATTATCATCTTCTTGATCACATCATTGATCATGTTCATACGAAACCTTTTCAATATGAACCCAAATAGAATGCCATTGGTAACATATGATGTCACAAACCTTGCCTTAAAGTTGTGACATATGCTTTACAAAACAAAAGGTTTGATTAAGAATGAAAGTAAAAGTTTAACATTAAAAGGCTTGAGATAAATTATGAAACTAAGAAAAAAGAAAAAACTTAACCTCAAAAGAATGGTCCATTAAAAATGGGGCTTCCAAATGAATCCCATAGTGTCAATGAAGGCAATGACTTTTTTTCTTTTTAGTGAGAAGGAGTTTCACAACCCTAATTTAGGTTTGCCACTAAGTCATTGGAATGGCAAGGAATGTTCTTCTTAAGATGATGTCAAGTCAAAGACTTGATAAGTGATTGAACTAAGCACAAGTTCAAAACATGACACAATTGAAGGATAATAAAAAACCAAAGGTTGGGCAAGCAATTGAAATGTTCCTACACTAAATGGGAGGTGTGTTAAAACTAAGGAGGAAGACGTTCCAAATCTCGAATTCATGAGGAGTCTTATTTTTTCATAATGATGTTTAAAAGGTCAAAACATGTTTACATCAATTAATGTGAACTATAACATAGTGGGCTTACATTGCAAAAAACAAGGCATTTCCAAACACTTATGAAGGTTTGAAAAATCAAAAAAATAATTGAAAAAATAATTATTAACCATTCAATCATATTTATTTATTTATTTTAGAACTCCTAATGCAAAGTGGTGGGCCTTTTAAACTTGTCAAATGATGTTAACAATGTAGAAATTGGTCCCATTTAAGTAATTCTTCAATATGATTTAAATTTTTAAAATTAACACTTATGGGATGATCTTTAGTTCTTCGCCATGATGTTTGTATAACAATTTCCAAGATCATTAATGGCATATTTCCTTGTTAAAAGAAAACCATTTTTGACCCACCTTAAAGCAACAATTATAAACATGACATTTAATGTTAGTAAAACAAACTTGTAATGAACACTCATCACAAACTCAACCATTGTCAATGGTTCTCAAAATAACTCAAAACATTTTGTGTCTTGATATTTGAAGACTACATGGTTTCACATTCAAGTTATATTTGGGGCAAGTTTAACCTTTTCTTAGAAAGGTTTTATTGAAATTTGATATATATATTAAATGTAATATAGCAATTTTGAAATGGAATTCAAGTGCATATCCAATTTTTACATGTGTATTTAAGTTTAGCAATTTTAAATAATTGAAAAAAAAAATTGGGAAATAGTTTCTTTCTGTGATGACATTATGAGGAGTCCTTAATGATTTCTATTCTCCATGCTTTTCTTGCAAGTGGATGCTTAAGCAAAGCTTTCTTTTACATTCTTCTTAATGAAGCCCTTGGTCTCCCATTGAATGTTTTGCACTTGCCTCATGCTTCAATTGAAGGCCAAATACAAAGACCATACGTAACAATAAAATGAAAAAATTCCTTGGTGGACCAACAATGGTGATATTGCATTAGTGTATTCACACTTTGAATTAAACCTTTCAAAAAAAAATGTATGTAAAAATCTTACACCTTTAAATCTAATGTATCCAATATATCATTTTTAATTTCCATCTTTTGAACATAATCATATGTCAATATAATGTTTTGAAGTTTGGACACAATATTGTTAGTGCATAATGCAATTATGTCTTGTTAAAATACTTTTAAATTGGGAAATGTTTTTAAAATTATCTTTAAAACAACATGAAGGCGAACACTAAATATTTAAATTCATAATAATGATATTAAATGGAGTTTTTTATTAAATAGTTAAACAAAAAATGAAGCTAATATGCTAAAACCTCATTCCAATTTAGTTTTGTAGGAGCTTAATGTGCAAGTCAACAAATTATATTTTTTGAAATAACCACAAAATTGATACTTGGACCCACCAATG
>Ga0116230_10002844_pt1 | contig 16722 bp, 12 predicted proteins | sample S1TSphfallax_3_FD_88678 | JGI IMG/M metagenome (GOLD analysis project Ga0116230, IMG submission 88678) | Host-associated microbial communities from peat moss isolated from Minnesota, USA - S1T2_Fd - Sphagnum fallax MG | ecosystem: Host-associated > Plants > Peat moss > Unclassified | place...
GGAAAATGTGTTTTTTTGTTTGCAGAAGGAACCGGCATTACAAGTGATTAGTTATTATGATAATGTGTTCCCACAATTTTTTTTGCAATGTACAGAAAATGTCTTTCAATAACAAATCGATAAATAAGTTTTGCCTAAATGTGACCATTATAAGTGAAAAAGAATGTGTGGCTATTATTTTCTACTTTTATGCCTATGATATGGATCAACATTTTACTCATTCTTCAAATTTAAACTTCCACCGCAAAAACATATGCCTTATAAAAGCTTGAATTCAAAGGAATGGAAAAGTAATGTACAAGTGCCATTTGTTTGCTTTAAGACATGATGACCCAATGGACAATGTTTATTTTTGCACTTTATGAAGACACCATAAATTTGTTAAGTTGTTACAATTTGATGATGAAGTTGGTGTATATGCACAATTCTCTGATGTAAAATGGGCAAGGATTGTGATGGAAAAAGGTGCTATCATAATGGTGCATGGAGAAGATGGTGATGAAACTATTGGTGTCTGAAGTGTTGAATACAAGCAAGTCCAAATACCTTCAAATGGAATTCTTGAAGCTCAATTTGGAAAACAAACCTTAATGTAATGATCATCTTTTTATGGTATATACAAATTGTTCCTTTAAATGACCTATTCATATGGATTGGAAGCTTAATTAACAAACTTCATTTTTCACTTCACAAATTGGAAATTTCAACAAACCATTCAATTTTTTTATTTATCTTGCATATTTAAGGCCACATTTTCACACACCTAATCCATTGGCTTTTAAGTAAGGAACACAAAATTAATTATTCCAATGTTGTTTTTCCCTTTGAAAACGCCCATGTGGTTAAGTTTAATACTTAAAGGCATGAACTTTTGTAGCTTGCATGTAAGGAGCTTAGGACAATTTTGGACACATTCCAAACCTAGGTGACCAGCTTACAATTTGCCATTTCTAAACAATTTCCAAATTTTGAAACATGAGGATGTAAGTTTTTTATGGAATAATTTGGACATCACAAGGAGAAACCACCTACATTTACTAGGTGTGTCATGGATTGCACCACTAGAAGCTTGGGGATGTTGCATTCATTTTGTGTTGAAAAAACTTTGTGAGGTCATAAATTTATTTGTGAAACTATAGACTTCTTACATAACATGATATTTTTGTTCCTAATTGGGCACATGAACTAATAAAAGAACCAAAAGTGTTACTAATATCTAAATATTGCAAAGGTTGTTCACCCCAAAATCATTTTTTGTCCATTTGGTATTATAATTAATGGGATTTTTACAACTTGGCCTTATTTCTATTGGGTAGTGCATCAATACTTCATTGGTTGTGAGATTATCTAGATTACTTTCAAAATGAGTGTTTTTGACAATGCATTTGAAAAATGGTCAAACCATACTAAAATAAATTCATAATGCATGGTTCATTTATATTATAAGCTACCAAAAAGAAACATTATATATACATTCATGCGACAAAAGCCTCATGAAATTTACACATGCTACTAAACAATCAAAGGTGACAACACATTTCAATATGCCAAAACATGGCAAATAGGTTTAAACTTATGAATAGATTTGTAATCATAAATGCCCCATATGACTACATGACTATAAACATATATGCCACATTTTTTTACAATCAAATAAGATTGAACAAATAGCAAATTTTCTTGTGGTAATTTACTTTTTTAAATTTATTTAATAATTTTTAATAATTCAAATGTTTTAAATAATCTTATTTTATAATTTTTAAATATTATTTTTGAATATGATCAAGATACAAATTACATATGATCAATATATTGATTACATTTAGGCATTGACCATGTATATGTCCATTGTGGGGTTTGAACCTTAGTTTCCAAGTTGGAAAGCAAACCCTTTGCTAACAACACAACTAGTTTTTTTTAATACAAATTAAGTGAAGTGAATTTTATTTAAAACATACTTCATTTTAAAGTATATACAAATGTCAACTTTAAAATTCAAATTTTTATTGATATTTTGTCCAAATGAAAAATTCATTTAAATTTTTTTTTTCAAGATGTATACATCTATACTTTTATGACCTTCTAAATGTCAATTCATTTGAACAAAAAAAAGTCTTGAATGTTGTTACATAATAACATTTCAATGCCAATTCTTTAAAAACAAACATTCAAATATGTAGTTTACATATTTTGAAATGAACTTTCATAGTTTTAAAAATAAATCACCATAAATAAGTATAAATTATTATAAACTTTTCATTTAAGTTATTATTTAAATTATTTGATTAATCTAAATTTGTATTTATTAAAATTTAATTTTAGAAAATATTAATTAATGTTAAATATTTAGTTATTTTTATGAAATGAATTTATAAACTTTATATGTGATTAATACATGTAATTTATTAATTTTATAAAAAATTAAGAATTTTAATAAATTGATATATTTAGTTTGAATAATACCATACAAGAAACCACAAGTGACAAATGGCACTAGATGTCACCTACCTTAGGTTAAATATGTGACATAGGGCAAGAATATGGGCTAAGGTTAGACCCATGGCCTAATCATGTTGTCATATTTAAAACCATAAATCCATGACTAACAAAATATACAATGACATGCTAGGTCTCGTCATTATAAATATGTTTTTCTAGTTATGGATGTCATGTTTTAACATAATGTTTAAACATAAAATAAATGTTCAGGCCCTAATTGAAAAATTAAATTTTCCTTGAAAACTCACAAGTTGGGTCCAAATTTTGAAGGTGTACCAAAATTATGTCATAACATCACCTTATTCTATATTTATCTAATCTTTTTTTACCATGTAAAGACACATTTATGTATGATTATGATGGAATCTAAAATCGCAATGGTTTAAAATAATTTGGTACATATAATATATTTGACACTTTTTGATTCATTAGTTTTGATTAGGATCAAAATATAGGGAAAAAAGGGACTACAGTAAGGACTAAACCGTTTTTGTCTTGGGTGGTACATCTATAAGGATTTTCACCTAGTTGTAGATTCTTACACAATTTACAATGTCCACACAATAAAAGATTAAAGCTAGTATGTCTATGGTGTTGATCACTAAAAGTTTATCACCCATGGAGTTGAGAGATTATCCAATACTTTATCTTCAAACCCATAGCATCATGTCATTCTTTGATCTATGACAATATGTCAAACAATTCCAACATAGGTTCTATATTTGAAATTTGAATTCTTAAAGAAGTTATTTCTATTTCTAATTCATAATATCATCTTTCCCCTCCAATATTGTTCAAACCCATCATGAAACCAAATATACTTAAGTTGAATTACACAATACCATTGAAATTATATATTAGAGAACCCTAATATTTCAATAAGGAAAAAAAAAGTATTCATGATAATTCAAGCTAATGAAGGTGGGAAAGACAACATGACATATTGAATGGCCAAAAGAATATGCAAAGGAGTAGTGGTTTACTATAATGAATTATGCACTATATACTTAGTTTTCATGCTAGCAATGAAACTTGATTGCCTTTGAACAAAGATGGGTTCCTTAAAATAAATATTTAGGCCATAACTTGGTTATCAATTCTTCCTTTTCAAAGTCATTCATTAAGGAGTAGGTGAAACTATTGTCACCTAATTTTATTATTGGTTGATTTCAAGGTGCCTAGATTTGGATGTGTTGATTCATTAAATAGTTACAATTTGGGATGGCAAATTTGGACATTATGAAATGGAATATCTTTGCAATTTACCATTGAGCTTAATAGCCATACATTTCCGACAAGGTGCCATGTAAGATACTATGCTTAATAGCAGCATGCAATGTAAGGTGGATCAAAATTGGGAAATTAATACATTTAACTAATTTAGGACTTTACAAAAGTTCAAAATCCAAACAATAAATTTACAATGTTAAGTTTTTTAAACTTTCAATTATACATGACCTAGTGGCCACCAAAACCACAAGGAAAAGTGCTACAAAAAATACAATTTACATGCAATGTCTACAAATCAAACTCTTAAGACACCATGGTAGGTTCTTTAAAATAAAACAAAAAAACATTGGAGGTTGATCTAATAAAAATTTGTTTACTTATAAATCACGCTAATATTTTAGTAAGTAAAACAAATTTTATTAAATTTATACATACAAATTAAATATGGTGGCCACCAAGTTGTGAAAACAATTATATTGATTTCTTGAAGAGTTTTGAAACAAAAAAATCCACTATTAATAATAATAAAAATTCCTACAAATCCTAAATAGTCTAATTTCAAAGATAAATTGAAAGATAATGTCAAATCCTCATAATATTAGAAGACATGTGATTGTCCATGGTCAAATATGCAACAATATTAGTACCATTTTGAAATAAAAAATTGAGTAGCTAATATCATTTTCTCCTTTTCAAAGTTGCAAACAACGTTGTGTAGCCTATGAACAACCTCCGAAACCAACTACAAACAAAAGTCATTACTAGAATACAAAGGCACATGGAAACATTATATATTAATGTAGAAAAATTAGAACAAAAAAATGACTTGCATAATGAAATGATTCAAATTACATACCTAGAAGGGGTTGGTTATTGTGAACATCGACACTATTGTTATCCATATATTGGACAAACCAATAATAATTTTTGAAGAGGAACTCAAACGAAGCTTGGAATATTTGACCGTATAGGCATAATAAACTTGAACCATTTTGGCCAATGACAATTCAAGCGATAGTGCCCACAAACGAGATGTGAGGTCCAACCATTGAATGTTGTTCCTTGATAATATCTGTCCTTTGAATGATTCAAGAAAAAATTACTCCACTTCGGATTTCGAAGCACCTTGCTACATTCATCATTAATCAGTAATGTTGATCTTCCATCCCATAAGGTAGTCCATGGCAAGCATAATACACTCATTTCAAATCCTTCAGATAATAATGGGATTCGGGTGAAATTTCATCAAATGTTTTGGAGCATTGTTCATGTCCCTAAATGAAAATAAACCAATCCAAGAAATTTTCAAGAATGAACATGGGAAAAACTTCTAATGCATCTTCAAGTTTCATACAAAACCAAATTGCAACGTAAAAGTAGTTGAATGTTGTAGAAAGGAAATGTTCCACTCCAACTTTCACTTCCACTTTGCTATTATTAATATTTCTTTCAAAGACCCATGCATTCTCATGTCGAACAATAGAATGAAGGAAATAACACATCACACCATTGATGTTGAAAATTAACAATTTTTTGGGTCAGAATTTTGCAAACGTAAATGTGAACTCATCATTGAAATATGTTTGAACCTTTGAACTATAAGAACAACATGATGTGTCAACAAAACAACGAGTTGTGGTTCATGTTCATATTAAAACATTTATAAGTTGAAAAAAAATTTAAAGAACTATCTGAAACTAACAAAGAAAATGCCTTGTGGCCACCATGTGATTCATTGAAAATAAGATGAGAAAAAGCAATGATTCAATGGAAATTTTGAAATGATTAAAGAAAGAAAGCAAAAACTTGGCAAGGTAATAAACAAAAAGAAAATATTAAACTACAATAATTAGGAAAATTCATTAAAAAAAATGCATAACAAATTTTATTGGTTTAAACTGCAATTTAAACATGTTATTTTAATCCATACATGAATTAAAAACTAATTAAATTTTGTTATAGTAAGAAAAATAATAAATATATTATATCCTTTTTTTAGTTTTGCTTTTGTACAATATGTTAGTTCACAACTATCATTACAATATTCAAATAACATATTGTAATAACGATCATTACGACTTATGCTTCCAATAGTCCCCAAATGATTATGCCTTACATAAATCTGAACATTAAATCCGAATGAATGAAGGGAGACCAAGTAATGGAAAACAATGAAAAGCAAGTGAATTTCTCCATTATTAGATGAACCTTCAAACAATTCCAAAAATACAACACTACACAAATCATTAAATATAGATTTATATGGGGCATCATATATAAGTAAAGTGTTCCTAGCATGGGTGTTGGGAAATCTCAAGAAGAAAACATCAAGGTTCTTATGGAATACAAGGTTTTTGGGATTTATGACAAGAAAATGATTTTTTTTAAGCACAATTCTTGTCCAAGAAGCCTTGAAGGATCCAAAGTAAACTGTGTTTGTTCTTTAATTTTGTTTAGATACACAAAAGGAATTATGTCCTTTGTAATTAAGAAATCAATGACTAGATGTTTTAAATGATTACATAATTGACTATAGTCATAGGATATTATTTCAAATGCTATGTGGAAAAAGTTGTATTCATATATTAGTGGTGCATTTGATGTGGTAATAGGACAATGACATTGTTTTTTCATTGCAAGTTTTCTTCCATATAACATCCATGATTGATGACAAAATGACATGGATGTCCAAAATATCATTTGAAAATGTGACTAAAATAAAGTCATTTCAAATATGACTCAAGAATAACTATAATAATATTAGAAAATTTATTACATTTTTCATAAGTATATTTGATATATAATTTTTTTAAAATATTGAATGTGACTAAATTCAATAGAATAAATTTTAATGGTAAAAGTATGATATATTATAAATAACTTTTTATGTTTTAATTTAAAAATAAAATAGAAGTGTAAGATGTGCAAAATATATAATTGATTTTTACATTAAACATTTATCATGAATTTAAATTAATTTTTAAAAATATATGTTTAAAAAATAAATTATAACACAATTATATTAGATTATGTGTAAAAATGAACAAGAAATATAAATTTTAAAAAAATTAATATTTGAATATTAATTTATTAATATTCAAATTAAATTAAAATATTTAGATTAAATTTATACCTCTTATTTAATATGAGGAATACAAAATAATTAATGTATATAAATATAATTGATTTATGATCCATTAACAAATATTTACGTGGATAAATTATATGGATTCATACATCTTAATTAGAAATTATTAATAAAATAATGATATATTGGAAGAAAAATTGTATAATATAAGTTCCTAAACCAAAAGAAGGTTTAAGATATGAAAGATATATTTTATTTATTCATGTATTAGCCATACACATTTTTCATTTACAAAGCATGTGTTTGAATTAAAATTTTCCAAAGTATTATCATTAAATGTTATTCAATAGAAAATTTCAAATACTTTTCTTTTGAACCAAATTTACATTTAAAAATATATATATATGTAGTTGTGTACATTGTTGAAGGAAATTTATGAATAAATTTTCAATTTTTCATTTTGACAAATTATCGATAAGACATGAATTACTAAATTTGAATTTTGGTGTAATGTTTAAATGAAGTATGGTCTAAATAAATTAAATGATTTACACAACAAGTCAGGCAGCTTGGTGGTAAAGGAATTGAACTCCATCTTTAAGGTCCAAGGAACAAACTTCACAAAGGACGTGATGTGGTCAACATTGGAATAGTGACCAAATATTTTGTACCTACCTAGACTATTTAAGTTAGGTGGTTACCTAGGTGAGCTTAATGAGGTAGATAAGATGGTTTATTTACCCACTTAACTTAAGTTTTTAACTTAGTTTAAGTGGTGACACATGTCAACAATTGATAGGATGAAAAATAATGAGATTACAAATAATTGAAATAAAAATATATCTGATTATTTATATTAATAAATCTATAATAATAAATATTATTATAATATTATTATAAATTTAAAAAATAATGTTCCCCAAATTTTTGGGTCCAATTTGTAATAATATAAAATAAATCAACAATTATTAAACTATCATTAATGATTTCACATATGTCCTTTATTATTAATGGATGATATTTGCCACATCATGTTTTAAATGACTATTGTTCTTAACAGCTCGTTTGTAATGACTTTAAGGCCATTAATCATTTTTGTCTTTTATGATTAGAATATTAGTCATAAATTTAATCATATATTTGAAGATTTTTACTAGAGATATTTGTCAATGTTGCAATGTCATGTTGTAGACCAAATATAAACTACAAATCGTTAAACATCTCATTATGAAATCTTTCAATCCAAGCTTGAATAAGGGAAGAACTAATGAGCATTCACATATGAAACTTGATAGCCCCTTTTGCCACCAGGACCCCATTGAGGTCCAAAATCACATGTAATCAACTCACCTTAGTAGGGTGTGACCTTGGCACTTTGGATTGGAGGTGATCTTTGGGGTGAAGACCCAAAATTGAAAAGACATAATCCATAAATGTCTTGGGAGGCGAAGAAATGTCATGTGCATCCCCACACAAAACAATAGGAATTTGAAATCATCAACAAGATGAAAATAAATGTATTATACATTTATAAATTGTGATTTTCACATACAAATTCAAAATTAAAACACGAAGATGATAATAACAATAAAAAGAAAACTACTCACTTGGTCATTGGCTTTTTCAACAGATAATGGCAAACCAAATGAGCCATAATCTAGGCTTGCATGTTTTTCAATATCATCTTTGCTTCCCCAAATAGAATTGTCATTCGTCAAATATTCAACATCCCAAAGAGCACCCTTAGCATCAACAAATTCCTCAATAACAAATAATTTAGTATGATCTTCCTTGCTCATTTTGCATTGACAATTTGAATAGGATCAATATGGTATAATTTGGATCTTGCAAAACGAAAAGTTAAAACAAACCATGAACTTTTGAGAACAATTAATAAAAGGTCTATGTAGTCCTAAGTTTTTTGCAAAATATGAAATTGCAATTTGAAAACCGAATGTAGGTTGGGAGAAAGTAGGAAAATAATCATCAATGTTTGGTGGTTGTTAAGCATACAACAGGAATAAGAAGCATAATGTTGTTCACAATTGTTGAAAGAAATGTATACAAAGGGCAAAAACTCTAACAAGTAGTAGACATACAACGATAGAATTTAGGGCTAGAAAGTCCTCACCTTATAGTTTCATCGTCCAATTTATGACACATGAGTAGAAAGAAAAAGGGATGTATTTGTGAAACTCACTAGGTTCCATGCAAGAAAGCAATTTGAAAATTATTACATGTTTTGAAAATGAAAGTAGTACATAAGGGCCTCAACTTCATTGTGAATTTTTCCAATATCATTATGTACATTAAATAACTTAACAAAATAACAAAGTTGATTAGTACTTACCCTATGTATACAAATTGTAATAATTATCACCAAGGTTTCAATGGGCTCAAAATATCCATAGGTTCAATATTTCACAATGCCTCACCAATCCGTTCTTTTTCTTGCCCATCATTTTCAACCTTCACATCAACCTCGGAGGATGATACTGCTAAAGTTCAAGTAGTTGAAAAGTTGCAAAATGCCAAGAAGTCTTCATCAACTTGCAAATTTAGATTGCTAGATTGCATTTTAGTGTCTTAAATCTTTGACAAGGAAATATTTTTCTTTCGCTTCACTACTCCTTGTATGCCAAGTGATTTCATTGGATTTTGAATGAATTCATTGGTCTAGTGAACGGGGACTAATGAACTGCACCCACATTTTGTAGTAGTGCTTCTTTTTGAAGTTATACTCCTAGTTGTGGATGACCTTGCATATCTTTTTTCTCTCCAAATATAACTAGGTCTACCATTGTGAACTAATGGTGGAGGAACAAAAATTTCATTCACAATTCAAGCGTACACATTGTCTTTTCTTTTGTTCTTGTCAGAACCTAACTCCTCACTTACATAAGCATTGCTTATTTGCACACCTATTGTGATGTGAAAAGATATCTCATTTGCACCAGTTGCAACATTTCTTGTAGCCACATTAGAGAGCATTTGAAGACAAATAGAGGAAACACATTTAATTTAAAAAACTTTTGCTTTTATTTTTTACTTACTATTTTACTAATTTCTTACTATTACCCTTATTTTACTTACTTTTTATTATTTACTATTTATTAGATTTATTAATTTTTTTGTATTTTTGTATTTTTTACCATGAAAACCGACCTAGTTCTAGATTTGATGCCTAATGAAAACCTAAATGGTTTTCACTAGGTGGATTTCATCTCCAATGAGAACCACCAAGCATGTTCTCATGGCAATTTTCATTGTTAGTTTTCATTGGATGGTCCTCATTAAGAACCAAACTGAAAATTGAAGTCGATTTCCATTTGATGGGTGAGAATTGCCCAACATTGTAAATTACCTTCGTAATCAATGTTTGACGGTGCCAATTTTTTGGAATTTCAAAACTCAAGGGTCCACTCACAAAAAATAAAAGTGCGTGGTGAGGGTAGTTGAGAAAGAGATTATAACATGCCCATGGACATTTATGTTAATGAATCTTAACACTTGGAAATTTGTTGTGAAGGTGAGTATGATTGTACATAGTTTGTTTGGACATGTAACTAGTCCAATTTGGACTAGGCACTTGTCAAACTAGGTCTTTCAAGATCAATTGTTTCTAAGCTCTTACATGCCCAAATTTTTAATTGTAGTTTGAATAGGATTATGTGCATGTATTCATAGCTATTGTAACCATTTTAATTATTTCTAGGTGGCCCAATGACCAAATTTATCTTTTGTAAAGTGAATGGAAATTATCTGCCTATTTATTTGGATTGAATAGGTAGGGTGTTATTTGCAAGGGGTATTAGTCCACGCCAAAAATGGTGACTTTGGGAAGACAAATTTTATGCAACCAACAACAAGGCCCAAATATGGACTCCTTTTTTTCATTTTAAGTTTGAGGGGGCAAAGGATTTTTTTTCATTTTTCGATGGTTCTCAATGTGTTCCCAGTATGTTCCCTTCAAATTCCCAATGGGTTCTTAGGTTCCCAATATGTTCTCCATAGCACCTCACTTTTATCCCATATGCTTTGGCAAATGTTTTCCTCTTTACACCTATATAGGGGGGCCAAAAGGGGGGGGGGGGACTTTATATTTCAAAATAAAACCTTCTATTTTTGGGAGCCTTTGAAGTTTTTTTTTTAATGAGTGATGGGCCAATCAAATTGGCTTGTTGCAAAAAATAAAATATAAAAAAATTGGCAAGGACTTCATCTAATTAAAATGAAAGGTGAATAGGAACCTACATTAACCTAAAGATTTAAAGGAAGTTGTTTGGGATAAGAATACATTTAAGTCATTTTTTAACACACAACCAAATTATGTTTTGAAAGCAAATAAATTTTATGCATGTTTTTTATTAGGCCATCATTCTTTTAATAAGAAAATGTAACAAAATTATTATTTTCAGTAAAATCATTTGAAGTTTTAATCAATAATGCACTTTTCAAATTATATCATTTCAAATTAGTGCCAACACCCATTGAGTGCCCTTTCTTCATCAACTTCTCTAGAATCATTCTTGAGGTGCCATTATAACCTAAAATGAGTTCTAAAGTGAAAATGGGTTGCCAAGATACTACCCTAAAACAACGGTTGATGGAAAATAGTAATTATCATGAGCATGTTAACCATATGGTGCTTCGAATAATATGTTGTTTTCTTTTGTGTGTTTTATGTTTGTAGGTTGTGCATTCATGGAGGAAGGAGAAGGTGGGCACTTTGTTTATCTTGATTTAGATTGTGAGCTTGCAAGTTCATTTAAGTTGGTTTTTGTTCTTCATGAAGCTTCATGGGAATATGACTCCGATTGGTGCTTTGGTAATATGGAAGGATGAAGAATTGGGCATATTTGAAGGATGGTAAAATTTGTAAAGGGGGTTGTTTGGGGTTTAGACATGAGGAAGATGAAGCTAAGTTTTTCAGTGACTTTTCTTCTATTGGTTTTGCTATGTGTGTGTTTGTGTTGTAGATAGATTGCAATGCTTGGTAGCACTGGAAGGAAGAATGCTCGAATGTGTAGATTGTTGTATTTTTGAAGGATAAGTTGTCTCCGTTGTGTTTTATGCCTTTTAGAATAATGTAATCGAACACTAGGTGTAGGAGTTTGTGATAAGGGGGATGATGAAGATCACTAGGGATCTTGATCTTATGAGTGATATAGTTTGGAAAATGTATGTTATGTGGGGGATATGGATTTGAGTGTATGGGTTTCTATCTCTATGGTTATGAAGGGAGAGAGTTCTTAGTTTTGTTGAGATCTCCAAACATACACAATGCATTTATTATTATCAAATTTCATTAGGACTTCAGGAAGGGTTGATGGGTTGCATTTGATAAGCCTATAGAGCAATGCATATCTTTAGTATTAACTTTTGTTATACCTATTGTCTAAACTATGCATGACATCTTTGGGAGTGGTTTGGCCTCCATGTAGTGTTAGGGTTTTGTGTTTGGTTGTGTTCTTGGAGTCTAGGAGTCTGCATGGTTTATTTTGCCAAACAATGTCAATTGAAGCCTACTCAAGAGAGAAAGATTGGAGTGATTTGACCCCTTTAGATTCATAGATTTCTTTTTGCAAAATTAAAACAATTGTTGGTTTGACTCATGGAATTTTTTTGATTATGAAACTATGAGATGTTAAGCTTTGATTAAGTTGTGTTCATGGAGTTGGACTTATTGATGTAAAGGGGAATACTTTGCTTTCCCTGTCCTTTTTGGCCACACCACCATTGTGAACCCCTTTTTTTTAGCTTGCTCACAGGTTGTTCCCCTTCTCTACATGTACTACATCTTTCATTACATTATGAAAAGACATTTACATCTTTTCTCCATGCGAACAACACTTGCAAAAACCATGAATTTTTTACTCTTAACTACACTAAAAACTATGTAGACTACATTGTATAGTTGGAAGGAAATTCAATTTGCAATCTAGATCTCATGAATGTGTTTTCACATAAGTAATTAAGACACTTGAGTTTGCTTTTACATGTGAGTTGAAAATTTTGAATCATGGTTTTAGTGTAGTTTGCCTTTGAAAAGTTTAAGACTCAAATTTTTCATATTAGCGGTTCAATCACTTGTCACATATGAAAAATCCATGTTGGATTCTAGGGTAGATTATAATATTACATGATTCCAAGAAAAGGATAGGCAAATCAAACATAATAAAGTAGTGAAATCGAACAAAAAAAATTTCTTTAGATAATTTACATTAGACCACAATACTTGCGTCTATTAGTCAATGCAAACCAAAAAACCAAATGGGGTATTTCTAGACATAATTGATGAAAAAAATTGTTAAACAAAAAATCTAAGCTTTGTAATCCATCAATTCCACACTTAATAATATTTGTGGCCATGTGTGATATGCAGATTACATTAAATGTAATCAAAGTCTTAATAAGGAAACGAGTTTCTTCCTTAAAAGTGACAAAAAAAATACTAGAAGGTTATGATTGTAATCTAATCACCAAAAGAAACTTCCAAATCATGATTAAACATATCTTTCACTTTGACATAATTAAAAAAAGAAAAGAATGGTCTTTAAAAGTTCAACCAAAATTTGTTTCTTGTCACTTAAAGATGGGGTCCAAGGAACACCCTATTTATAACTTATAATAATCAAAACATAAGAGCAAGAAATGGTGTTTTTATCTCAAATACATTAATTTTAAATTTAGTTTAAGTTAACTTTCAATTAATTAAAGATTAATAATTTATTCACCAAAAAACCATTTAAGTGCATGACAATTTTTCTTGAATTGGTGGGTAAAAAATGAACTTGTAAAGTCCTTCAAAGTCAAAGTAGGTTGGGGGAATTTCGTTTTAATAAAAGTTGATTTAACAAAATTGGTGAATTTTTGCTGAAAAATCACTTTTAACACTAAAAAAATATTATTCCAAGTTTTTCTCAAACAATATGAACATAAGCAAAGAAAATTTGCTACACAATTTTTCTCCCACATGGTTTGGGTGGGTGGCTTGAACTTAAACCATTAGGTTTTGTGGGAAATCAAGGAGGCACAAAGCAATCCCCAAATAATAGATCCCCTAAATGCAAAATATTATTTTTGGGTTTTTCATTTTTGAGTGATGCTTTAAAGTTTGTATTAAAAAAAAAAAAACAAATTCATAATACATGGGATTAACTTTCAAAAGGAGTAATGGTAGATTACATTATTTGTTGTAAAACAATGAGTTCTTGATGTTTAAAAAAATAATTCAGTGTTCATAACTTCATGTGGCATGTAATATCACTTTTCAAAGTTTCAAGGTTGAATGCTTATTTTAATGTTGGGAATGCATGGTTGACATTGCTGTTAAATTGATGATTTTTGTGTTGGTGGCAAATTTTCAATATTTTGAGAAAATATTTCTTTAAAAAATTGGGAAAGAATTAATTTCACTATAATTTCTTTCAACAAATAATTTTTATTTTGGAAAATTAAAAAACTGAAATAAAAAAAGATTGGGTTGAAATGTGTCTTTCTATTCTAGAATGTAAAAGTTCATTCAGTACTTTAGTGGCAAAGGGTAAGACTGAGGAGCCAAGCAGTTGGGAGTACAGTGATCTCAACTGGAGTTATCAATATAAAATAAAAATAAAATTCTATAATTTATTGGCAAAACATGGTGAAACCCCCCATACATACCCAACACTAATTTGTACCTTGTCTAACCGGGGTCAATATTTGACACATCTTTCTATGAAGGAAGGTAATTTGTTGGCTTTATCCTAAAAAGGCATTGTGGGATTGAAGAGGTAGAAGGGGTAGAAAATCAAAAGTAAGCTTAATGGACAAGATTACATGTTTAAATGTAGGTTTTCTCCTTTCCAAGTTGGATGGGGTGGGATAAAATTTGAAAAGGAACTTTAGTGTGAGGTTTGGGTATTTAATTTGTTCCCCTTTTTAAAGGGATTGTTCTTGAATATAGGGATTTGAATGGTAGGAGGGTTTGAGTGGATCTTTGTGAGCGGTATGAAGGTTATTGTTCCAAAACCCTCTCATGGGCATTATATTACAAAAAATGATTTTGGAAGGAAAAATTAGTTGGGTAACTAGTTCACACTTGGGTCAAAGGCACATATTACACTAGTCTATCTATTATGGAAGCTAGTTTGTTTTGTTTGTCACATTGAGGTCTCCCAAATCATAGTGCCCACAAATACACTCTCATACCATTGCAAAGCCACCCTTGATGGCTAGGGGTGCACAAGGTGGTTTCCTAATGTTTAAACCTATGATGGAAGAATTATTGAATATTGACAAAAAATATTAGATGAAGTTGAATAAAATTTAGGTGAATTTTAGGGGGCAAGCCTTTGGTATTGATGGAAAGCCCTTGATTTGTGGGACTTCTTGGACATTATCTTGGGATTTTCAGACCTAAAGTGGCCGGGAAGTTAAAATTTAACTTGCCTTATCTCTAAGTTGAAACAAGCTTTCACAAACATAACTCAACTTCAAGCTTTAACCATGCAAAAAGGAATTCCAATCCCAAAAACCCAAATAAGAATCCACTTTCCCAAATAAATGTGATTGAAATTGCACACCCCAAAAAACATAGCAATACTTTTCCATGTCCAAAGTGATTTGTGAGCCTCAAGCCATGGTTTATCAACATATCTTGCTTTTATTGTTGTTATCTCAGCCTAGATCAATGGTTTTCTTTCAGCAAGTTTCTGATGGAGCATCATTAGCAATCATCCCAAAATAAATTTAATATTAATTGTAGCCATGGTTTGTAAAAAGTTGTCCAAGCTGTTGAAAACTTGCCTGAAAACAAAAAACTGCATTGAAGTAAATCAAAATTTTCTATAAATTATTTTTCTCAAATTTTTTGGGAAATTTTTCCTCAAAAAGCTAAGGAATTTGTGACAGAATATGTTTCTTTAATTTGTGAATTTTAAATGTTGGGAAAGTTCTCCACCAAAAAACAAATCACTGGGCCACATGCCTTTGCTTTTGTTGTTTTAGCCAAAGATATGCTTCTATTGGCCGTCCTTGTTAAGGGAGAGACTATGGAAAGAACTATGATGTAGTTTTCCTTTGGTCTCACATTTTGAGGAATGTTCACCAGGTGTGACTTACTGTGAAGTATGAGTTCATTTCTTGGGAACTATGGAGAGGTCCGTGCACTAGGCTAGTAGCAATTTCATTGTTGTTAGTATCTACATCTCTATCTGTAGACTGAATTTCTCTGCAGTTCAGTTATAGAGTACGAGAGTTGGCCCTGGATGTTTAGGTCGGGGGTGTGGGGGGAGGTGCAAGGGAAAAACAATTCGAGTTTTTGTGAAGCTCATGTCTCATTGCTACATACAAAACAAAATTGCTTCATGAAACAAAAGGTGCAAACATTGAAACAATTGTGAAGAGATGTCTCATTTTGGTACGTATTCTCCCTAGGCTTTCTTTTAGTGAACTTTGGTTTAAGGGATCACAAATAAACCCATCATGATCTTTCATTTCAGTCATCTGGATCCGTTGATCTTTCTTTCTTGTTTTTTCACTAGTTTTCTGGCTAAATGTCCCATCTTTGGATTTGACCCCAGGGTTTTTTCTGTATGGATGTTGGTTTAAGAGATTACAAATCAACCCGACAGCATGATCTTTGGTTGAGCTATCTCTCATGCTTGCAGATGCACATATTTATTCATAGAAGAATTAGGTTACAATAGTAATTTCCATCTCGAAAATTGAGAACTCAGCTTCGTCAGATGTCTTTTGTTTGTCATCCCTATGGGGTTTGACACAATTCTGAGCGCAATTCCCACAATTCACCCTTTCTGTTGTACACACACATGCATGAGAGACAGATAAGAAGAATGAGCACAGATACATAAACTCATTAACTTTCCTGCTTTCAGCTGAAGTGCCATTCCTAGCAATGA
>Ga0116230_10002845_pt1 | contig 16722 bp, 15 predicted proteins | sample S1TSphfallax_3_FD_88678 | JGI IMG/M metagenome (GOLD analysis project Ga0116230, IMG submission 88678) | Host-associated microbial communities from peat moss isolated from Minnesota, USA - S1T2_Fd - Sphagnum fallax MG | ecosystem: Host-associated > Plants > Peat moss > Unclassified | place...
AAAAATCTACTTACAATTTTTTAGAAATCTACTTAAATTTATTTTTAAATATGTGACTCTTCAATATCATTGACATAAATTCAAATAATATATTTCTATTGATCATTAATTAAATAAAAATTTAATATGCTAAGGTTTGATTTATGCCTACTTTACATTTTTCTTGATGAGGATCACAAAATGTATACTTGATCGTGCTTTCACATGTATATTAAAAAACATTACAGTTTTGAAAAAGTTTTAATGGTCGTTCGACATGGTTTTGGTTCGTTTGATTGTGATTGCACCTTAATTATCTTTGTAATTACCCAAATGTGGTTAATGGACATTCATGAAAATAAATGTGATGCCACTTAGTGTCCATAACAAATGGAAGTGGCGTCTTGGTATTGAAAAGTCTCTTAAAATAGTATCACACATGATGCAAATTGCATTTTCATTAGTGTTTTGAAAATCCTAGCCAAAATACTTGTAAAATGGCAAAAATATTTCCATTCCTACAAACCTTTTGCAATTTTTTTCATCCAAGTAATGGTTTGTTGCAAGGTAGCTTAGATTTGCTTCAAGCTTGCCTTTTTCATGCCGACACAAACTTCAATTTCATTTATGGCATATTTGACATGGCATACCCAAAACAAGATTTAATGAAAGGAAAAACCAACTTCAAAGTGGAACAACTAACAACTAAAATTAAAACAATAGTAAAAAATACAAGTATTACTACAAAATGTGGGTGTAGTTTAGTAGTCCTCGTTCACTAGACCAATGAATTCACTCAAAATCCAATGAAATCACTTAGTGTACAAGGACACCTTTTGTTGTAGTGAAGGTTGTTGCCTTCATCCTTGACATAAGCAATTACCTTATCCAACAAACCAAATGAACCCAACAATGACTTCACATGTTCAACCATATTAACACTTAAAGTGTTATGAACTTCAAATAACCCACTATTATATGAATAGGTTGCCATGCATAATCAATAAAACTAATCACCATTGCAAAAGTATTGTAACTACATGAAACATCCAAAGGTCAAAAGATGTGGTGCAAGTGATATAATGAGTCAAAGCTAGAAAAACATGATTTAAATCCTTTTTTTTTTACACCATACAAGGAAGGATTTCTTTTATTAGGTGGTGATGAGATGGGAAAACCACCTTGGGCTTTTGATGCACCATTAACCACTTAAGCCAAAGATTCTCAACTGATGACAAAAGGTAATAACCTTTAGTAATGTATAAACATAGATCCTCTAGGAAAACATGTCAAGTTGGGTCACTCTTGTGGTATGGTATTGTAGTTCCAAAAAAACTTATAATTTGGGATGGATGTGCAACTTTCCTTTTCCTATGTTATTGTCGGTTTTCAATCGCTTCAGGACCTTGTTTTTGTTGCTCCAAATACAACACCCATTTGTTTACTCAAGGTAGTTGTGCCATTGTCCTTGTTGTAAGTAAAAAACCTTTTGGAATTTCTAACTGCATTGGCAGAATTTGCATTAGTGTGTTTGGGGTGGCACAAAACACATCACAATTATTGTGGGTTGTAGTTCATTACTACAAAATGTAAGTGCAATTCATTAATCCCCATTCAATAAACTAGTGAATTCACTATGACAAATGAATTCACACAAAATCCAATGAAATCATTAGATGTACAAGGACATTTTTTGTTATATTATAAGTAGCAACCTTGTCACCATTATGCATAACATAAAAGCCCCAAAACATTGTTATCCGATGATGCAAATGCCATGTAATGTGATTAACTTAAAGCAATATATGATAAAATAATAACCATGTTGCATCTTGTTGATGGTTAAGTGTTTGGTATGATCTTCCCTCAATATAAGAAGCAAAATCAAGTTCTTCAATGGAGATGTTGTCCAAAAAAAATGGGATGGTTGACATTTGTTGAAGCCATATATAAAAACTAAAAACACCAGCAACAAGAATGTAAATTAGATAAATACATTTTGTAAAAATGAAGAAAAAAACTTTTAAATACTTGTTAAACAACAGATAAGAAGCCTTACTATTTGATAATCTCTTTTTAATTTAAGTGAACAAGAGATAGTAGAATCTTTGCTCCAAGAAATGGGATTATAAGAGGTCATTTTCTTCACAACATTCAAATGAATAAAATTATACAACCCACTAGTTTAATTGATATTGCATTCCCCACATTTGATTATTTGGTCCCAACTTAGACAAAGGATCACAAGTAAATGAATGGCTAGTGACACCCACCAAATTATTCACTTATTCAAGTTCTTGTACTCCTAGGATTTTTTGATAGGTATAAAATAAAAAGCTATGACATATATATAAAAGGCAAAAGAAAAGACTTACCATGAGAATTTTCCAAAACAATTGTTGCATCTAGCCTTCATAGCAACCCCTTTAAACCCAAAATGAAAAATCTTGTTTCATTTGAAACCCATTTTTTGAAAAGCTTTCCATAAGCTTTTATTCACTTAAGATTTGTTAGCCGACAAGTTGTCCCACATACTAAAACACACACAATTTTGTAACAATGAAAATAAGACAAAAATAAATAAACTTAAGGTCAATAGAAGGACAAAGAAGGAAAAAACCAAAATCAAAGATAATGGATTTTTGTTAAGTTTTTTTTGCAACCATGTGAATAAAACAAAGAGGAATAAAAAGAAGAAGAAAAAGGTAAATAAGGAGGAGATTTAAGATATTTAAGAAATGACATTAAAAAAATGGGAACTATCCATTTTTTTAACAACTGTGGCAACAAGATAAATAAGAATTCAAGAAGAAGGAAATGAAAGTGAAGGAGGAAAAGAAGGATAAATATATGTAGAACAAAAATAATAATGCATTATTCTTTGTTTCGCACTCATGAAAGTAAGGCCAAGATGAATAATACAAAGGAGAAAAAGACCAAATATAAGGAGAAAAAAAAGGAAAGAAAAAAAAAAGGTGATAAGGAAACCAAAGCAAAAAAGACCTATAAAACACATAAAGGCAAAGTTGATTTGATGAAAAAAAACCTTGAAAATGAGAAAAACATGACACTTACTAGGCGAAAAAAATGTGGATCATCATGTGGGTGAGCGCAAGGCTACGAATTTTATGCAATGAAACTCCAAAGCTCCCAGGATGTTGCTATCAAAACACAATGGAGTTCACAAAATATGACCATGTAACAATAAAACCATGCATGCTCACAAAATTTTACTTCACTCAAAACCAAAATTGAAGAATGTTGAAACAAACATGTCGAATCGATGATTCTTGTCTCTTCCAAATCCTAAAACTATCGATCTAATTCAATGTCAATTCCTCTTTTCATTAGGAATTGTTAGTCCAGTTCTTATCAAATTTTTCGATTTTATGGAACCTCCAATCAAGTTAACCTTGTAATTGAATCAGAATTGGAACCAAAATTGGCAAAAAATTAAAATTGGCCAACATTGGTAAAAATGTAGTCAAAGGAGCCACCCAAGTGAGTGGACACTCCATAAAACTACAATTTCATGTGTTTGAAAGATCACAAGTGAGTCATAATGGTTTGGATTTTTATAAAAATTTTGGAATATATTCCATTAATTGCAAAGATTACATGCTTGAAACTTGACACAAATCAAAAATATTTTTGCATGTTCAAAGCATTCAAGGCTTGAAAATGGATAATCTCTATTTTTTTTAAATGTTTTTTTTCTTACCAAATGTGCACCATTCCTTTTGAAAATTGGAGAGGATTTTAAAATTGATGATTAGAAAGGCAAAAGGACTTGAATTGATAAAAATTGTTTTTATAACCAATTTAAACACATTTGGTTCAAAAGTGTTTTTGACCTTGAAAATTATGGATTTTGAAAATGTGTTTTTAACAAAAGTTGTTCATGTTTATGTGATAGAGGGCATGAATACATAATATACATGACATAAAATCAATTTGTGGTCAAAATGGATTTATATTTAAAATGCAGTGTTAAAAGGGCAAATACCTAAAATACAAATTTTAAAATTATAAACCAACATAAAAACTACGTGTGCCATGTGTAGTCCTTGGAAAAAGATTTTTACCTTGGCGCCCCTAGCTCTTTTGACCATGTTTTCACCCTGAAATATAGTTAGTTAATCATACCTAGGTCAATAATAGGAGTTAATTACAATAATTAATAATTTTACTAGTTATTGGTTAAATTAGCTTAAGTATGTAGGTAGCTTACCTTAATTTAGATACATGGGTTGCCTATAGGCTACTTAGACCACCTACATACCATACCTAAATTACCTAAGAGCTTTAAATAGGTAGGTAATTTAACTTTTATATAAGTTGTTTAAACTAGGTATGTAAATGGTTTATATTGACCTAGGTAGGTAGGTTACCTTAGTTAATTACTTAGATAAACATATCTTATATGAACCTATATATTGACCTTAATAGGTATTTAAACCTATGTACCTGCACATGTGTGGTTTGAATGCTTATTAATATTAAGTTCCAAAAAAAAAGTTCAAATACATGATATTGGATTAAATTTGTTTTTATGATTCATGTGCAAAATCACAATATTTAAAATCATTCAACATTGGTTGATGATATTAAGTTATTCCAATAATTTTTTTTTGGGGGGTTACATTTGGAAAACTTTAAGTTTTATAGAATTTAAAAATAATAATAATAATAAATATGAAAATATTATTCCTAAATACATGCACTTAACTAACAGATTCTTTTCACATATTTTTTTTTCAACTTCTTGATGTGTCCATACTTTTTATTATTTAATTAAACAAGGTTTTGAAATCAAATCATGTCCCTTGATCATGTACTTGTGAACTTCATGACATGATAGAATCATATAGTCATAAACATAATTAAGTCATGTTACATGACTAAAATTTAATCATAGTTACAAAATGTTTAAGTCATGAATGCTATTGTTTGGCATAGTGTACATATTCAAAGGTAAGCAATTTAGACAAAATTTCATTATGAGATGTAAGAGTTAAACAATGGTGATGGAGCCCAAGCTTGTCCATGATAACTAGTCCTTTTAACAAATGGATTAAATGTCATAGTTTCTTTTCAAGCTTGTGGGGGTTTGAATTTGTGCACATGTAATTGTCATTTACTTACTATAGATGGCCAAAATTCCCATGTTAGAGGTTGTGCACAAAGTAAGGGGATGGGGCCTTAGATTTGATTACCTTCCTATCACACACAAGCCATGCATTGTAACCTTTTGATGTTGTGTGCTTTAAACCATTCAAAATTGCATTTAAAACTTATACAAATGTGTGGACATTGGTTAACAAAAGGGAAAATGTTAGAAAGGAAGATTTGCCATAATATGTGTCTTTGGTTATCATAAAACACTAAAGCAAATGTACATTTGTAAGGTTTGACTATTGTTATGGCAAGCAAAATGCAACCTAATGAAAAGTTTATGAATATTGATTAAATTAGGCTTTCAAGTCCTATGAATTTTTAGGTTGAAAAGGTAATCAACAAGAATATGCCTACCATTCAAAGCAATGTCTACCACTACTATGTTTCAATATTGACAAGCAATGTGAAAACATTCTAAGAAGGGAACACCTAGGGCCAAGAAATAAACCAATTTTGATGACCTTAGAAAAGGGGCACATTATCGTAGTACCTTTTTAGGTTTGGCATCTCATTGCTGAATAATTATTTTATTTTCAAATTTTGATTTCGATTCAAAATTATTATTTTTGGAATTTTTGAAAAAAAAATCATTTAAATTTAAAAATATCCACATGTTATTCATCATTAATGTTCTATGCAAATGTTTTGTTTCATGGCACAAGTTTTGATCCTAGATCTTTGTTTATAAGAAATATGACACTAATCATTAGCATACCATCACACAATAAAAAAAATAAGTTTTATTTTTTTCATTTATTGCATACACAAAGTCAAAAAGGGAAAAAAATTGAAAACCTGGAAATAAAACAATGTTATTTTTTGCAAGGCTACGCTATACAGCCCGTAAAAGGTGTTCAACAAAGCTTGTTAAGGGGTGTTTAGTGGTAAAGGAGAATAATCCTATGAAATTTTGGCTTCAATAAATAATAATTAAAAAAATTCAATAGGAAGGGATTTTAATTTTTAAAATTTTGGGCATTTAAAAAATATAACTTCTATTGAATTTGAAAAGGTATTGTAACAACAATTTACAAACAATAACATCAATGGAATCCTTGGCCTTCAATGGCCACATAACTTATTTTTTGATTCTACCTAAAACTCCATTTGTTTGGTCTCAATGGAGGAATTGTTGATAGTCAACCATTCAAAAAACATAATAATGACGTGTGATCATTATGTGAATGCACTTGAACAAATTTTTTTTGGAACAATTATACTATATGTATTATAATAGTAAACCCAAAAATGTTCCAAGGAAGGTCACCATAATGTGCTTTCACCCTATTAAATAATTTAAAACTACCTACCTAACATAACTACTTAGGCTACTAAATAATCATAAGCTATTGACTTAACATAATCCCCTATTCTAGTCAATAGCAGGTAATTATGTTAGGCTAGGTTAATAACCTAGGTTTAATTAGTAGGGTAGCTAGCTATGTTAGCTAGGTAGCCTTGACTTAGACTTGATTAATGTGAAATAAATATGTTTGATTTAATTAAGCCTTGATCGTCTTGACAAACTTTTTTCAAGATTGTCACTTTTGATTAGATGTCTAGATTTACACTGGGTCAAAAACATCATTTTAGTCAAATTTATTAATAAAATGTGACACATATTTTTCTTGCCTTTTATTTCTAATAAAGTTGGACATCATCTTTAATCAATGCAAACACATTAATCAAATCAAACTTTTTTTAATAGTGCATGGCTTTGAGCTTTACCCTACACATAAAGATCCATTAGAAATTTTGTAGTGTATTTGGATAATATACCTTTAAATACATAATTTTTCCACAAGTAGCAAAGTAGGCTTTATGATTTTATTGTTACATCTTTGAAAAATTCACCTACTATTGTTAAGGAATTTTTGTGGTGGATCTTTATGCCAGGTAAAGCTTGGCATAAATTTTTGATCTTGAAAGGGCATTATTGAACTTGGGCCTTTGGTTGAAGGCATTACCAAAATTGGATTTGAATTCAACTATTGCCTTGTGTGGGCCTTTATTTTGGTAATGCCCTTGATGGAAGGCTTTACCTTCCTTACACATAAGTCTACCTCTTGTGAATACCTTCAATAGAATAACAACTAAAATAGGAAATCTAACTATGAAGGAAGGTAGTTTGTTTGTTAAATTGAGATGTCCCAAAGCATAATGACTCTTGCTCTGCTCTTGCTACTATTTGGTGAGTAATGTGTGCATTGAGTTGATTTCATCATGTTTCAACATGCGGTGAAAAATTTATTGAATATTGAATAATTATTTTCTAAAAATTAATTTAAATCAAAACTAAAAATTATAAGGAAATTTGGGCATGCTCTTGTATTGTTGGAAAGCTCTCAAGAGTAGGATTTTATCGAGGTGATGAAAACTTTTAGAGCTAAGGTGCAGAAAATGTTGAGATTTGAGTAGTTTTTGTCATTGAAAATTCAATTAAATTACAAAAATTGGTTTTGGCAGGAAAATATTACTTAGATAACCAGTTCACACTTTGGCCAACTGAGCGCAGCACAGGCCACACGAGTGTTCCAAAAACAATGAACTCACAGTTAGTTTAAAGGAACAAATGGAGAACATTCATCAGAAACAAGAGGACCAGATGAAAAACTACATCGTTTCCATAGTCTGTCCATTACAGCCAGAAGTGCCAACAAACGCGCTTCAATCTGTGCTTGAAATTAGGGTTTGGTGTTTTCCCAGAATCTCTTTCTTGAAAACTATCTACGTCTTGCCAACCAAGCTAGTAGCCTTGACGGCGAGAAGAAGCAATTTTGGTTCACAATTATCGGAGGGAGAGAGAGAGAGAGAGAGAGAGAGAGAGAGGCATCTTTCTGTCTTCTTCAGTCTTCGTCCTGCTGGTTTTGTTAGAGTTGGATCGTTGTCACTTTGATCGGATTTTTAGCTGGAGCTCGGTCGGTAAATGTGAGGAATAGGAATGGGTAGGCGACAGTTTTTGGAACGGGAGCGTGTGCGAGAGTTGCCCGTCCTCTGTTTCGTCCTTCCCTAGCCTCCAATGTACGTACGGCTAGCGAGCAGGCTGGGAACTGTAGCCATGGTTGCTGCTGCTCCTGCTGCTGCTACAATGCCTCGGCCGTCTCCTCCTCTTTTCTCAGTCTCCAATTCCATGCGGAGGAGCTTGTATGTCGCCTCGAGAATTGCACCGTACTTACGTACCACCCTGTCAATCTCACTTGTCAATCCTGCACAAGATACAAGCAGGCAAAGTCTCAGGGGCTTGTACCTTCCACAGCGACTCAGGTAATGAGAGAGAGAGAGAGAGAACATTGGTTGTAAGTTCTTTACAAAGTCTGCAGGAATTATGGGTTTGGTATCAGAGCCTGGTGTTAAACCCCAGAGGTGAACCCAGTATGAATCCTTAAACCCTGCACTAAACCCTATGTCCCCAATGCTAAGAACCTGAAGACACCAATTTTTTTTCTGGTTGAATGTTATGGGTTTTTGGAATCCCTTTTTCCCCTTTATCATTACAGGGAAAGCTGGATTAGGCTGCATTGAGATTGCTTTACACTGGATCAATTTGAGATTCTTCCTTCAAATCTCAAATTGAAGAATCCAAGTGTTTTTTTCTTTGTGTTCACTCAAGAGCCAATTGCAGTCAGTACATTGTAAAGCAATTCACAAAGGTAGTTGTAGTATTTATTAACAGAATGTCTTGTGTTCTACATCACTGTTGTATTCTTAGGTCAGGCCTTTGGAATATGTTCTGTTATCATATGTGGACCTTAACCTCAAGAAAGTAAGTTGTACAAAGTTAACCATAAACTGTGGAAAAGGTTATTTCATATTTTGAAACAAAAATCGTGACCCAAGTTTTGAATCTCCTCAACTCCACTTCTGAATGAAATTTCAGTCATGAGTTGATTTTTAAGTTATTAAGGATTTTGTCCAGGATTCTGAATGGTTTGAGTGTGAGTTAACTTGCACTATGTCAGCATTCAGGAAGCATAAACTTAGGTTTTCATGTTGGTGCATTGAGATGGCAATAGTCATGTGGATGAGTTACATGCTGACCAGGAAAATAAATGTGAACAGGGTGGTGGAAAGGCTGACAACATGCCAGGCTGCTGAATCGAAGCAAGCAGAAGTTGCGCTGAGGAAGGGAGTCCTCTTTGAGTTCACTAAAGAATCTGGCAAGAGCTTGCTTGCTGTTGTCCAGAAGGCTGAAGGGAAGAAAACCTGGATTGCCATGGATCAGGTGGGACTGATCTCTATCTTATTCTGCAGAGAAATGATTGAAATTGATATAAGAAGCTCTAGAACAGCTGTTTGGAAGCTCAAAGTGCTAAAGCAATGGGACAAACATTTAGAGGAATTTCAGTGGTCATAAGTCAGTTTGAAATCTGGTTCTCATCATTTGTCAACCTCTTCTTGGTTCTGGTCTAGGTATGCAATCTTGGCCATCTTGATGCTTTAGAGCGTGCTTTAGAGTGACCATTCATGCCAGTACCTTTATGAAAGGGTAAGATCTAAGGGGCTCTCATCAACCCAAAGACTTGCTTGGAAACCTTGTTAAGTTTCTCCTTTTTATTTTCTTTCTCGTAAAAGGAGCCAAATCGCTATCTTGATTTGTTTTTGTGGAATGGGTTGCATCTGGATAGTTTGGGAATTTGCACTCTGTGAAGCCTCAGCAGGTTACATATGTGGTTCCAAGTGAAGAAGATTTCAGGCCAGCTGACATTGCCAGTTTTATTGAAAAATCAGAAAATCTTGAGGTAGTTTTTCTGTTGTCTTACACCCAGTTCTTGTTATACAGTCTCTTGAAAAATTCAAAGGAGATCAGGTGATTTGCATTTGTAAATAAAACTGTGTTTGCTCTTGGATTGAACGTCTATTATGAGTATACTGGATAGAAATGGCAAAACTGATCAACTCTTTACACCATTGCTTGTGGAACTGATGGAATTCTATTGCTCTTTCTAGGATGCATCACTTCTTGAGTTTGCATGGGAGGAGCTTCAGGAATCAAACAAGGATCTAAATATTGCTGAGCTTGCCAAAGTGAGAGTTCTTACTCAAAAATTTCAAGAGTAACAAATTTTGCACCTTGTACAGAATGTTAGCTCAACATCCTGTCTGAAGTATTTGAGTAGAGTGTGATGAATCTATGAAGTTTTAGCTATGTTCTATGCTCTAAATCACATTAGCAACAAGCTTATTTGGCCAGGCCTGAGAAATGTGGTTGTTGTGGGGTTGATTATAGATGTTATATGGAGATGGGGCATTGCAATGCTACACCGCACACCGCTTACTTGCTTCCCAACAAGTTTTTTTCCGCTGCAAACAGAAGGGACCTCCACGGGTTTATGAACCTAGGACATCTTCACAGGTATCTGTAGACTTTCTTTCTTTTTGACTTTTCAGCTCAAATTGGGACTACATGGCTGGAAAAGGGTTAAAATTTTCACACTGCCCTAGGGCTTTTGTTCCCTGCTCTGGGAGGATTCAGTGGCTTTCTCCTGATGTGTTTCCTTGGCCAGGAATGTTTGGAGTGACCTGTGCCAGCATTTTCTGTTCCTCACTAGCATCTGCAGCCCAACCCAACAAGTTCTGTGTAGTTAAAACTTAGCATTATGGGGCATGGGTTCAAGGTGAATGATCTACAACAACGGCAAATGGTGGAGGAAGCTGCCCGACAGGAAGTCCTGTCATATGTCAGAGAGGTGCGGTTAGCATGTGAACAACCATTGGATGCAAAACCTCCACCAAGCTTTTGGGAATCGAATGAGAAACTCCACATGTTCACAGAATCTTTGAAATCATATGCTTTGGAACTTTGTAGGCAACCATTACAGAAGAAGGGTGCTGAAGAGGTCCGCTCTGACTGCTTACCCTCTGTTTCAACATCAGTTTTGGAGGGTTTTGTGATTCTACAATGATGACATGATTACTTGGTATAAGAGCTTTAGTCTGAACAGGAGTTTTGATTATTATATGTAACCCGCAAAAGTTCACATCAACAATCTATGTATCTTTGTCATCATCTTGCTTTTCTTATCCAATATGGGCTGCTGGGGCACATTGTTTGCTGAAATATCCTGGTAAGTGGGGTCAAGTTTTGAGATGTTGGAGGTCATGTATGCATGGATCTCATTTTCATAGATTTTCAGGTATTGGAGACCTTGGGACTCTCCAAGAAACCTGGGGTGGCTGTCGACTTATTGATCAAGATTGGAGTATTTCCAGTACATGTAAACTTGGAGCTACTAAGATCAGATATCCCAGTACAATTTTCTACCAACATTCTTTTGTCTGCTGATCAAATCCAACAGAGCCCATGTCCAGATGCAAATCAGGTACACAGTTGAGCACGCCCTGAGACCCCGCATGACTTTATTGATTTCAAGATGAGCTATTGTTTGTCTGGAAAGTAGACTGCAATAGCCTTTAGTGACTACAACACAATATTGCTGAACTGATGGAAGATTCTACATTTGTTGAAGGTTTTTGAAAACCAAAGTTTGTTTGTGGTTTATGCAGCAAGATCGTGTGGACCTGACTCATTTGAAAGTATACACAATTGACTCTGATGATGCAGAGGAGGTGAAGCATTCCTTCTTCTTTTTGCTTTGTGTCTTCATTTTAGCATCATTGGAATGAGGACCCTAATGTAGGGATTGGTTCCAAGGAACACAACTGTTGCATGGTGATTGAGAATTTAGCACAAACAAGTATTCTGGCTGTGGTGCACACCTAGTTTGTCCTGACATTTAGTGATGTATGATGGCATGTGCAGGACATTGCTAATATGTAAACAGATTGTAGGTTTTGCTCTCTGTACTTAAAATGATGCATTGCTCCTGTGTTGAGTGTAGATAGATGATGGCCTGAGTGCTGTAAGACTACCAGATGGACGCACAAAGGTGTGGATCCATGTGGCAGATCCTACCCGATGGGTTCCATCAGCTCATCCGCTTGACAAGTACATATTCTTCCTTTTTGGTTTTCTTTGGCATTCCAGAGTTTTCATCTTGCAGGTCCTGATTGACACAAAGAAATATCTTATAGAAGTCTCATTGGTTCATGGGTTTCTGGCCAGGGAAGCAAAGCGGAGGTCGACATCCATCTATTTACCTACAGGGACTATTCCTATGTTCCCAATGGATTTAGCAGGAGGGAACATGAGTTTGAGACAAGGCTACGATTGCTGTGCTGTCAGTGTTTCCGTCATCTTTCACCTTGATGGCAGGTAGGTTGATTGAATCGTGATTTACTGTGAAGAAGTATAGACAAACAATGGAGTCCATGATCAAAACCACCTTCAGTAAATATTAGGAGATGATCAAGCTGAAGTTTGCTTCTCAATCTTTGCTGTCTTTTATTGCCTTTCCAACTTTACGTTGCTGTTGATGACTGCAACAATCTTTAGTAATGCTTGCATGGAAGATCAGTCTTGCAGAAAGTGAGGTGGTATGCTCTACTATAAGGCCAACATATAGACTTTCATATGACAATGCCACAGAGCTCCTGTCAATGAACTTGAAGGAGGAGGGAGATCTCCATATGTTGGCAGAGGTTGCCAATTTGCGTCGTGAGTGGCGCAAAGGGCAGGTATATCCTCATCCCTAGTATGATTATCAGGGCTGGCAACTTTTCCTTTTACTGTGTAGTGTAATTCAAATGCAGAAGCATCTCACTATACCAATTTTGAATGGACATTTGCTAATTTGCATTGTAAAACCAGGGTGCTATTGATGTCTCAATACCTGAGCCATGTATAAAAGTGACAAATCCCCACTTGCCAGTACCTTCAATTGACTTGTCGGTAACGAACCTATCGAGCCCAGCCGTTCTTTTGGTGACAGAGATGATGATAGTGTGTGGTGAAGCCATAGCCACATTTGGTGAAAGAAATTTGGTCTCCTTACCATATCGGGGCCAGACACCACGCGAGGTTCCCATGGAAGAGGTGCAAACTATACCAGAGGGGCCCTGTCGGGCAATAGCTCTCAGGCGGTTTTTAGGGCGTGCAGGTATGAGTTTCATGAAGCCGATGTCACATGGAGGATTGGGTATTCCTGGCTATGTGCAGTTTACATCTCCAATTCGTCGCTATGGTGATCTTTTGGCACACTACCAGGTTAGTCCAAGAGCACCTCTGTATATCACAAATACATATGTTGCATGCATTCCAAGCATAATGAACTGATGAACTGAGATTACTAGTTTCTGGCAGGCCATTATTTGTTAATTGTTGCATTCATCCTCACGTGCATAAAGCCTTGGGATCTGGCAGGTGAAGGCAGTGTTACGGGGTGAGAAGCCACTGTTTTCAAGTGCTGATGTGGAGTCAGTGATGGCAGTGGTGAATTTGCAGACCCGTGAAGCTCGTAAGCTTCAGACATCAAGCACCCGATACTGGGCTCTTGAATATTTGCGGCGACAGCCACGGGGTACATGCTACCATGCACTGATCCTTCGCTTTCTTAAGGAGCGGGAACCACTGGTGTTAGTTATAGAGGTATGGAAAATTGTCCTTCACTTTGTTTGCATGTCAATAGACATGTGTGTACCTCTGATTAATGTAAAAATGGTTTACCAGGCTGAACTGGAATGGCAGAACTTATTGGGTGCCAAAGTTCATCAGAAAGTTTTGAGGTTGCTTCTTGAGGAACTCTTATATTTTTGTGTCAGGTTAATAGCCAAGAAAAGGGAGAATTCTGCTGGGAATATACTAAACAGTGGGAATGACTCTGTAGTTGGGAATTCAAGCAAATGCGGTGATTACAACGCGAGCAGAGTTGGGGTCAGAGATCACAGTAATGGTGGATTCTGTGCAACCCCGCAAAGATGTAGTCATTATGCGAGAGGTTCTCCCGGCATATGCACTATCTGCATTATGAACTTCTCATCATCACCTTTTTGCCATGTGCCCTTTGGGTCTTATAAAAATCATGTTCATAAAGTGATGTATTCACTTCCTGTTGATCATCATCCCCCTGCCAGATTTGCAACAACCTAATGACGTTGCAGTGGGGGTCTGAAAATGAAAAATCCCTATTGATTCAAATGTCTCTGAGTGGATCAGCTAAAATCATGGATTTCTCTGTTTGTTTGGAAGGTTCTGTTAGTTAGAATTGTGTGTAAGAAATGGTTGAAGGGTTGAGTAGAGATTCTGAAGTCATATGCTAATGAATCCTCATGTTCTTTCTGCATAGGTTAGGTGCAAGATCCTAATATGGCTAATCTCTTAGCCAAATGGGTAATCCTTATTCTAAGTTGAACTGCAGTCCTCAGAATGGGACAGCTTCTCTTTACAATCTGTTTATGCAACACCATTTTCACACTTCTCCCTCTGGTTTTCCACTGCTTGGTACCTTGTTAGTTCCTTTAAGCCAGTTCATGGATAGCACTATAGGGTTGAATGGGGTAAATCCTCCTATGGTCATGCTCTTACTGACCTCATGCAGAATAGGCTTTACTCCATTCTCTTTACTTTTTCCTTTGGTAACTACAGAGTCATTTCCGCACTGGAGTAAAAAATCACACATACTCAACTTGCCTTGACCGAAAGTTCTATCCTTGATGGATACTAGGACAATTTCGCATAGTCAAGCAAGCTAAAGGGAAATGTGTACATCAATGGATTGAGAGGTTGATTGACCCCAAAATCAAATTCTTATGAGACCAAATATTTTGCATAAAATCTCCATAGTTTTATCATTATCATTGTTAAATAAAAGTCAATTTCCTATCTATGTCCATGTTTTATAGTGTAAAATGTAAAAATCATCAAATCGTACCCAGATACATTCACTATTTTGTGGTTCATTCTCTTATAAGCTAGATAATTAACCCATTTATGTGAAAAATTAAAATTTCATCAATTTTTTATGGTTTGTTTTTTTTGAGTTTGGATAGTTACCTATCATGGTACTTTTCTTTTTCTATGTAGAAAAATCAAGTATTCAAATGCATTTAAGGAGATCTTTTGCAAAATGGACATTACTTGATGTAACAATTCGTCATTTTTTCAATTGAAACTCAGTTTAAATTGAGTGTAATGACTTTTCAGTTGGAATTTTTAAACAATTATTTTAATTAGATAACACAACTTGCCATAATTTTCAAATAACACAGCATACAGTTCTACCTTGATTCACAAGTAGTTTCCACTATGATTTACAAAACATGTCTTTTGTTTTGACTGCGTTTGGATGTCAAACTCATGGACTCATACATGCTTGCTTAGTAACTTAGTGGTTTAGTGATGCAGCTCATAAAATGTGCACCACTTAATTTTAGGATTACTTGTCTCATCCTTGATCTTGGGTTTAATAGTTTGATGTGATCCTTGAATTCATGTCTCACTCAAGTGATATCTCTTGCCATTTTTGAGGTTTCTGAATTTTTCCATAACACTTTATGTGGTTTGTAAGGCATAAGCTAAATTTTGATTGCACTAATTACTTCTTGGAACATTCAAACATTTGAATTCACCACCCCCTTAGTTTTGAAGCAATAAAAGAATCTAAATCTTTTATAGGAATCAATAAACAACATGATAAATATATGGCACTATAAGTCTTTAGAAATGATCGAGTGAATGCTCATAGAATTGCAAACATAAATGAAACAAAGTGGAAAAACTCTCCTACTTTCTCAAGGTAGGCTAGCTCGTAGGACTTCATAATATTTGGGCGAAAATCTTTTAAGGTGTACCACACAGGACGAAAAGGGCTTAGTCCTTACTTCAATCCTTTTTTACCATATATTTTAATCCCCATACAAAATAATGAATCAAAAGTTGTCAAAAATTTCAGAAGGACTATATTTTAGACTATTATCATTCTAGATTCCATTATAATCATGCATAAATGTGTCTTTACATGGTAAAAAAGGACTAAGTAAAAAGACAAAAAAAGGTGACGATATAACAAGATTTTGGTTCATTTTAAGAAAATTGCACCAATTTTACAAATCTCCAATTCAATCTAGTGTTAGTTCCAATTGATATGTTTAACATCTTCTAGCAAACCAACTCAATTGTAGACCTCTTGAGTTCTCCAGTTATAACAACTGGTATTTCAAATTGTTATTCATGAGTCATAATTACAACTTAACATCCTAGTGGCTTTAGTGATTCATGTAACCAATTAATTTGTGGTGTACATTTGTGTCTAGTGTTTCATTTCAACGTCCAAAGCTCTCCCCATGACTTATTGGAACAACAAATTATCTAATCAATAGGACAACTTTCCAACTACATATAAATTTAATAATCGGAACCAACACTCATAAACACGAACTCAACATCTAGTTCAAGCATCATACAATAGGGTAAACATGCCCCCCATTAAACATCATTGAGTGATTGAACACCCCTTTTGTGCATACCCATGTTGGTGAATGGTCTTAGTCCTTTATGCAACCGTCTAAATGAAACCTTACGATTGAATGCCCAAACTTGAAAAAATGTGTTTGGTTTCTTTTATGTAATCTAAACAAATTTTTTTTTGGTGCAATTATGAGTGTGAAAAAAAACATTATTTAAAAAAATACACAATGTTATATGTAGTTTTGTTTGGTTATGGGAGAAGA